>OMLO01004802.1_pt1 | contig 11318 bp, 9 predicted proteins | sample 1674811 | NCBI WGS metagenome assembly OMLO01 (sample SAMN06265003, study PRJEB25207) | coral metagenome | isolation source: Coral host | place: Mexico:La Bocana,Puerto Morelos, Mexico | collected 2008-11-13 | reverse complement strand
GCTATACGTATCCTAGTTGGTGGTTGAACCAACCCATCTGAAAAATATGAGTCAAAATGGGTTCATCTTCCCCAAATAGGGTGAACATAAAAAATATTTGAAACCACCACCTAGTATTATATATATACAACTTCAGGGAGGGGAGGATGAAGAAACACCTATATAGTTTGATTTTGCAAGTGGAAGCGCTGCAAAATAAAATTTGCAGCAAAACAAGTTCATGGCAGGTATGAAATAATAGAGGACCTTCTTGGAGTTTTTGAACATCGATGGTGATGATGATGATGATGATGATGATGATGATGATTAGTAGGAGTTTTTCCTGCTTCCAATGCACCAGAGACCCTGCCCAAATACGTGGCCCCCAATTGGAAATGACAGCCCCCTGGGTCCCCGCAAACTTCAAAAGAAGAGAAAACTCAGCTGGGATTTTTCAGCTTTTGTGCATATGGCATGTGGATCCTTTAATGGCTCCATACCAGTGGGTAGTATCATCAATGTACGTATAATCATGTATAATCCATCCCTGATATAAGCCATCCATTTCAAGGGAAAAAAAAACAAAAACATTACAAAGATCTATATCTCCGTATAAAATGAAACTTCGGTGAATAAATCCTGGCTGCCCAGCCCATCTTGAAAAGCTTCGTTTTACTGAAAGGCTTTTTGCCCCGAACCGGCTGCGCCAAGGCCGTCGGTCAACTGCTGGTGGTGCCGGCAGGTCACAAAGTCGTTGAGCTGACACGCTGGACATGCCATCAAGGTGGGCCTCGGGTCACGACGAGGGAAACTGGTGACATTCGAAGGGTTCCACCGGAATCCCCCCGGTGGTTTTGTAGGGAATCCCTGTAAACCTTCAAAAATGCCACTGTTACTGGGTGAGGGGGTAGATCAAAGTTATATCGTTGAAGATTGTGCCATTGATGTTGATTCAATAGTTGTTTCTGGTTCCCTTTAATAATTAATAGGTGGTAGGTGGCTATATAATCCCCCAATTGGCAGGTTTTCTTACCACTTATATACCACTTATAGTCCTTGCCTTCTGGGGGGTTATATGCTACCGATCCCACCTATTAAGGGGAACCAGAAACAACCATTGATTTTACCTTGAAAGATGCCTAGTCAAATTAATGAATATACATATTATATCCTACCTGAATCCTCCAACAAGGGTCTGAAATGTTTAAGCTCCTCAAACCAACCAAAAATAGACATGGACATTTGATTTTAAAAAATTGTCATAAACGTCATACTGCTGTTATCTACTGTTGATGGTTCAGAAATCCCAAACAACCACCGCGGAGGTGCGAAAAGCTATCAAAACCTTAACAAATACTGGGATTTCAACTACCAACCTCAACTGGTTAGCAGGATTTCTGAACCATCAACAGTATGTTGTTTTCATAAGTGGCTAAAAGTGATGAGGATTTGTGGGTAGATCATGGTGCTGGATCCGACTTCCTAATGACACAAGTCAAGAGCAGCGTTTAGGGTTGGAACATTTCGCGATAGACATCTCCAAGATTTCCGAAATGTCTTCTAAACATTTCATATTTGTGTTGTTGCTATTGTTGTTGTTTTATGCTTTATGTTGTTCTCGTTTATGTTGTTTTATGCAGTTTTATGAAATTGACATGGAACTTGATGCTTTAAACCCCAAAATCATCCAATTTTTCAAATAAAGTCTTTTTCGAAGTCGCCAACCCATGACTTCGGGTTCATCCTTCAAGTTACGGAGAGTCAACCGAAACTTACGAAAACCCACGGCCTGCAGGAACACTTGTGATCGATTGCCTAATCCAAATATTTTGGTCACTTACAAGGCCAGTGATCTGAAAAAAGATTGGTGGGATTCAAAAAGTGTGAAAAAACACTTGGAGGACTTGATATCGAATGGTGATTTTTTGATGCGGGGGTGATTTTTACCAGATGGTACTTGGAGGCCCATGGTTGTTAGTATATAGTTATCATGGATAGTATCTACATAGCGTTGTTACTAAATAGATACACTACTTAGCTGAATAAGTTATAACACTTATAAGTATAACTTAGGCAACTTACACCCCAAGTATTTTTTGGAAAAAACTAATGACACCAAACATGTAGATCCATTTACTAAATTCAAAAGGGATATTAGTATAACCCATCCATATCCAGCAACGGAAGGAAACTTCAGGCCACCTTGAGCTGGCACCAAAGCACCTGCGTGGGGGTAAAGGGCTCATGAAAGTGAACCACATGGGGTTTCTAACTAAAAACATGCATACTTACAACCCTTGCAGGGCAAAAGCTCGCCAAAGGGCAGGGCAAAAGCTCGCAAGAGGACCACATCTTGCATGCATGACATTTTCATTGGAACACAACGCAGGCACTATCACCTTTCAGAGAAAAAACGCAAACCTTGCGGATCTGTCGTGTCTCCACCAAAATGGGAACATCTTTGACACGATACATGAAACCGCTTACAAACTCCCACAGACTCAAGCAAGATAAAGAAAGCTGACCAGAAGTGCAGTGATATAACACTTGCCCTACTGCCAGATTTCCTTCACTCAGCTCAACCTCAACAACGTCATGTTTAGAAACTTGAAAAAACTGACATTGTGCCACCAGAGAGGTAAGAACTTCACATTGGTTTCCAAGCAAATGTTGAATTGTTCTCACCATTTCTTTTGGGGCACCTTTGGCACCAACCAAGTATGGAGAGTTCTGGAAACAGCGAACATCCTGCAAATTCTGCAGCTGAACATGAATGACATCGGAAAGAATAGAACGCTCAAATGCATGATTGCAACTCATCATGTTGTTTCCAAATCGCTTTACTAAGCGATGTTTTCTTTCATGGGTGAAACAACTGATTAATGTTTTGTGGCGTGACAAAAACTCATGAAGGTGTAGTGCCATGTGACACTTTGGGACCCAATACTCTGAAGAGTAGTGATCAAGAAATGAATCCAAGTGAGCTTTAACTGCAGCTTTCAGCAATGCAGGCTCAACAACCATTCCTCTATTGATGGACACAAGTAGGTCCAGTACTTCGCAGAGCTTAAAGAAACAAATTGTTGCTTTTCGAAGCTCTGGAAGTTGGTTTCCAACAAAAAGAACTATGAACACTCTGATCACATTGTAGGCACTCAAGAGTTCACTGGCACTTCCCTTCAAAGCCTCATACTTGTGGTCCCGTTTAGAGAACAAATTCTGAGGTCGAGAGCCCTGAAATTGTTTTGGCCACTGAAAGGATCCCAAAAAGTTCTCCAACCTGGATTCATTGATCCCAGCATCCTTCAGCTCACCACACAAGATTCCAAGCTGTGTGCCACAAATGCCATGTACCATGTAAATGTGCATCCAATCGAACATGACAGCACATGGCATGATGTGTCCAAATCGGGGATGAGTAAGAAGTCCACCAGGCCTGAAGTTGAAACCCAAGGCTGTTTCCAATTTGGAAAACTGCTGAGCTGGAAGAACTTCTTCTTGTTCTTGCAGGTGCTTGATGATAGCCATAACAGTCTCATTCGAATGGATCTTGAACTTGTCCCAATCAGTTTCTGTGCTAGGTACCAAACCAGGAGACTCATTCACAATGTTGTTGTAAGAAGACTTGGAAATGACGTTGGAACAGCGGCAGCAAAAAAGCTTGCCGGCACTACCTTTGTTCTCCAGACTTTGTTTTAGTGCCACTTCATCTGCTACTAGGATCGACAAGTCGCTGAAAAACATGAAATTGCTGTTTTGCAGATTCACCAAAATGCCCTGGGACATATCGTGGGGAGCAAAGAAGGCTTCCTTAACGGGTCCAGCTAGCACAAGAAAAGAAACAAAGTTGCAAACAACAGTGAGTTCAACAAAACAGTGTTTGTTTCAACATTCTTTTGGTAGAAGTTCTTACAAAGGGGTGAATCATGACAACAAAATATGTAGATATAAAAGCCCAGGGTCGAGGATTTGGGGCCAAACCACTGTGACACCACCCAGCTCAGTGACCTTGTTGGATCGGATGACTGCAAGTGGAATCCACAGGTCCTCCTTGGACAGGAGACCCTGCCCAAACTCCAGAAATGAGAAGTAAAATACTTGGAGTTTACGATTGTTCTGGTGACGTAGGGCGTTGCCCAATACCACTTCATCGCAATAGACTATGAGCCTCCACTTGCTGCCATAGTCACAGGGATGAAGCCTGAGTCTTTCTACAAATATTTGTTGAAGAGCCATGTTGTTCTCTAGAAGATACACCAGCAACGACACAGGATTCACAAGAGTTACATTGAGAGTTGATCCTGAAACTCCTGTCAGTTCTTTGTCAATGCAGATCTTCCCAAAACGAGTGGCGTGGCTTTCCATTTCAAACTCACGAGCTCTCTTGATTGAACTTCTAGATACTGTTTCCTCTTTGCTCAACTTCCCAGTTGATTGAAGACGTCTCAAAGTATCTGCCAGCCCACGTTGTGAAACATACGAACTACGGCCAAGATCTGCCAACACGGCACTGCTGCTCGAAGAAGCCATCTAGAGTGAAAACTTCAACAGAAACAATATATTTCCATCAAAACCATTACTGATGCAATATTCTTTGAACACCATCCATTTCCAAAAGAAGTATCATTGATGCTATTTTCTTTGAAGAGAATCTATTTCCAAAAGAACTTGAAGCATTGATGCCATACATTTTGAGGCCCAATGGTAGGTACGTTTTCAGAAAGGGATTGAACAATGATAGACTATATACTATCAAAAAGTTGGATTGAATTCTTGACCCTTGAATCTTTGAGATCACTCTATGACAAATGACTCTATCTCCACTGATCTTTGAGGTGTTAAAAGTGCAGGCTAACAAGTGTTCAAGCTCATGGCCTTTTCAAGGCCCCAAGGTGGAATGGCATAATATGACATCCTGACATGACATCATGACATGACATCATGACATGACATGGCATGTGGTGACATTCCATTGTTCCAAGACTCCCCATGACATTCATGAGAGATGTTAAGACCAAGTTGGTCATCAGCTGCATTTCTACACCACCCACGGCACCGAGTCCCCAAAGGAAACACTCCTCTCTCATGACTCTAAAGCCATGGCACTTCACAGCTGTAAATCTCTAAACCTCCAACCATGATTGCTATCAACAACATATGGATTTATATAAGTTCACTTTTCAAAACCTTCAACTATACATGTTCATTTTTCCAAAAACACTGCTATATACAAAACCTTCAAAGTGTTCAAGCATCATGGATGGACCCTACAATGAATCTACACGATAGTGACCTACTTCCAGCAACTTGGACAACATCCCGGCTTGAAACGGCAGGATGGACATCCATGAGGCCTACGCTTGAGACGTTCTTCCCAAGAAATACCAGGCACTTCCCTACCTACATGCTTCACACCTCGAACCGAAGTAGATGCCGAAGGCCTCTTCATACTCTGCTTGGGTGTGGCCTTCACCACCTTCATGCTTTTCATGGGATTCACCTTCTTGGTGTTCAAAGATTTCATGGCCATCTTGGAGTCATCTTCACCAACCTTGCCTCTGCCACGACCGCGGCCTCGTCCACGGCCTCCTCCACGGCCACGACCTCTGCCACGACCACGTGGTTTTTTAGATTCATCTTCTTCTTCAACTGGTCCTTGATCCCATGCTTCAAGCATGGTTCTTGCCTGCTCAGCTGGTGTCAAAGGCTTCTGATTCTCTTGAGGCTCCACAGGAGCATCAGCACTCTGAGTTGCCTTCTCAATGGGCAACGCTGGGTCATTGATCTTGGGTTTGGAACGTAAATCTTCAATGGCAAGATGTGACTTACCATCTTGTGGTTGAACACCTCCAACTTGTCCATTACCAATCGTTTGCTGTCCCTGAACTACTGACTGTGCCCCATGGACATGACCTACTGCATTTCCATGACCCATCCACGAATTGACCATCGATGCAAAGGTGAGAATGCCATTCATGGGATTCATGGGATTCATGGGATTCATGGTGTTCATGCATGGATTCATGGGATTCTGAAAGCCATCTACTTGACCACGTTTGCCAGCCACACTGCTGTTGTTGATTCTAAGTGGACCTCGACCAATTGTGCTTGTGGCATGGACATCACCGGCTGGTTCTTCATCCTTGAAGGCCTTCATGTAGAGATTCCGGGGCATGTCGCTTGGGATGCCATTGAACTCGACCAAGTAGTCATCAGCAGGAACGATCTTCTTTCTCTCTGACTTGAACTGCTGCTTTAGGAGGTGGAGGGAGTTCAAGAAAGTCTGGGGGTCAGCTAACTCACTACAGTTGAAACCCTCTACAGTTTTCAAGATCGTTCCTGCTGCTGTCTCACTAGGGTTGGTCAAACCCAGCCTCATGCAACATCGCACTGCCAAGTGGATTTTCACACTCAATCCAGCAGGCCCCCGGAAACTTTCTACCTCACTTTTAGTGAGGTAAGGCCTCAAGTCAACCAGCTTTTGCAATGTTCTCCGGGATGGAGCAGCACCTGCCTGCTTTAGCAGGCTGTCACTGGCTGCTGCAACCAGCTGGGCCACTTGATCTTCAGTAAAAACTGAAGACTTCAAAGCATCACCGAATCCCACGACATCATCATGGGTCAAGTTGAGACCTTTCATCTGAACAAGCATTGACTGGCAATGGGTATCAAGCAGTCTAGCCTTTGCCTTCTCATTGGGACATGCTGAAACCAACCCTTTCACCGAATCAAGCTGCCGAATCAGCATCATGATAGGGACACTATCTATCGAATCCAAAATTTGAATCTTTGATCCTCTCCAAACACCTCAGGGATATATGAAAATTGTGTACAACATAAAACCAAACATGGGTATAACATCGCAAGCAGGTCTTCATGGCATGAGCGTAACCGTCATCAATCATGAGGCAACAAGACACATGTAATTCCAGTGGGTGCAAAAGGACACATGTGATTCATCAATCATGATGCAAAAAGGCACAACATGAGCATGGTCCATGCGGTACATTTTCACCTTCTTCTTTGCTACGCTGTTCCTTCCACTGTTCCTCCCAAAATTTGGTCACATCACAGACCAATGCAATCTAACATGTCTAACATGTCTAACATGAAATGGCCTAACAAGCCTTTCGCTTGAGAGACCTCACCCGGCACGTGGGTGTCAACTCAAGAGTTCCATCACTCTCACTGAACTCACCGAAGCCTTCCAATTGTGATCGAGATCTCAGCCATTCCTTATCACAGTCTTCTGCTTCACTTGTTGATGATGAATCACCCTTGACAAGGCTCTTGGGGTTCACACGGGCTTTGTCTTTCACAGGAGTAGGAATCTTCGCATTCTTGTCGGGTTTGAACAGCAACGTTTGGGGGCTGATCTCTAGGATTTCTCCATCTTCACCCACATACTTGATGTTGGTCCCCTGGGTAATCCTGTTCATCCGAATGAGTTCTTTCTTCAGCATCTTCATGGCCATTCCATGGGTGATCCGCTCCTTACTATGGTGAACCAACAAATATAGAAAAACACCCTCTAGAACTTTGAAAGATCATTTTTTGGAAGAACTTCATACAAAGCCTTAACAACACAAATCCAAAGTTAAGCCCAAAAACATTTGCAAAGAAGAACTTGCTCCATAGGTAACCAGAAGTGAGGGCAAACTGCCAGTGGATGCACTGCACCGTTTCCTCTTCATTCTTCAGGATTTCAAACTTGGTCATGATTTCAGGTGGGCCACCTTCATGAATGAGAATCCCCATATCACGGTAGACACCCATCGTGTGAACATAGACCAGAAGATCCTTCCCCTTCCACTCAGTCATGCTCTTGTACTCAAACTTGAATGCCCTCATGATCTCCCCGGTCACACACACAAAGATAGGTTGCAACTCTCTCACTTTCCCCCAATGCAGTGGACTCAAACGCTCAAACTCACTACTCAGTGGTTCCCTACCATCTTCATGCAAAAGGCAATACTCGAGGCATGCATTGTCAGGTGACCAGGACCACGACTTTGAAAAAGCCATTGCAATACTGAGATCTGGGTATAGTGAAAATGTGTGACACTGCCGGGATATTGAACAAAATGCTAAGTGAATCGTGGAAGTGGTTCATGCAAGTGAGATGACTCATGAAACCCTCATGGTAAGCATGCGGTTTACATGTGTCCAGCATATGCAGCAATGCACACATAGTATGATTAGGTTATGCAAAAGTAATCCATTGGACAACCTTTATGTCAATGTTTGGGGCATCTAGTATTTACATATATATATATATACACATATCACCCTGTTCAATGGATACCTTTGCATCCCCTTCACATACTGCAGTCAAAGCTATTTTTTTCTCAAGGGTACCAATCTATTTCATCATGGCATAGGATTGCAAACTCCCGTTACTAATGGCTGTCCCGTCTGAAGAGCACATCGAAGGCTGAAGTTCTCCTGAAAGCATGGTGAGCAATGTCCTGTTCATGGCATGCCATGCATCCATGAGATGTGAGTGACATGATATGAAGGAAGTGTCAAATACCAGCGTCAGACTCATTCGTTGATTCCTATCAATTGGATCATTGACTATAGGATACCACCATCAGCTGGATACCACACCCTGCCCTGCACACGAGCTTAGCCCTGTGTGCGAGCTCCTACCCCACATGCCGTGTATCATGCTGAACATGCCAGTTTGATCATGCAACTCATGGACTTCATCGTATGTATGTCTAAGTAGATGAGACATTCACAACACATCTAACCATTCACCTAGAAGTATATATACTCCCCAGTCCTGCACCAACCGTTGTACCTGAGTTGTGCATTGCAATGCATTCAAACGAGCGGTCTCCTTCTTTTTTCTACAGGGCGGCGGGGGGGTAAGCAAAGGTTGCAAAAAGTCATGCATGGTGATACCAAAGATACGAAAGGCCAGCTGGGAACGTTTCATGAAAGAAAACTGCTTGAAGTCATTACTACTAATTATAAAAGCCTGGAGTGGAAATGATGTGTATTAAGGTCACTAGTTGCTTTTGTTGGCTTATGATATGTTGAGATTGTTTCCACTCCATCTGGCCGTGAGAGTTCCCTTCCAGCCACGGCCCCAACACTAACCCAGGAAATCGGCTGAGTCCACATGGTGCCTTACAAGGCCATGAAACCAGATTTTTATAATTTTATTAAAAAAAATCACCTTATCTATTTTTTTTATAAATTTATAAAGGGTAAATGTTTAACCCTAGAGGTTTATAAAATTATAAAAAAAAATCTCATAAGGTGATTTTTTTTATAAATTTATAAGATGTATGGTTTTAGAAGATTTTGAGGTACTTGTTGTTTTGGGGTTTTGAGGCACTTTGTGAACCCTGCCAAATCATTGAATGACCTATCACCGCAGTGCTTTATTTACCGCCTCACCAAGGGAGGCAACCGTTTGCCATTGTAGAGCCTCCCACACAACAACTCAATCCACAATCCCCTTCAAGTACAAAACCCCCAAGTATCTCTGGCCCACTGGCCTGAAGTCCTGCTTGGCCGCGAGTTCGTCCACGAGCTCGCCCAGACCCCGGCCTCATTAAGAGATATCTACAGTTGGCCATTGTTGGGTAGAGAGGTTACAAGTTGAGGTAAGTACGGCCACCAAGCACCGGTGGCATCACGATACCATGATCCATGATAGCTGCCGCCTTTCCCATCCGGTCGGGGAATCACCCCACCTAGGCAAACTTGGTCATGAATTGAAAATGACATCAATCTAAAGACTATACTAGACTACTCCTCACACTTAGGGTGAGACGCGGTGGCTGATGAGCCCATGGTGCGAATCCCTGTCAACAAGTTTGAAAACAAGTTGTGAGTGGTCTATAAACTTGACATCACCAACCCACACCGCAAGGGCCTTCGGTGCACCACCATCATAGCCACCATCATGGCCATCATGATGCCCTCCATGAGCTCCATCACGATTGGGTCCCACCTCATGGAGGTGTATACACTATGTAAAGGGGATGTATATGACTATGTAGGTTACCAAGGGCCCAGCTGGTCTTGGAGGTGGAGGGGTGGGAACCACCACTGCTTTTGGTGTCACCTCATTATGGTTGAAATAACTAACACATCATCACTATCAACTCTGAACACTATTAGACGTGATTGGGCTTCCTACAGCTGGTGGCGGAGCATTGATGCCAACAACTGGTGGCGGAGCAGTGGCCTGAAAGGTGAAGTGGATGAGTCATGTAGAAACTAGCCATGATAATTATATACTAACAACCATGGATCTCCAAGTAGGAAATACATACTCAGGACGGTACAGGTTTGGAGATTGGCCTAGCCTTTGGGGCTACTGGAGGCTTGGGCAGGCCGGCAGGCCAGGCTCCAACTCCAACAGCTTTTGGATTTCCCTTCGGAGGGGTCTTTGGTGCAGGTGCCTAGGCTATATGGAAGGCAAAACAACAAATACAGTGAACTCCCATGAAATCTATAAGTATCCGGCAGGTTGGCCCCAATGCCCAGGTGGGTGGTCAGGAGGCTTTGGTGTCAAAGGCCCCTCAATCCAACAACACGTCTAAATGCCATGCATGCCCCTGAAGCCTAGATGCATTTCTAACAACACACTATACGTTTGAGGGTGTGGCTCTAGATGACATCGGCTGTGCCAATGGATCATGCTTCGGCTCATTCGTTGCCTGGGCGGTGAAATACCCTTATCAGACTAAACTTTCAAACAATCTGAGGTGCAACAAAAGGTTTGGGTTTCCAACTGCACTTGCTCCTGCTGCTGCAGGGGTTGCAACTGCAGCCTCATGAACATGTAGCATGGTATATTAAGTTCAACCCCAAAACATGTCATGGACTAAAACCAAACTGAGATGGTGGCTCCACTACCCACGATGCTCTCCTGGGGGAATAGCAAAACTTTAAAGAAGATACTTGAAATATAAAAAGCCCCATGCAGGGTCGTGCCTTCTCCTTAGAAGACTTCTGCTTCTTCTTCTTGGGCTCTTTGTCATCCTGATGCCAGTGAAGGGTAGTATGAAACCTTGCGGGGATATGTGGCTGAATCTTACTCTAAACGTATAGACAGTGGCCTGCCACTGGAGAGTGGGGCGGATCTGTGGTCCACTGGCCAACTCCAGCATGACCATTACCTGGAAAGTGTGAATCTATAGTGACCCAAAGAAATTCATAGGTGAAGTAGTCAACTATCTATTGGGACTGGCCTCCAGGCCACTTTCTTCCCAGTCGCTCCCGTTGTTCCAAAGCCACCCTGGGAGCGTGTAGCAACTTTGAAGTACATTATATGTAGGTGAAACACATGCAAAGAAGGTGCTTCTCATATCGCT
>OMLO01004800.1_pt1 | contig 11319 bp, 4 predicted proteins | sample 1674811 | NCBI WGS metagenome assembly OMLO01 (sample SAMN06265003, study PRJEB25207) | coral metagenome | isolation source: Coral host | place: Mexico:La Bocana,Puerto Morelos, Mexico | collected 2008-11-13 | reverse complement strand
GTCTAAATCACTAAAAAAATTTAAAAGTTAATTGTTAAAAATATTCCGACTACCGCAGTATCTTCTGACATTATATACATTTTACGTCACCCGCTCTTTAGCTCGTATAGGCTTATTTCATTGCCATAGTCCTGATATGTTTTTGGTTTTCTTTTTTGTTTTTGTTTTTTTAGATTCCATTTACTAGCATAATTGCAATTTTCCGTGGATGACGGTTAAGAGAAAAAATAAAAATTGGCTTATTGGAAATTATATTCCATAAAAGTTCTGAAATAACTGAAATTACCACTCGATTTGAAAACAGAAATATCGAGAACAGGTTTCTGTCATTGTAAGAAAAACCAATATCACCAACGAGAACAATTGTGCAGCCGCTTCATGAGTTGCTTTGTAACATGACGAGATCTCATTCATTTCCGTCGTGTTGCATCAGTGAAGTTTTGCCCATAACGACCCCAGCTTTCCCGACTGGCGGATCGATCGCAATAAAGTATACAACTAGACAATTAGTTGCCTTTTGTAACATTCAGACTATCATTGGTACCTAATCTAGCGTTTTTGTCAGGTTATCTGAAACCCATAAACTCTTGGGAAGGAGAGTGGCAACAGGGAGTTAAGTATTTTGCCCAAAAACACAACACATTACTAGGTAACGGCCTTTTGCACCGGTCACTAGGTTTCTGCGTCTCCACAAGTAACGACCAGCCCTGAACTACGCCTTCATTTACCAGTTTTGATCCGCGTTTGGATGTTTGGAAACGCGGTCTTACTGATCATAGCAAATAGACCGCTTAACCTGTATCGTATATAAATTGTTTTCTGCGAGGCGGCTTCAAAGAATAAAGAATACAAACTGTAAAGAGTGCATCCAGCTCTCTTTGAAGCCACCAAACGCTACAAGTCAGAAGTATCTACTATGATTTTTAAGAACATTGTGTCATCACGCATATAAGCATGATTGTTTAACTCAGCTATCGAGCAAAACATTGGGCAACCACTGGCGATGTTGGTTTCCCTTCTTGGTCTCTGGAAGGAGGAGCTGTTTGGATCAGGTCTGAAGGCATCGATCACGTGTTCCACGTTATCCTGATCCAGTAACATGAAGGTGACCTTCTGTCTGAATGGCCAGCGGAGTAACGCGTCGTACTGCCCTCGCATGACAACAAAGAACACCGAAATATGTGAGCCTCGCCCCATGCCAGCTCCGTTTAAGTAAAGGCGTGCACACATTTTGTAACCATAGCGACTGGTAAAGAAACAGGGGCTGTAGAAGGAAACCTGCTGTCCGGTAACCGCATCGTTTCTTCTGCGTGCATAATCAGAAATCTTCCACAGCAACTGACCGTCGTAGCTTGAGAATTTTTGTTGCCTCACATACTCCTCTAAATCAGCCAGTGTTACATTTCTAAGTGCCAGTGTGTGCTCGATAGACTCGATCCTTCGTTCTTGCCTTCTGACGCTCTCCTGGTTTGTATCAAGTTGTCGTTTAACGTTACCCATGTCACGCCTTGTTTCTTCTATTGAGCGATTATTCTCCACCAGTAACACCTCGTGATCAGCCGTCCTATTTTCAAGGTTAGCAACCCTTCGTGTAATCTCTGGATTTTGTGATCTACCACTTGAATCACTAGATACTTGAGAACAAGATGGTACGCTTACCAGATTCCCTGAAGCCACTTTTCTTTCCAGAGCTGTGATTCGTTCACTGTGCTCTCGACATTTTTCGCGCAGATCCCTGGTTTCACCTGCTTGGGTTTGAACTTGAGCAAGAATATCTGCAATAACCCCGTCGTAGTTTGTAAAGATATGCGGATTTCTGGACACAGTTCTTGGATCGCTCCTCAGAAGTGCTTCCACTTCCCTGCTCAATCGCAGGGCATATTGTAGGATTAGAGTGGTGTGGTAAGTGTTCTCTTGCTCCAGATGTTCTTTCTTTTGGTTGTGGTCGAGTATCTGTTAAATAAAAAAACATACAATTAGAAGAAAGTCTTTCCTTCCTGTACCTTAACATAGGTCGTGGATGAGGTATTGGACTTGAATATGCACTTTCATAAAAAAAATAACTGAGACACTACGCAGACAGTTTGGTTGGTCAATAGACTTAAACAACCTATGTTCTATTGTACCGGTAAACCACGGTTCCCACTATGGCAGCTGCACGCGGAAAGTAGCGACAAGAAATGTTATCAAAAGTTTCGGCTTTCACTGGCTGAGATGTTAATGACACGTGGTATTGATATCGCGTCATGCATGCACTCTAATAAGGTTAACTCGAAAGAAATATTTTGCCTACCAACCCAAATCAGTCGAGCCCAGCTAGAACACAGGTAGGTTTTTTAACTCTACTGTCCGATCAGAGCACGCGTAGTATCTCAATTATTTTACAAATCTTAATAATCGAAATTAGCGAGAGAGTTTCAACTCTATTTCTCGCGATGTAAGAACTATAATGGTTCATAGTGTATGAAAGCTCAGGCATTCAGATTATAACTTTTACACAAGTAGATAAGTACAATTCCACTAACACTAAAGCTTTTCACTACGGGAAACTTACACCGGAAATCAGCTGAAACGCACAGTTTTGCGACAACTGATCATAGTTTCGCTAAATTAAGTGACTTTTCCGATTTGGAGAGGCCAAATTCAAAGCCAGTTGCATACTAAATCTCTAGCGTGATATAATTAAAGTTGCACTACTGGTGATGTTTAAATAAATTGTTACAAAGTAAAGAAAACTTTTCAGGGCGTTTCCGCTTGTTTTCCTTGTGTTATGTTGCATTGTTCGGATTTCCAACTTTTTCCTTTTAGTCTGTGGTTTATCGCTAGCCATATACTTCAGAAAATTCTTCTTCCTATACCTCAGTCTTAGAGCAGCCAATCTGTGAGAATGGACATGGTCCCTGAACACCATCACAGTCTCCCATGACTGGATCTTGATGATGTAATAGCTGAAACGAAAGAAACGATCAAGGCACAATAATGAAGGACTGGTGAATGAATAACACAGTTCTGCAGTTAACATAGAGGAAGAAGTAATCTGAGTAAATAGACTTGAAAAAATGTACATTTTACCTTTGCTCGAGGTATGTCATCTCTGCTGCATTTTTCACATACCACTGGATATGCTTGACATTCCTGCTCATGGTGCAGCTGAAAATAAAACAGAACCGGCGCAAACGTTCAACCGCATGACTGAGTATTCTGATTGACAAGGAATTATAAATTCTGTTTATAAGCAATCATAAGCAACTTTATGAGAATTCAAGGAGAATTAATAGCAAAAATCCTGCACCTTCATTCTGTTAAGATTGATTTGGCTTTTGCAAAATCCACAGTTTTCCAGCCTATACTTGCACTCCTTTTCTAAGTGCTCAGTAAGATCAGCTTTTTTCACTTCCATTCCACAATCAGGATGTACACAAGGTATTTTAAGGTAACAACAGCTGTTAGTGTGACTCTGCGTTGAAACAAACATTGCATTAAATATACTTGAACTAATACACTCTTGGGATTGTTTTAATAGCCAGCAGTGTACACATTACATTTCATATATATTTGCAGTTAGTAATTTGGTTATTAACAGATGGGCTAAGAACTGTTTTGCTTTCTGTTACTCTCTCAAGAGGCCGAGAGGCCTTGACGCGGATGTTTTTTTCATTGGTCTCTGTCCGAAGAGTGAGGCCCGTAAACGAAAAAAAGTAAAAATGGTAAATGTTTCTTTCTACAGGAAAGATTTAACATGGTTGTTATGATTGTTTTTCGATTGGGTTGATTTGAATCGTAAATAGTTAACCGGAAAACTTTCATTATGGACAGCGCTTTAAAAACGAGCAACATGTCTTTTGAAGGCTTTTATTGATATAAAGATAAATTGTCTGGACATTTTCTCTGTGCGAAGACTTATTGGGAAAATTTCCAAGTCACTCTCAAACAAAGATTTGGCTTTTGTGACAGTTCCCTTTTCCTTGCTACGATGACATTTAGACCATTTACGACGACACTGTTGAGACACCTTGCACGTGCGCAAAAGCAAAAAACAAACTTGCCGTCACACGATCTCAAAACATCAGGAAAAAAGACAAGTAAATACAAGAATGAGCGGAATTGCTTACATATAAAAAAAACTCCTTATGACCTGTGAGATCTTGGCTTGATAAGAGCCATATAATGAGAAAAATATTTCCATTGGATCGTTAATAGGTACGCTGTGGCTAGATTACCGGCAGCCGGTAGAGGTTTTAAAATCACTAAATGACCAGCAGTGTGATAGTTTTCTCAAATTTTAAGTGAACTGCCGGTTACGGTATTCAAATCACTAAATAGACGTAAAGACGTAACTGGTGACCGTTTTAAACTGAACATGAGCCAACAAGAGGTTATTTCCATGGTTCTTTATTAATATACACCTTCAAAGTAATATTTTCTTCGAACAAATGTAGTCCACCTTACGCGTACTACAAAACAAACTGTATATCTTGCACAGGAGGCGAAATAAGAGAAACAAATACCTGTATCTCGTATATCGCCGCTTTAACTGAAGGCAGCGACGATGTATTCGATACAAAAACTCTCAACTTGGCTGATGTTTCAAGTTTCTGATCTTGTAGAGTGTTATAGAAATCGGGATAGTAGAGAGCGGGTCTACTTTGAGCAACAAATTTTGGCTTTGCTGTTCGTTCATCCAACTCCCAACTTGTCACGTAGACAACTGAATTTGCTCATATTTCGCGACAAGTCAAGGGTTTGTGTATCTCATGAAGCAGTCTTAAAGCTTACCAATAAAGCCTTCAAAAACCAACCTTGAATCCGGATAGAAAAACAACACGAGCTACCATTGGCTACAACGTAATTGCCTATAGCCAATAACAACATGCGAAACAATTTTCGACTACCATGAAGAAAAAAACAAAAGAAAGAAATTCGACCTAATTACTAACGCGGATTGCTTCGCATCCACGTAAAAATTAAATGAACCTGAAAATATTTAGCTTCAATCCTTTGCAGTCATTGTATGGGTCGTTCCACTACACTCCTATCAAGTTTTTAAAGCTGGAGTTCTGATCACTTCATGGAGTGTAAGCACCTTGCTATTACAAAGAGAAAGAACACCCTGCAGACGTCATACAATGTGAATGGATCAAGAATTACAAATGTATTAACAGAGAAAGATCTTGGTGTCCACATTTCCTCAACACTATCATGGAATGATCATATTGACCTTATTGCCAGTAGAGCAAACAAACTGTTTGGCCTTATTTATAGAACGCTCAGTCGTATGTTAGTTTCAAGTCCTCTAGTTATAGCATGAGGATCTCACAAGCAGTACTTTCTAAAGGTCGCTTTAGAAGAGATATTTTATAAATTTTCATTTTGTAATCGCATTGTAGATTTATGGAATGGCCTGACTGTATAATATTTATATAATATTTAATTAGGATTAGAATTTTCTTGTATATAGTTCTTTTATATTTATTGTTTACTCCAGGCAGTTTATTCTTAGAAGGAATCCTCGTATAAACTGTCCTAAGTATACAAATATCAAATATTTGTTTTTTTCGATATCAATTTTATTACTTTGATTATCTGATTTCGATTTATAATTAAATTGAGTAATTAAATAAATAAACTCCCCTCACCCCCTCCCTGTGCTAACTACTGCTGAATAAACGGTATGCTAAAAGGCTGAATTATTAGCAACTTAGACAGAGGCAAGACAAGTGTCATAAAATAACAGTTTAAGACTAAGTTATCCGCTCTTTTAATCAAATAAAAGATGTACAGATAACATATGTAACATATGTGAAATGCTTAAAGAAATCAAAGTGTAAACAGACTGAGACATCAGCCATAATGCAGGATGTGCTTTGTAGCAACATCAGCTGCATAACAACACGCAATCCGAATATATACAAATAAAGTCACTGAATGCATATGACTTGTGCAAAGGCTTGTCTGTGGTATTGATGAGAAATTCAAAAAACAATCAAAGTATAAATCACATTGTGACAGAGACAAAAAATGACAGAAATTAGGTCACTGGAAACTCAATACTTTCCACCCAGTTCTGGGGGAATCATTCTAAACTGAAATTAGGATGGGGCCAGAAATGTGTACAGGAAGAGGGGGAAGGGCCTTCTAAGACATTTTATAAACATCATTCGACAAAATGTACCATTCCAGGTAAAGTGTTTGAAAGTACACTGCACTAAAGCGAGTTACCTGTAAACTGAGTTAAGTACATTTGAAATATTACTTTGAAAATATATAAATTTTTGCATGTATGTACATTTAAAACATATGCATGTAGTAGTGATAACAAGCTTAGGGTAAATAAAGATATCTGCGTGTGTATACCTCTAAATGTCTGACTTCTCCTTTCCATTTGCATCCATCATCCATGAATGTGCAGTGGACAACTAATGCTTGTACTTCACGTCGCATGAACTTATCAGGAAAAACCTAAATGGGAAGAACATATTCGTAAAACTCAAAATGAATGTGATCACATAGCCATAAGTTTCTCCAAATGAGAAATTCATGGACATCAAAGTTGTGGGTGTTTTGAAACTAACAATGACAAACGATGTCCATTGTTTCAACAATGTTCTTCGTTACTACCCTATTACATGTAAAACCCTTCAAAATACACATCTCTAAAAGCCTTTGTGGCATTTTTCACAGGATTGGATTTTTTAATTTTCATAGTAACTGGGTATAACTTAATTCTTGACCTCCTAAGAATAGATTACTTGTACTGACTCAATTGACAATGTATCACAGTCTTAATGTGCTTTACATGTATTGTACCTCGTGTGGAAGAAGTTCGGTTTGATCTTGTAAACAGGTCATATTTGTAGTTCCATCTCTAAACGTATTGAAGTACATTTGAATAGTGAGCAAATGATGGTGTTAATTAAAGAGAATAAACAACACGTGATCTCCCTGAAACACGGGTTATACAGATGAGAATTTTACACGATGAACATCTATGACGTTCTTGGATTTATTTAGCTGAACAGTCTTATACGCATTTTAATGAATTGAAAAATGCTTTAACATCTCATTATCCCAGCAAAACTAGAGAAAGATGCGATTTAGAGCAAACAATAGTGTGATTCGTTAATAAAATCGCTTTCCTGCAAAACGGCTTTGAAATCAGATTGGTTATTTTGCTTTAGTCACTGGCTGGAATCTCACTGGCTGGAAGAAAATGCGATTAGGGGTAAAAAAAATAGTGCAATTTGTTTTTAGCAAACAATAAAAGTAATCATCACAGTATTTTAACTTAAATAACACCAGTTAGCAAAGGAAAATGCAATTGAAAGAGCAAAGACGTCGAGTTAGAACTTGTCAAAGTCGACATCATTGAAGAAATTTCGCAGGAACAACTTACCTATTACATTACTCGTTGAGCTTTCAGGGATTGACATTAACTTCAGAGGATAAGAACGGGAATACAACAATCGCATAGCAAACAGAGTTCTCATTAAGTGCAGGCCACCGGCTAAAAAACCAACTAATTAGATTTTCGAGAAATATTAGCGTTTAGGTTAGGGAAAACATACGGGTTGTTTGGAACGTGACAGAACATACGCTCCATTTCCAGCCACTGTTTGGGAAACGAGTAGAGCGGCGGAAATCGACCCTAGACAGAACCTTGACTGTCTATGCTTCAGGACAGCGCACGTGAAGGCTGCAGATAGAGAAAGAGCATGGAGTTCGGGTGTGGTGAGCGTCCCTTGGCGTAATGACTCGATTTTGGAAAAGGAAATATCTTCAAGACAATGCGTAAAATCGCATTTCAGAACCTCTCAATTTTAAATTTTTCTCCGGGAGCATACCCCTAGACCTCCCTAGAGGCTTGTACCTTCAAAGCAGTGTCAGCCATCTGCTTTATGAAAGTAGCTAATGAGAACCCTGAACAAGCTCTCAAAATGAGTGGTTTACAACATTTAGTCAAGTTTAATACTTACAATCGTAAGTTTCCAAGACAAGACTGGCAATAAAAGTGACCACATTTGGTCTGAATTGCATCCCTGAGAAGAAGCAAGCATGAGTTACATAGGTATTTTTGCCCAGTGTCCTTTTTGTCTTTGGGCGTTAATCGATATCCTGGCATCTCGGTGGTAAGGGCATCTGTTCAACAACTCTTAATAGACACACTGTCAGGTGGCGCGACCACAGATCAATTAAAGCTTCTTAAAACATGGCTGGCTGGGTTACCTATAAAATACAAAACGGAAGACATATTTTACAAACAAGCTTTGACCATTTCCTTTGCTTTGATTGTTGCGATCGGTAGATAGAGTTAAAAATGGATGTTCGTTATAACCTAGGTAGCGTTTTACGTGCTTGAACACGCGTGCAGAATTTAAACTGGAAACAAATGATTTTAAGCGCGAAGCGACTTCTTTCATTCATTAACTTGTATTTCGTCGTTCGAAGCCGGATTACGCTGTCTCTCGCGCTTATCAAGTTGGGTTGTAATGGAGACTACCTTAGTGAGAAGGGAACCACATCGAACGATACAAACACCTCGTCCTCATCAAGAGAATTTTTGAAAAATAATTCTTTGAAACATTCTGTTGCTTTTAAAAACCTGTTACTTCATGAATCACTAAATCATAACGCGGATTACCCAAAGGAACTCGGGCACCCGATACTAAAACATACTTTGTAAACAAGCAGAACATATGAATATATTTGTAGAAGAACTAAACTTGTATCAAAAGATACTCTATCCTGTACTGTTGCCTTGGCCTGTTAGAGTCCCAAAAGGCAAGCATGAAACAAAATTGTAAACTATAGAAGTATTCTGAAAATACTTTTTTTTTACAATGGTTACTACATAAACTAGAAAAACACTCTGGCATGTGAAATGCTCTAGTCTGAGTTGCGTTGACAAACAAATTCTCTCTAAGTTGGAACTTTTATAATAGCTTTAAAAATAAATTACAATCAATGATGAAATCATTTTATCACTAACTTGAAAACGATTATGCACGAGACATTTTCCGCCTTAGCAGTGATTTCGATTTATTCTTCTGCGTTCAGATTTAGTTTGTCCGTAATTATGCTTTGCGACTTGCGAGTCAACTATCAAACTGTTAGATTAAAACGCGAAACATATAAAAGTACATGCACCAATGAGACACCAATTCGAACGTCTATTTTCCGGTAAAGAAAGTCCAAATTGAAGGCTGAAAGAATAAGGCAATAAATGAGGGACCTGTGAAAACATCCGCAAAGTGCTTTATTGCAAAATAGCGTAGTGGAAAACGAATCACGAAAAGTATTTGAAACGAGAGAAATTTCGAGAGAAATATAGTCAAGAGAAAAAAAAAAACCGTCTACAAGTCTGCCAAAATAAATAAGAAAATCATTGTCCTGTCCCTAACCTCTCGTATATACCCCACCCCCTAGGTTAAATATGGTTTGTGTGAGATCAGGAATTTAACCACTACGGTACTTCCGAGAAGAACAAAAGAATTCCAAACGTTCCGCAAAATGCGGCGTTTACGTTGGGTGAAGAACAATGTCAGTAATAAATAAATATGTTGGAGTTTCTTGTTTGAGGCATTTATGTGAGCGACGATGAACTGCGATGGCCATCTAAGTAAAGACGATGAGTAAGAGTGAGCGAGTGATGATGAACTGCGAGTACCCTTTCCTTTTTCTTCGGGGTCGTCTAGACCGAAGCGAAAAACATCGGGCAAAAACTAACAGCGCTAAAACTGGAGGTACGGTCTGGTGATACCGACACGTAGTCGGCAGGTTTGACGTTTTATCGTTTTGTATGACGTATACCGGGGTCGGCCGGGTAGCCCGGAAATGTAGCCACAAATTTCCACCGTAAAATCAGATAATGTTCGTGGGCAGGTAAAAACGTTGGCATACATTATCCTTATCGTCGTCACTACAATTAAAAATTTGGTTTTTAATTACATTCCTATGGCTGAAATAGATAAGTTTCTCTTGGAAAATAGGGTCGTAGAAACTTGAGCTTTTTATTATTATCAATAAGCCATCATGATGTAGTATCATCTGCATGGTGTGCAATGGATCTAAGTTCCAGCGTTGAGAATTTAGATTAGTCTCCGTGAATGAATCGCTAAGGTACAGAAGAATAATACCGATCCGATCACGAATGATAATAATGCGTTAGTTCATTATTTTTCTCCCTGATCGCTAAGTTTTTCCCAATGCTACTTTTACAGAGGAGACTTCTTCACATATAAAATGGTGATTTCTTGAAATGAAAAGTATTTACTCGGCCGGGCTACTTGTAAGGTAGGCCGAGTCTAGGTTTGGGTTTTCTATCTGTATCTATCTATCTATCTATCTATCTATCTATAGTCATGTCACGATTATATATGCTGACGTAATGCATGTAATCGATACATTCACGAAAGCGAGGCTCGACTTAAAACCCATAGTTTAAGCAGGTTTAAGCAATGGCCGCCTTCGTGGAAAATTCCTCGCTTGATGTAAGCGAAAGAAATTCGATGGCTATTACGCTCAATATACATACAAAGTCACACACCGTTCGCGGTAGAGCGTTTTGGGAACGGGTCGGTCCGCGGTCCTTTACGAGTGAACCTTCTGTTGAGAAATATCAAGCGAAACCTGCACATGTAAACACAACCGGGTATTTAGACGTGATCGAGAACCCGGTAGCAGACCAGAAGCTACTCTGAAACGTCTCAGAAGAGGGGAAGGAAACTACAGGGATTTGTTTATGAGCGTATTCGTCTGAGCATACCGAAGTCCTCTTGGCTACGTCGTTATGTGAAGGTTAGAAGAGTTGCAAAGAATGTTTGTAAGCTTCATACGAAGAGGGTAAGATTGAAGCTGCACAACATGAGAACAAGTATTTGTTGAATTGTTCTGTGAGGATATATCAAAGGATAATTAAAATGAAGTATAGAGCAAGTCGGTATTTATCAATGTTTTCTTGTAATAAACCTACGTATCTTTATAAGCGTCAGACACACGTATCGAACTATTGTAAATTTCAACAGAGTTCAGATAGAGAGAAAAACCCTGGACCTACTTCCTGTGTGTATTGACCCTAGCAAAACAATAACGGCACCATATAGGTAAGCTAACGAGTTGGTATTTGGACAAAGTTCAGGACAACAATGTGCTACACTGAATGAGTTTATGTCCTTTGATTTACAATAACAAACAAGGAATCAATTCTGCTAATCATCTGGCATCAATAATGAATATTGGAAATCAGTTGTATTCTTGGCTTGCACGTGACGTCATCATTATCTTAAATCCAAAATTAAAGAGCCAATAATGTTTTTATCCCCA
>OMLO01004798.1_pt1 | contig 11320 bp, 9 predicted proteins | sample 1674811 | NCBI WGS metagenome assembly OMLO01 (sample SAMN06265003, study PRJEB25207) | coral metagenome | isolation source: Coral host | place: Mexico:La Bocana,Puerto Morelos, Mexico | collected 2008-11-13 | reverse complement strand
GGAAATTATACAAATGTTTTAGCAGAAATATACTCCTGCGTGCTGTGTAACATTCACCAGAGAAATACCGAGAACGAACGAGAGTTTTAAAGACATTACGAAGCAAAAACATGAAGTATTGATCACAGCACATCACTGGGGAAAAAAAACTAACAACAACAAGAACGTTCAAATTACATTATTCCCCTTCCCAGTCTTTTGCCAGAGTTTCATTTAGTCTGAAAGATTAATTTAGTAAAAGCATACGTCACAAATGGCCAACAAAAATGGCACCTGTCAATCACTGTGCTTTTTACCCAGCATGCATCATTGTAAATGGTTTGAGCCCAGGAGTATCAGTCGTTCGTATAGTATGATCGTCCGGGTGAAGGTAGTTCTTGAAAAGAACTGTTGTTGGTGACTGACGTTTCGACAACCTGAGCGGAAGTCATCTTCAGAGTCAAGTGAATAGTGTTTGTCAGGTATTTGGCAGAAACCTTAACACGAGACTGACTAAACACAAACGAAATGGTGATGCAAACAATCAAACTGCCTTACATCGTCAACTGTGACACTGCCCAATGCTTAACCTACAGTAAAAACTATTCTCAACGACTGATCTGGAAAGCTAGTGCACTAACTTAGAACAAACAGCCCCTTAACAGATGTCAACCACTACCGGCGCCTTACAAGCGACTTATCCATGACGTAAACGAAACCAACAAACGGACTTCCAACAGACCGACTTAATTTGACTAACAATACACGGACATCCAACCGACTACAATAGACAGCTCAAAACCGATCTATGACTTATGACAAACTTTCAGCCAATACCATCATGGCTAAACTGACCAATTAGTTTCAACGAACCAGACATATAACATCATCGCCTATTCACTTGGTTGTCGAAACGTCAGTCACCAAGAACAGTTTTTTTTTCAGAACTACCCTCACCCGGACGATCACACTATCCGAAATGCATCATTGTGTTATTACACTTGTAATTTTTTTCCCTCGGGGGCAGAATTCCCGCTTAAACTACCGCTTACAAATACAACTATATGTCTCAAACAAACGAAGTTCTATTCTTTCAACACATTTATTATAACCTTATAGAAAAATTGAAGGCTAACATCTCCTACCACTTTTATTTGTTCTAATTTCATTTTATTTTGTCTGAGCTATTCTTATTCATTTTTGTATTTGAATTTTGACTTTGCAAGAACCCAAATGTAAATATCACACAACATAAATTAATTGCACGGAACATGTATGTTTCTATAATATAGGCCTGCATTTGACTGAAGACAGTATTTTCCCAATTACGTTCCTTTCTAAGATCTATATGCAGTCCACCCACTCCTCCGCTTCAGAAAAAAAAAACAACACTCACCGGGATGAGAAGTCCCAAAATGATCTACAGCTGCCTCGTACAGTTCGCGGGCGCGCTTAACACTGGGCTTAACCTGAGAAAAATAGGATTAAAAGTGGTAGAAATAATAGCTCCAAATAAGAATGTTGTGTAATGTGGAGACGAGTCACTTTCTGATTATTTAACGTTAAAATCAGTTGTGTTTTCACCCACCAAAAAATGCCTAAATTGGCATGTCTTTTACTTGTTAACAGTAAAAATATGATTTCAATTTAGGCAGTTACATGTGAACGAAAATCCGTTTACTAATGCGCAGTCCTTGTTTTGTCTACTATCCAAAACGTTAAAAGCTTCTGTTACACGCGCCCTGGCCTTAGTTGGGTTTTGTAGTGGACTTCCGTGTTGGTTATCCGGTTTACTACCAATTAAAATTGTTTAAAGACGTATAAGACAAGTTCGTCACCAGTCTACTCCTCATGGGTCAACCAAACTCATTCATTCGAAGTGAATCCTGAGAACGAGGTTGGATTCCTTGGAAAAAAACGTGTGTCGTTAATTGCAGCTTTTCAATTTTTGACTATCTTACCTGTGTTAGTTCTAAATCGATGCATTTTCGAAAGAAAGAAATGGCAAAAGGTCGTACTTGAGTCAGCCTAAAAGGGGGAAAAACAAACGTCGAAACTAATCAAATTAACAATAACTTCTAATAGATACATGACGTATGAGTTTTTTCGCCATTAGGCGGAAGGCAGTAAAATTTACGGCTTCTACACTGCAACCTCATACACAAGACACAACCCAATGTCTTACCTTTTGTAAAGTTTTCTAGCCTTTTTAATCCCCTTTGTCGTGACTGCCCATTCGACGTACTTCTCCTTCAGTGGAGTCCTGAAGTCGAGACATGATTCTAACGAAAGCTAAAACACGACACGGGTACAATTAGTAAAATATGGCCGTTTTTGGAGTCTTACATTTGTACGATTACATGGTAATGCAGAGTCCAGACAGCACAAATCCCACTACTATTTTTTGACTAGCCAATGTCTACATTCCTAAAAGTTAAACGGCAGCCAGAATTGAAAGGGTAGTAAGGCTATACAAGTTTTCGTGGTTCTGTTAACAAAGTTCCACAAATTATTGATTCATAAAACTAGCGCAAAACGCATTAGCCAAACAAACCAATTTAAAAAGGGTTTCTTTATGATTAGGGGCCGGATTATGCCCGCCTGGTTCGACCACCACCCTTGACAACCAGTTGCCGTCCTATGAAGACGGTAATACAACTTTGTTACTAGTTCGTTCATTTCGAACAATTACAGAAAAAAAACAATCGTGACCTGTCTGTCCGTTTTTTCCGATTTAGTAGCAGGGACTGTATGGTAGTGTGTTACAGTGTGTATTACTTGGACTAACCAGATGTGACAACCCTAGTACTATAACAGACAAAAAACTCCACTAAATATTATAAAACAAGTAGGCCATGTTCGCCTCGGATAAAGACGTGGTCTGCCGTTCTACTGCATGCCCTCGTTCCCAGGGTCTCTCAGATGGGAATAGGCGAGTCCCTGGGAATCAGGGTGCGCTTACATAATATCACGTGAGCCAGCCCAAGGTACCTGCCTAAGCAACCCAAAACCACTGACACTTCACAAACAGACTTACTTCAAACACATCTTCTACTTGTCCTGGATGGCTAGCAATACACCAATCTATCCACTGAGTCCACAGTGACAGCGAGTCCTGCAAAACAAATAGTAAGTAACATTTATAAATTTACAATGTTTGCAAGCACATGTAGTAATTTATTTGCAACTTCTTGAGAATCACTATCTATGACTCTTTTTTAACTTCTAGCAAAAATTAGTCATTCTTATGCTCGAATTAATGCAAATGACTTAAACCCAAGTCATTGCCTGATTACCTTCCACAGTCAATTAAAAACCGCTCTAAAAAACCTAACTCTAACCCGTGCGAACTGTATAATCTACACTGTAGTTCAGACAAAAGGACTCAAAACTCATACTCTTCAGTACTACACATGCCTTAAAGGTTTAAATGAAGGGGTGCCCCACCCACTGTTGGAGTGAAAACACGCCACCCAAGTTTTGCAAACAATGCGGTTCCGCGTTTGAACGAAAATATTGGCGGATCGACGGATTTGGCGAAAGAATTGCACGGATTGTTGAATTTTCATACCCTTATTAACGCCCTTTGTGAGAGTAAACTGTCTCTACAATTGTAATTATAAAACGCAAGTACCCCAGGTGGCTTTGACACTAGACAATTCAAGTAATCCAGAGTCTTACACACTTTTGTGGACCCAAGATTTTTGTCAGTCTTTGTTGGAACTGAAAGACCTCTATTATTTTGTAGGCCAAACGATTATTCCAGGCTTGAGATTTCTCACCTTGGAATCCGCGCATTTTAAAGCGTTTGAAAATTCATTGTGAATCTTCTCTGGTTTACCTGAAAACGAAAATCAAAGGCGTCAAAACCTCTGAAAAAGGAAATTGTACAAACGTAACGGTTGCAAAATGACCCTCGTGTATGATAGGGAATAGAATTTTTGTCAATTAAATCACCATCATTGTCAAAATAAAATTCTGACACGTTTTCAAAAAATACTAATGCGATCTTTGTCATCCTTACCTTGATTAAGGACTTGTAATCTCATATATTCACTCCACAAACTCACTGAGGTTTTAAATGACTGGATTCCTCTTTTACACACTGACAAGGCCTGTTTCGTCCGCCCTGTTTGAAGTAGCATGCTGACCTGCATGTACGCCATATGAAAGGAGAACACTTAAAAAGCAATAAGGCCATGAGTTTCTTACAGTGTTAAAGAAAGCGAAGTGCTGACACCAAGGTTTACAAGCTTTTCTTTTAGTTTAAACTTTCCTCTCCTTGTAGGAGTGTTCCAAAAGAAGGGCCTCGGACAAATCATTGCAAAACCTTCAACTATTTGGTGAGGCCCTCTGAAGCAGTTTTTGACCTGCTACAATTCGCTATCATTGTCACCTTGTCTTCATAACGTACCTGTCAGAAAGAGCTAGATTCTACCTATTTATTTAATTTGTACTGTATGTGCATTCATAGTTAATACTTGTGTAAGTAACCTGGACTGAGAAAACATTGAAATGAGATGGCTGATAAACCAATTTGCCACTAACCCATGTCTTATAAAGATCCTCATTGAGAAGTTTGGCATTTTCTGCTTCTGAAAATAACTTCAGAACGTTTTGCGCTCTCTGTGGAGTGAAAATTATCAGAAAAGTACATGCACTAATGTAAGAAAATTCCTTATTAACAAAATTATTTGTATCAAGAACATTATCAGAAGCGGATTCGTGAAGTTCAGAAACGGGAAGCAATATTGGTTGCAGTAAGGGTGCAAAACCATACTGAGGAAGAAAAATAACCAGGTCTACTGTCAAGTTTCATGTTTTCATTCTGACCCAAACAACTACATGCAAACTGTATGTATGAGCAAACTGTTTTTGCTGCATCCAGCAAGGCTGCAAAACCATGACAAAGAAGAAAAATGAAAAGGTCTTTGGAGACACTTAAGTTCCAACCTTCAGTTTGCCTACACGATCGCATTGTACTATAATTAATAAAGTTGAATGTTCTGCTGCAAAAGTGCCAAAAACATCACAAAGAAGAAATTTTAAAAGGTCTTTGGAGGCACTCAGACGCCCACCCTAAATTTGCCCACAGATACACGTCTACTAAAAAGTTTAATGTTTCAATTCTTAATCAAACAAACTAAACTGTAAGTATGAACATACTGTTTTTGCTTGTCCATGAGAGCCTTCAGCCATCAATTCCATACAGGCACTGATGTACATTTGCCACATTTTGTCTGTTGGAAGTAACATAAAAGAATCAGTTAACCTATTTATAATCGTGGCAGCTGTTTCTTTTACATTCAGTAAACTTGCTTTATTACATTAAAACAATCCCTACATGTTTGGTTGTTGTCAAGATTTTCTAGTACATTTTACAGCACATACAGCCTACTCCCACCACAACTTCAGACGCATTAGCGACTAAAATTATTTGTCATCCATGAGGCCTGGTTTTCATAAGTGCACAACCAAAAGCATGAGCCAACATACCTAGATGTAGAAAGATGCTGATAATTACTGCCTTTTTTATACAATTCCAAATATAAGAAGCTAGTTAACAGCACCCTGTAACTCTGTCCTGTGTATGTATGTTGCTTATGCCTATACTTGTGCCCTAGTGAAAGCCACCCTTAACTTGCCAAGACTATAAGTACCAGGAACATTTTTTTTCAGTATTTGTCTTTACCAGGAGAGTCTGTAGAAGAGTCTGTAATGATGAGGTGTCTGCAAGCCTGGAGTTGACTGCTAATAACTTAGCAAGTTGTTCTTGCTATCAAGCTGATTAACTTGTGAAAATGCTCTGCACTTGGGAATGAAACTACATTAAGTCTAGCCACATACGAAGAGAAAACATTAACTGGTCTAACCCCCGAGTAGCAGACCTGGTCACAATTAGACCAACATATCAAGGGTAAAGGTGTTATGTTCACCTGTTGGGACTTGCTCCACGGCCTGATGATACAACTTGTTCATTTCCATCTCAAGTTCACACCACTGATCATCTACAACAATACGCAAGGTTACCAACAAGCATTCAAGTTAACATTATAAAAATTTAATCTTTAAGTATTTGTGTTGGTTGTAATTATTTGCATTGCAAAATGAAAACCACAAACCTGTAATTACAGCAGTTCCTTTCCTAACTTGGCTGTTGGCTTCATCAATGGCTCGACGAGCCACTAAATTACAGACCTCCTCAGATGTAGGAAAGTCTTTTAACAGGCTATTGGAATACAAAGATGACCATAACAAAACATAGTTATTACAAATTAAAGCAAATTACTTTTAAACAAGTTCAGTTGCTACACTGAGTATTTTTAAGGTTGACTTGTGTGAAGGAAAGTAAACATCTCCTTGATTGGGCTACTGCTGATTGAGCTGTATTTTGCCTTTGTAGATTAAAACAATTAAGGTGTTGCCCCTGATCTTCAAAGCCCCCCCTGTGTGAGGTGAATTAAAACTCAGTTCTCCCCGATAGGGCTACAGTTTGTTTTATGCCCCTTTCACACTTTCGTTATCACAATTTTTGCATTTTAGATCCCACTGCAATCACATGTATGATAATGAAGGCTACTACCCAACATACATACAATCATTGTCACTTTCAAATACCAGTATTAAAGAACAATATTAATTTACATAATTACATGTAGCTGCCCTTGTAATTTACACTGATGAAATACAGTTAAGATGTTGGAGTAGAGCTCAAGGCAAAAATAAAGAAAAACACAAGAGACCGCACTAACATTACCTGTCATACACCATGTCAATGCCATCCTTTGTATTTTCAAACAAGCGATAGACCTCAATGAAGGATACTCTAAATTTTACGTCATCTGGAAAACAACGGTACACAAAGATTGCATAATTGTATATTTAAATAATGATGTTACTTTTTTTTTCAACAGAAATAATTGCATTTTGTCATACCCTTACATTCAGCCAGGAAAGTGTGAATGAATCATAAATTATTTCATACTTAACAGTACCTGGTATACTCTGTATTGCTTTTTTGTAAACAATTTCAGGAATTTTTCCTGCCAGAAATTCAGCAGTGACTTGTTCTTCTCCCTGGAAAATTAAAAAAAAGTAATAAAAATTATAAGGAGCATGTTGGTGAGACCACACAGTCCATGTAGTTTGATTCTCAATGCAGCAAACTAATTACCTCTTCCTCGTCTGTTGCTCTCAATCCAAGAATTTTCCTTCTATTATGAATCTAACAAAAACAATAGCAGCAAATACCATGAGCCAGGGAATGCCACATTTGAGATGTCTTTAATGTATGACCAGATGTGCACTAACAGCTCACAAATTATTTACCTTGTTCCTTAGGTACAGCTTTAAGATCAAATTTACTAATCGAATGATTTTGTCAGAATTGATCTGTAGATTAACAACTTACTTTTTCAACATGAAGGAGTTCCATTCTGAAATACTGCAGAAAATAAACATTTATAAATAAAAAGGGATCACTAGCACACATCATACAATACAAATCATTCCATGACACAGCCATGTCAAAGTAATTACCCTTACACTCTACAACAAACACAAGGGAGAGACTCAGTGGGCAAACAAAAAAATATCTTTATTGATAATGTGCCGCTAAAGAGAAGAGACCCTTGGGTAGGGTGGGTTAGGTCTTTCTTGATTCTACTGACATGCGATTGCTATGATAAAACTTACTGATATGGCACATGCTACATATTGCAATGCAGATGACTGCTGAATGGGTGACCATGGTAAATACTGTATTTAATCCAAGTCTTGAAACCCTCATGCAGTGTACATGTACATGTAGTACATTATATGATAGTAACTCTACTGTAATGTACATGTAGGACTTTGAGTTTTATTTTCCATTATTATTATTATGAATATGGGACAAGTAAAGAAAACAAATTGATCAGCCAAACTAGTTTGAAATATTCAGAATTAGTATTACCTCCAACCAAAGCTTCTGTGAAGAAGAATTAACCCTCAGTCCTTTCTGTAATAATGATCTACTGTTAGGGATGCTCTTGTTTTCTTCAAATTCCCATTTTGCTGCCATTATCCAGAGGTCTGAGATCAGGAAAAACAAACTCAGTCTCCTGTCATACTCAGGAAATATAAAAATACATGATGGTATACTGTGGCCTGGCTGTTCTTCTAAACTGTTTGGTAACCAAGAAATATTTTCAAAGGAAAGGTGGGCATGGACTTAAAAAAAATCTTTCACAATAAACTCAGTGACCTGTGGACACCTTGTGAAATTGAAAATCTTCTTTTACAGCTCAAGCCACAATATAAACTACACTGCCCCAAAATTCAACATGATATTCAAGAACAAAAGAGAATCTGTGTTTTTATCCACATTTTCAAGTGTTCTCAAAGTGAGACGTAAAAAAATGGAATAACATACTGACGCTTTTAATCTATTTGCCAATGTCCACTAATAAACAACAATCATAGAACCAGTGAATACTAATGCACATGGCTTCTATGTAATGTAAGTCACACAGCAAACAATGTCATACTTGGTTTGTTTGGATGATACTGCAAAACTCTGGCAAAAACTTTTCCAAGAATCCTTACACTCCCCTAAGAACAAGAGACAGTTAAATAATTAATGACTAACAGAACGTAACTCATAAAAGTTAAAAAAAAAATACAAAGTACTTTACAAAAGACTGCTTTAAATATCTGAACAAAGTCTGAAACAGAAAAAATAATACAATTATATCTAGACTGCACCTTTATCTTCTAAAACAAAATACTGTAAATTCATACCATGTGTTTACAGAATTCAATATACTGAATCCAGAGTTTGATGTCCCCCTAAGACCAGAAAAGACAAACAATACAATGCGAATTCAAGCGTTTACTAGCTAAATTTGACACTGGTAAAATAAGTTTCGATTCTATTGCAGCTGTCATTAAGCACAAGGTCAATTTTCATGAATATTATTAACATTAATTGATTTAAACAAATTGAATGCTGTAAAACTCTTGAAGTGAAGATACACAATGATTCCAAGAATTGTATATATACTTTAATATTTTAACATTCTTACAGATATTTACACTATTAGTTATTTAATTAATTTAAATGTACGACCCCACCAGCTATGCTGAATTTTTTATTGTGCTTAAATAAAGTTATCATTCATTCATTCATTCATTCATTCATTCATTCACAGATGCCCATTTTTGTATGATCTGTGAAAATATAGTTATTTAGCACTAACCAGTTTTAAAGTTACATAGATACATGTAGTGGGATTAAATCAAATAGGGGGAATGAGCTCTAAGGAGCCATCAAGTACCAGTGGGTATCAGGAAAAAAAATCAATAATTGTAGATCTCTGGAATGTATACAACCATGATTATCAAAATTTGCTGGCACTTACCAAAAATTTCTTTAAGGCATTCTGCAAGGAAAAACAGTTATAATTATTGTGTAAATTATAAAACACATGGTAATTGATATACTGTAAAGCAATAAAAACAAGCACTAACCATAAGGTCACTGCGTCTCCGACGCTTTTAACATAAACATACATGTACCTGAAAAAGACTGTGCATCCTTCTCAATACCACGTGCTCTCCATGTAAATTCCGTTTAATACCAAGTCTCTGAAATATCACATTTAAATGGAAATATCATCTGACAGAAATGTATTGATACTTAACAGGAATACATAATGATCATAATCACACAACAAAAAATAACAAAGTAAATAAATGACAGGTCTGATTTAAAATTGCAGCTGTAGACTTCATTGAAGCATTAAGCTGTACTGTACTGTACTGTGCTGTATGCTTCAAACCTATCAACTGGAGAGAATTTGCAAGAAAACATGTATATTCTGCAACCACATAAATTAAAACAAATTCAGTCATCTGTCTTCAAGCCTTGTATGCTGCCATATAGTATAGTTTTATAATGGTTTGCAACAAACAGCAAATAAAAATATATGTTGCAGGCCAAAATCCAATTCAGGTTTAAATGAAATTCCTTTGTCTATTACCCTAACCTTAATTATTCATGGCCATGAATAATTAGGGTTAGAAGACAAAGAAAATTGAGAATCAAACTAAGTTAAAATCATTTTCACCTAAATTTCATTTTGATCTCCAATATATACATTATGTAACTACATACACTTAAGCTTCTTACCAACTTTCTTTTCTTTTTCAGCAAATCCAAGTTTATCTCATACTATAATGAACAGAAAACAAAAGCACAAATTTATTTACTATAATAAGTAGATACTTTGTCAGAAATAAATTACAACTCTATAACATGAAAGTAAGGGATGCTTATGTTACATTCATTTACACTGTATTATGTTTTTAGTTTCATCATCAGTTACATGGCAACTTACATGTAGCTGCTTGCAGTGGTATTCTGAAGATTGGAAGATTTTTGAAGCTACATGTATTAATATTTGTGCGTACACTACAGTAACCTTGATACACTTGACTTTGATTATTTATATAAAGAAAGTGTATTGCTGTAACCCATAATACCTGTTATGGCCAATGTTACAGTTGAAATTGCCTGTTGTTGATAACAATCCACCCATAAAGTACATGTAACAGGTTGGTTTAGGTTATGAGTGTCAAGACCAAGGCAACAGGCCACTCGAAACTTAACAACAGCCTTGGTTGTTTGGACCAACCTGACCCAGGTGCAGACGTGTTTAAATCAGAGTACATGAAATCTGTCATTTTACAGCAAAAGAAATACATGACTTTTTTGTATCAATCATTGCACCACATAAAAGGTCTCTGGAATCTACCTGCATGTATCTTAGAAAATCTGTCTTCTGGACAATTCTCTTCTGTAAGCGGTACTCAAACTCTCTTCTCTTTCGAATGATAGTCCTGTATAATAATTGTTATCGTAAAAAATGATTTAATAAAGCACTCAGAAATTTTAGAATCGCTAATGTATTGACTCGCTGGTCTTGCAGCTCACACTAAAGTAAAGACAACAACAGAAGCCTGACTGCGTTGGCGCTTGTGAACATATATGGTTATTCCTAAACGGCAAACGCTTACATGTGTTGTGAAAACAACATTTTCTAATTATAAAGTAATCAAGTTATTCAATTCAAGTAAAAAATGTTCAAACGCTGCTGTAGAAATTCCTCACTTGATTTCATCGCTTGAAAACACTCCCATCCGCTCCATTTCCTCTAGTTCAGGCAACATGCCCTCCAGATTTTGATGGACGTATTCTGCCATCATGGAACTCTCGTATAACAAGAAGCAAAGCTTTAATATTTAGGAGTAAAGTTCCGATCAACGCTTCTCACTTCGTCCACCATGTGTACTCTCTACA
>OMLO01004797.1_pt1 | contig 11321 bp, 8 predicted proteins | sample 1674811 | NCBI WGS metagenome assembly OMLO01 (sample SAMN06265003, study PRJEB25207) | coral metagenome | isolation source: Coral host | place: Mexico:La Bocana,Puerto Morelos, Mexico | collected 2008-11-13 | reverse complement strand
TGAATAAATAAATAAACAAAGAGATAAATAAATAAATAAATAAAGAAATAAAGAAATAAAGAAATAAAGAAATAAAGCGGTGTTAATGTTTTTAAACAGAATCCTACATTAATGCAATTCTACAACGTCCAACTAACCATTAGTCAAATGTCATGAAGACATTAAACTTGACCAGTAAATGCCTACTATACAAAAGAAATATCGTTGAGATTATTACGATTTTGCAAAGAAAAATTGTTTAACGAGCTGTTTGGTATATTATTTGTCTTTCAGTGTAATAAGTCATTTTGTATGGCCAGCTCCGCGAGCTCCCAAGATGAACCAAATACTGCACTATGATTGGCTATTCAAGCGGGCAAGTTTGAACAAGTTTGTATCTTGCGCGCTCGGTATTGATTGCTGTAAGCCGTTGATAAAGCTAAGAACATCCCGGAACATTCCAGAACATCGAATAATTATAATAATTATTTTAAAAATATGTAAGAAAAAACAAAAACATAGCAAAACAAGAAAAATGTTAATGACTGCAACGAGTGAAGGCTCGCAACTTAGTCACGTGATTAAACTGATGAGGACTGTCCCTTATTCCAAGACTTCGTTCTTCATGGAAAACCAAAATGGTGTAGTTCGAACTCTTTAATCGGACCGGAAAATATGGGTACGTGTGTGATTTCTTCATTCATCTAAAGATTCGCGTAGACAGGATTTCCCATAAACAAATAGTTTCTACATGAAATGGAAATGGAAACTAATCGGCATTGAGTTTCTTGTCTAAAGTAGTTAGGACTGCTAGATCTGTGATGATATATTAATAATAACTTGCTAGTTACTCGGGCTTCCGAAAGGCCGAGTCTGCACTTTGTGGTTCATAGTGCCAGGTGTTCCTAGCGGAGAGCGCGAAAACACGCAAGAAACTAACATGCTCAGACCAACACCTCATATGTTGAAGAAATCAGAACTTCGAAGGCGAGGCAAACAGCATAAAAAAACATGAACAAAACAAACGGAATGAATTACCTGCCACTCATTGTCCGAATCGTCCATGTTTGTGTTAAAAAATAGAGTGCTGTAAAGCTACGTGGCGCAATTGGCGGGAAAAAAAGAGGAGCCTACACTCATTACGGTCAGTTGAATGAATACCCAACGCTCCCTACCCCTCCCTTACCCCAGAAAATCTCTTAACTTTACATATTTTTCTCATAATTATTATAATTATTCGATGCTCCAGGATATTTCGGAATGTTCCGAATGTTACGGGATGTTCCATGTTCCTGGTTTCTTCGACGGGCCTCGCTATGTCCCACAAGAAAATGACTCCCTTTAGACGTCGTCTGTCTTTTTTTTACGAATTTAGAGATTTTGACCGTGTCTCTGTTCAGAAATACGTAAACAACAAAACATCAAACAACTTGGCCAACATCTGACCACATTCGCCTTACGCTTGGTCAATAACCCACAAGTATATTTAGAAACAATATTTCCTTTTAGCTTTTTTTCTTGTCGTATTTAAATTTAATTATCTATCTATCAGCCTTTTCAGTTTGGCACAGTTATTAAATCATACCTATATTTTCCATACTGGACGATATTTTTATGAAATCAGTCTATTTCTATTCACATGAGTTCCATGATGATAACACTGGACATCTTATAAAGACGTGTTTACATTCATACAACACATATATGAATTACCTGTACAGGATGTTTCGTTGCCACTCCATCTACCATTTGACTGACATTTTCTTGTTTGTGAGCCAATCATAATAAAGCCAAGATCACAAGCGAATGATATGCTATTTGGAAAAGTTGTTTTGCGACCGCTGGAAGAACCATTTATGGGAACTGAGAGAGGGCCGCAGTCCTTAACTAAAATACAAGTACAATTTCGATTTTCAGAATGTGGTTATCACTCCTTTTTATATTTACCAAATTGACTCATATTATCAGTTACGTTACCAATTTGGAGAAAGAGCATACCTTTGGGCTGCTTAAACTTTCAGTAGCTTTTATGGAAACATCAGTTATAAATGAACTTAACATTCACGGTTCTGGTTGTTGCCATAAGAAACCATGCCTTTTTTTGTTACATCAATCAATAGTAGTGGTAACTATCGAGATTTGCAAGGAAGCAGTAATTTATTTCTACAGGCCCCTATTTCTATGGGAAACAACGACACTCGATGGGTTTTACGTTCGCTTCTCAGCCCTTTCGTTACGTTGTAGTAAATTCCTTAGAAATCCTAACTCTCGCCTTCTCTGTTCCTACCTAGCGCGTTTGACGCGTTTAATGGTGTTCACAAGTCTACTGATTAGCAATGGGTGTATTTCTATTTACGCACCCATAATACAGAAAATGACGATGAAAAAAACAAAAAGCAGGAGGAAAGTTACATAAATAAATATCATAGATATGAGGTCTATGCAAAAACCTAAAATTACCAATGCAGAAGGTTTGATTTCCACTCCAGATTCCAATCGATTGGCAATATCTGACTCTTGAACCGGCCATGTTAAACCCATCATCGCAGCTAAATGTTATTTTATTGGGATAAGTGCTCTTGTGTCCAGTGGAAGAACCATTCGTTGGAGTAACAAGGGAACCACAGTCTCTAGCTACAGCGATATTAGAAGATATGACCATGAGATGAGTATTCAACAAGTCCCATTTGGGTGATGGTTTTGCAATCTTGAAAATGAGCAAAAGGAAGCAAGGCCGAACACTTGTATAGTCTAACTTAGCATATCTTTATTTTATACAAACTCATCTTGCGGTTTTGTTTTCTTTTACACGGATTTTACATGGTTAGATTGAAATAACGTATTGGGAAGCAAGCCCCTGGCCAAAAGTAAAGGACTGGGACTTGTATGGGGCAGTTAGCCAGGTTTCTGTATTTTTATTTCATTAGGGCAAGCTTAACTGCTCTTTTGTATTTAGTATGTTGTAGATACACAAAGTGTACCTTAGAAATGTGTTCTGTCATTATTAATATAGAGCATTTTATTTCCTGGTATCAAATCACCACAATACCTAACTAACTCACATGGCAATTTGGTTATATCAACTAAGTTGAAAATGTAAATTTGCCACCGTAACGAGTTATAAAGCTGACGTTTCGAGCGTTAGCCCTTCGTCAGAGCGAATGGCGAAGGGCTAACGCTCGAAACTTCAGCTTTATAACTCGTTACGGTGGCCAATTTACATTTTCAACTTAGTTGATATAACCAAATTGCCTTGTTACCCCCACCGACGCAGTACCACAGTTTCTTTAGAAACTTTCACCCTTTATTCATTTAACTCACATGGCGACTGGCTAAGGGAGTGTCGCTCTAGATTTTATACCTTCACATAAAGCTGGGGTTCCGCTCCAAGTTCCTTCCGCGGTGCACCTCCGTATACTTGATCCGTTGAGAATAAAGCCTTCATCACACGCAAAAGACACTTCATGGGGATACACCGTCAGATTGCCGAAGGATGATCCGTTTGATGGTGATTCAATAGGTCCACAGTCTTTGGCTAAAACAAGGAGATGAAAACGTAATTTACAGATATCCGATACAAACAATTTTTGGGTACAGAATATCAAACTGGAGTTGAAAGTTAGTAGAAGATCCATGATTCAAGCAATTCAAGAGAGGGTGCGGCTGAAGTGATTGCAGTAAAGCTGCGAAACTGAATCTGTCCAATAATCGGCTATTTGGGCAAAGAACACTCATCTAACCTTGACAATAGGTCTCGATGCCGCTCCACGTAGCATTAGCTTGACAGTGCCTAACACGTGATCCTTTCAGTAGAAATCCTTTGTCACAAGTAAACGTCAATGAGTTTGGAAACGTAGTCCGGTTAGGTCCGACTATGGACCCATTCAAAGGAATCTTGACAATGCCGCAGTCTTTGGCTACAAAATCGAAGTAGCAAAAAAAAAAAGAAAGAAAGAAACTAGAAGTGTGAAACCATGATAATGACGAAAAGATCAAAATAACTAGACATCGTTTCCCCTCCGAAAGAGATTCTCTACCTTGACAAGACGTCTCCACGCCATTCCACTCCCCATCAGATTTACACTGTCGAACACTTGAACCTCTCAAATTGAACCCATTGTCACATGTAAATATAATCTTGCTTGGATACGTTGTTTGTTCACCAACTTTTGTGCCATTTAAAGGTGTGCTGATGGGCCCGCAGTCTTTGGCTGATAGAAACGATATTGTACTTTAGTCTCAATTCGTGCGGTATATACCACAATCCTTAATTACGGTTGGCGACCTATTATTACTGCATCGGAAGCCAATTCTAGAGGTCTTAACTATTTTCCTGGTAGTGTCTTCCGCGCAAGGAATTTCCCACTCTCCTCTCAGCTGATAGCACTGTGGGCCTAAAAAAAGTGTCCATCCGTCCACTTGCAGCACTTCTAGTCCATTCATACTACAGAAGCGAAGCATAACGAGCTCATTATGCTTACATGTACTTATGTTTTTTTTTTCTTTTTTGCCTTATTTTGCCTCCTTACTGCTGCACCCCACCCCCACCCTTAAGCTCTACTGCCAACCAACGCCTTTATATAAATACTAGTCTAATTTCACTCAGCTCGATTAGCTTTTAAGTTATTCTGGGCAAACTTCGCAATTTTCTGTTTCACTGAATTATCTTTTTTGTAACCAAAAGATTTTATATTTGGGTAATAGAGTGTTCGTTGTTGTTGTTGTTGGTGGTCGTGGTGGTGTTCTTTTTTGCTTTCTATCATCTTATCCTTATAAACGTGTTACCTTTACATCGCGTCTGCTGACCGCTCCATGTTCCATTGGGCAAACAGCCTCTCACTGTCGACCCCAGTAAAACAAATCCTTCGTAACAGCTAAATTCTATAGAATTTGGATACGTCGTGGCCTCGCCAAATTTAGTACCATTCTTCGGCGTGGGAATATAGCCACAGTCCACGGCTAAAATAAAAGTTTAAATGATTTTAATATCAGACAATTATAAACTTTATCCCTGAGATGCCCAGTTCGCCCTGATATTAAACGAAAATTGATGCGAAATATCAGTAAATAAAATCTTAAGTGTATAACTCCTCTAAGCAAAACAAATAAGAGAACCCCCATGAGAACCCGGATAACGCTAATGTGCAAACCTTAGTTAATGAAGTTCGTAAAGAAAAGGACGATGTTCTAAAACAGAAACTAGAGGAGGTGAAGAACTCTCTCCCACAAAGGGCAAGAAGAGCAATAAGACCTGTCCCGCGAGCTGCTCGAAATGATTTGCCATGACGTAGAAATTGAGCCCTGCTTACAGCCTATCACAGGGGAGGAGCTCAACAGATGTCCAAACAAAGCCTCGGATGTACGCCTTGACGTACATTGCCGTGGGTTTAGGGAAAGGCAGCGGGTCGCATTCTTCGATATTCGGGTATGTCACCCAAATGCGGACTCGTACAAAGAACTTAGCCCAGAGCAGATCTATCAGTTGCACGAAAATGAAAAGAAGAAGAAGTACGGGTCCCGGGTGACGGAAGTAGAGCAAGGCACATTCACACCCCTCGATTTTACCACTACAGGGGGAATGGCGAATAAATGTCTGCGTTACCATTCAAGACTAGCAGAACTCATCGCCGCCAAAAAGCAGGAGACCTCTTCCACAACAATATCTCAAAGATAAGAGCTAAAGTATCTTTTGCAATTCTGCGGAGTGCTTTGCTCTGCGTTAGAGGTTCAAGGGCAAAGAGGAGAAGAAGCGCAGATGATAAAGAGAGGGACCTAGAAATTGACAAAGAATCAGCTGGACTGGACTAAACGTTATTTATTATTGTTTTTCATTGTTTTATCAATTTTTATTAATTTTGATAGCACCTTTTTAAAAAAAAATCATCATTATTATTATTAATTAATAATTAAGAAAGAAAAAAATTAAAAAATAAAATAAAATACTAATAATAATAATAATAATACTAATAATAATAATAATAACAATAATATTACAGAAAACTAACATATTAGCAATAGCAACGAAAATGGCTGGTACTAGAAACCGAAATCAAGCTATGGATTGAAGATTTCCACGTCAGTGGAAAGGGTAGGAACTACCTGTGCAAGAAGTTTCATTTCCACTCCAAATTCCGGTTGACAAACATTTTCTCATTGTGGAGCCGGCCATATTAAAACCATCATCACAGCGAAATGCTATCTCATTGGGATACGTTGTCCGATCCAATCCAATAGCGGAGCCATTTGTCGGAATAGCAAGTGAACCACAATCTTTGGCTACAGCGAGATATAAGAAAGATCAATGTTCTTATCGTCTAGCTTATTCAATACTGCTTACTACATGTATTAACCATTTACTGTACATGTAAATAAAATATTTCTGATGTAGAGCTTAAATTAATAGAAGTAACAAAAAAATTTATTAAGACAAATTAAGGTAAACATAATTTCTCCTTTTTTATACTTATTAACTTATCATACTGGTTTACAACCATAATCTACTTGTTTAAGACTCAATAAGTGTGATGTCATTACTACCACAACAATTCCGCGTTTATCATGTCTTTTACCCTAAATAAACTGAAAAATTATTCAAAGTTGAAAGTAACTGTCTTTGTACCTTCACAAAAAGCTGTAGTTCCGTTCCAGGTCCCTTCCGAAGTACAACGTCTTACTTTTGATCCCCTGAGGATGAACCCCTTGTCGCATTCAAAGGAGATGTCATGCGGATAAGTAGTTTGATCACCAAATATCGATCCATTGACTGGAACATGTAACGGCCCACAGTCTTTGGCTAAATAATGGATACGAGTCGTTTTTTAATGATTGCACCCATAAATAAATGTAGATCAAATTATAATGATTGTTAAAAAGGCCCGGTGACCTCAAGTTAAGTGCGCTCGCCTCCAGATCGAGCGATCCGGCTTCGACCCCTGGCCAGGGACATTCTTTTGTGTTGGGAAGACAGTTTACTGTACCCAGGTGTATAGTTGCGTACCGGCAAATTTAATGCTGGGATAACCCTGCGATGGACTAGCATCCGCTCCAGGGGGGAGATGAAATGCCCCTGTTCGCTTCTTTCTACAGAAACCGGGATACGTTCAGGCCTAATAGGTCGCTTGGCTTGTATGCAGATTAGTTTCCTCAAAAGGCGCGCAACAAGCAATTGAGCAATTGTCCTTCATCGATTCATAAGTTACAAGCCCTTTCTAGGATGTGGCTTATTCATGACGACGGTGACACTCTGGACCTACACTTAGCTAATCGTCACGAGAGTTAAAACTGCGTATCTCTCTTTTGCTTATTGAAACAAACTGGTTGTTTTATCCACATCTCATCATTCCCGTAAACGTACCTTGACAGAAGGTTTCGTTGCCACTCCAAATTGCATTAGCTCCACATTGTCGAACACGTGATCCTTTCAGTACAAACCCTGGGTCACATGCAAACGTTAATGAATTCGGAAACGTCGTCAGGTACACTCCAACCAAAGATCCATTAACAGGAACTTGGAGAAAGCCGCAGTCTTTTGCTATTGAAGAAAGAATACATCACTCTAAACAGTTTTGAGAACCAAAATATCAATAGCCTTTACTTACGTTGAAAGCGTTGAAAGCGTTTTATTACCTTCACAAAAGGCATCCTCTCCACTCCATACTCCATCAGATTTACATTCTCTTACATGTGACCCTTTTAAATCAAATCCATCGTCGCACGTTAACGTTACTTTATTGGGATACGTGGTGTCGTTTCCATGTTTCGTGCCATTCAAAGGTGTCGCAATGGACCCACAATCTTTGGCTAATTTAAAAACGATATGATAGAGAATAAGAAACACTAGAATATATTTTAGCCAGCCTGTTAAAATGATGCCCTGTGCTTCAGTGGATGGCCAATGATTCTGATAGTTAAATGAAAGATGGTTAATGGCGAGTACATGATAAAGACGAAATGTTACCATGAGCGTGGGACAAAGAAAAAAGTCATCTCCGACAGGATTCGAACCTGTGCATGTCTTCCCTGCAGATACCTGTTGAGCGCTCTAACCACTGAGAACCTGGCCTAGCTTAGCACGAGTCTCTCTGTAGCTCAGTGGTTTGAGCGCCTAGACGGTGCCTGGGTTCGAATCCTGTCAGGGACCCAGATTTTTTCTTTGTCCCATGCTTGTGGCAACATTTCCTCTTTATTTAAGTAACACTTTTTTATTCATAAATCAATTTGAAATCGTAATTGCTCTCTACACCTTCGTAATGTGTCATGAAGGTCAATAAGTAACTTTAGAAAGCAGCACACAGCAAAATACGAAAACAAGAATCAACGACGTTTCATGGACACAAAGCAATGCATTACCTGAACAAAAAGTTTCATTACCACTCCAAATTCCATTTGATAGACATTTTCTGATCCTGGAGCCAAATATATTAAATCCATCATCGCAGTGAAAAGTTACTTCGTTAGGATAAGTTGTTTTTCGTCCGTTGGCAGAGCCATTAGTCGGAATAGCAAGCTGACCACAGTCTTTAGCTATGGATAAGGCAAAACATTCAAAAATGTTTGAATATTTCTCTTGAAGACTTAAACTTGTCAGTAAGTAAACATATCTGATTGTAGCAGGAGATTTTGCACGTGTTTATCGTCGGGTGTTGATATGGAATAAATTGGTTTTTACCTTTACAGAAGGTTTCTTCTCCACTCCACTGTTTGTTAGCCTGGCAGATTCGAGAAGACGATCCCATCAAGTCATAGCCAACGTGGCAGTGAAAAAACACTTCAGTTAAGAAAGTTGTCTCCTCGCCAGTTTTGGTACCATTGTTTGGCGCCTGTAGAGGTCCACAATCAACGGCTTGGAGAAAGAAATATAAAAGGAAACTTTTTGTACGAAATCAATTCTTCCGAAAACACTAATGGCGCTTCAGGGAGACCAGCTGCTTGCTTATTAGTTTGTAAATTTTGAAAACAAATATAAATTTTAATTTCTTGACTTTCTCAGTTTAGATTGTAATAGTAAAAAAAAAAAAAAAACAGCACAACCGAGCAATGCTTTGAGAGCATTTTAGACCTTGAATAAAATCAGCGTAACCAACGCATTCCAAGAGAGAGAACTAACCTTTTAACTGAAAAAAGAGTATAGTTCAAAATAGCTTTAGGTCAGAACATTCTAAAAGGTATGCCGGTACTCACGTTTACAGCTCGTCCTATTCCCACTCCAGGTTCCGTCAGCTTGACACCTTCTCACGACAGAGCCTTGAATTTCATATCCAGTATCACAAGTGAACGTTACAAGGTGCGGGTATCTTGTCGAGACTCCTGACACGGATCCGTGATCTGGCAATGTTGGTTTGCCGCAGTTGATGGCTTGAAAAGGAGAGAACAAGCTTCAAAAGCAAGAGAATTCAACTCCAAAATATTTTCAATAAAGCATAACAGCACGAAATGTGGTTCTGTAGCGGCATTACCGAGAGTAGGCAATAATATGCAGTGTTCGAGTGCTTACAAAATGTCACTTAGCAGTCAATCGAGCAAGCTGAAGTCTCAGCAATGGAAGGCCGAACGATCTAGTTCGTTTTATTGCAAAGCTGCAGCGCATAGCAGTTTAAGGCAGCCGAGTTACAGGCTCTTAAATACGAACGATGAGATGCGAAAATGATGAATGAGGAACGAATTCATTACCGGTATGCCCATTACTAGGTAGTAATTTTCATTTGAGTCAAGTGTTTGTGACATCATTGATTCGTGTCATTGGTACTACTTGAATAGGAACAAAACAATATCACAAGGGTACGCATATAACAAAAGTGAAAGTTTCGAACGATTGAAGATAGATGAAACTGAGACGGATGAATGATACGACGGATAAGACAGACGGGCGGAAAAATAGACGGGCGGACGGAAGAACGAACGGTCTGACGGACGGACGAACGGACTGACGAGTATAACTACGAAGTTTAATAAAACTACGTAATTTAATATTTTCACAATAAAAAAGCATATATATAAATATATAATAATAGAATGTTTTAAGAGGAGGCCTCGAATCACCTAGAGGTGGTTTTCAGGAGGGTAATCCAAAAATAAAAGTCTAAAAGTCTAAAATATAGAAGAAAAAACAGCTAAAAAGTTAAGCCTAAAAAGGTTTAAAACTAGAACTAGAAAGATATAATATTACTTTCGACATTTGACAATTCCCTCTAATTAGAACGTAGTACTACCTTCGCACACAGAAGTTTCTCCACTCCAATTTCCGTCCGCTTGGCATTTTCTTAGGCGTAATCCACGTAAGTTAAAACCTTCATCACAGCTTATCTCCACTTGCTTCAGGTAAGTGGTTTCTTCACCCAATGACGAGCCGTTCATTGGAGGAGAAAGCTTCCCACAATCAACGGCTTCACAAGAAAATATGAACAAAAAAGTGTCAGAGCCCTTCCCAGCAATGAGTTCATTATTTCTTACGTTTTTGTGAAAATATTTTGGAGTAACCAACCTGGAACATATCACCATAAAAATACAATTCCACCATACTTCTCAAGGGGATACAGGTAAGGCACTCAGGACAAAATGGCCCATTAGGCAACAGCAATTATATATTTCTGTAATCTGCGGTAACTAAAGTATTAATGAAGCATTTCTCCAGTGAAGGTTACCCACCCCATCCAGTTGCCAGGTTATCCTTTAGCAGGTAAACATTCTACCTCTGAGGAACACAACATAATGACGATATCGTGAAATTTTAACAAACTTTTATCATTTTTTACTAAATATGAACGCCACGTCTCCCAAAGGGGATTAATATAATTGGTGTTAATATGCGTTTTAATGTGTACAGAAAATATTCGAAGACGAAGCTTTTCCAAAACGATGAGGTTACAATGCGATTTCCCTGCTCGAACCTTCATGACCGGTGATTATTGCGTTTTCAAATTTCTCCGGCATAGTACGTGGGGACAGAAAACGTTTGAAATGTGGAAGTGGTGGAACGTTTGCTTTCATTTCATTTCAGAGGGAACTCTTATCAATAAAACTGATTACCTTTACAAACAGGTATTTCTCCGCTCCAAGTCTTATTAGCCAAGCACGTCCTTGAAGAGGGGCCAACCAAATTGAATCCAACGTCGCAACTAAACTTTATAACGCTGGAAAAAGTTGTGACAGATCCAAAAGATGAGCCGTTGGTAGGCGAGGTTAGAGTACCGCAGTCAACCGCTATAAAAGATGAAGAACACCTCTCAAAAACGTACGCGTTGAACGTAACTTTTCATACGTTGTATGTAGGGGAATCCTTGTTTACAATATTTGCCTCATTAGCATAAGCAATTCGGTTTCTGATGGAGCTACAAATAAATCAG
>OMLO01004796.1_pt1 | contig 11321 bp, 6 predicted proteins | sample 1674811 | NCBI WGS metagenome assembly OMLO01 (sample SAMN06265003, study PRJEB25207) | coral metagenome | isolation source: Coral host | place: Mexico:La Bocana,Puerto Morelos, Mexico | collected 2008-11-13 | reverse complement strand
GTTAAGTTCAAATCGCCTGCAGCACTAAATCCGACGAAAGAAAAGCTTGTTTACACGTGTCGCTAGCTAGATAGTTTAAGCTTTCTTCTCGTGGCTCTTCGAACAAGCGATCACTAGGATCAAATGTTCGATTTCACTGAGATACAATTCAAAGGTTTTGATTTTATGAGCGGAAGCGATTAGCATAGCTATAAAACCATCGTTAACAAAAAGCGGAAAAAACTCCAGCTTATAATTATGCGGAGGCTGTATTGTAAACAGGTATTATTCGCCTGTTCGTCACATTAAACAACAGTAGCTGAACTGTTTTCATATTGTTTAAAGTAAAAAGAAATAATTCTTGGCGTTCTTCAGTTTCAGGCATTTTAACTTTGACAATTAAGTGACATATTGTCGATGTCTCTAGCGACGAGCAAGTTTTAGTTGAATTTTTAATTAACTTTTGCAGTTTTCATTTTCACCGTCAAAGTGATTGCATAAGCGATGCGTTTTGATCAAAAATCGAAGAGTAGACAAACAATGCATTTACATCTGGCAAGAATGAGCCAAACGAATCAATCCGAGCTGCTTTTAAAATCTATTTCCTGCAGCGTAATTTATCCCGATATTTGCCTTATCATCAGATTGTGTAATTGCTTTTCAACTGTTCACTCTAGTCAAATCAGACTCGTTATTGTTTTAAATTAGCGCTCTCTGTTTTGCTTAGATCGCTGACAAAGGATCAGCTGCATGAACTTTGGGAAGCTCTTCGCAAAAACGATGTACGCGGACTGCAGAAATTTGAAGAGTTTCTAGGCAAGGTGTCTGGGGAGATCCGACGAGCTAAAATGGACTCCGAACAGCTCGAGTCTGCCCTCAGAAGGTACGAATCTCATACTATAATTAATTTGATGACTTGTTTAATAATTCATGGTAAGCGTGTAAGCGTTCGGGTAAATAAAAAGAATTCTTATGTCTTGGCTAGAAGATGACCATCTGTCCCCAATAAAAAAAAAAAACAAAAAAAAACGTAATGTCATATTTTGATTTTTGAAATAATTATCATATCATTCAATGCCTCTGAACCTTTTCCCCTCTCATTTTCTGATGACATGACTGAAGTTATAATTTAATGGGATTGGTAAACTGATAGTTAGTAATTTCGTTTTGGGGTGAGCGATTCCAACACAACAAAAAATACCAGCAACTTTTAAGGAGGGAATGGCATATCTTCATTTAAGCAAACCCCCATTCCTCTGCTTACTGCTTTTTTAACATGGTGCAATTCCAGAAAATATCCATACCTCCCCTACGGAAGGAATTTTCTCTAAGACCCAACCCCTCTGGAATAACAATTTAACTTTACTGATACTTTCCTTAATTGTTTTGGCCTTACAGAACCCCCCCTCCCCCCCCAACCCCCGACAACTCCAATCCCTTCTGTTGGGGGAGTAAGGATATTTTCTGAAATTGCAGGTTTCTTTCATATTCATATACTGTAGACTGTTTTCAAGGTTTCTTGGGCTATCAATGTTAGATAGTTTTGTAATGCTGTAATAGTCATTTTAAGGCAGATACCCTGGGTAGGTACTTTCATATGAAAGCTATCTGGGTATGTGTCACTGATGCTGAAGGGTTTGGTTTTTAGCCCATGGGGGGTACTTCCAAAAAAATTGGATAGGAGTGTGCAGCCTGCTTCCCAAAACCCTTACCCTATTTATGACCTGACCAAATATTTGACATCCTATTTATGATTTGACTCTTAGATCATTAGGGGAAGGGCTTTTGTGGCCGGCCTAATCTAGCCTAAATGGGGTGGTGGAAGGCAAAAATGCAGATGGGAGAAGGAGGGCGTGAAGAAGTATCTTCTTCTAAAAAAAAAGACCAGAGTGCAAAAATGGATACCCTATTTATGACCAAAATGGCAGCAAAATGGCTAAAATCGGTACCCAATTTAAAACCATACAGTGTACCCTTTGGGGCCGCACATACCTATGTAGCCCATATAAGGGAGTACACCCCCCCCCCGGGATTTTAGGCAGTTAAGTCTGTAATACTAGGGTGGAGAAATTAAAAAGATTTGGTCTAGGGTAAAATTTACCAGAAACGTCTAGAACAGGGTTCTTTACAAAGGGTTGTAAATTAGAAATTGAAACTTGAAAGTGAGAACTTCACAAAAACAGGCGTGACTTTGTAAGATACTGGTTTAGTTAGCATATGTTGATTAAGGCTCTGCATGTTAAATAGCTAGTCTGGGATAGTGTCAGGGTTTTTGTTGTCAATCTTGAATAGGGTTGAAAAATCAAGCTAGGATTGGGGTTAGGATAAGGGTTTCAATGTCAGCGGCTCACCCTCACACAAACATTTACAGTGTAACCTCACTGGGGGGAGAGAGATAGGTTTGAAATAATAACAAAAATCACTGCTAGCCTTAATGTAGAGGTCTCCTCTTTCCTTTGCTTCACACACAGAGGAAAGGAAATACAAGACATCTGCATCTAGCACATGACTATAGGCTAAATACTGGCAGATTACTACACTTGATTAGCCCGATGGAAGCAGTATGCAAATAAATTATTTTCCAAAGCATTCTGAGCAAGTTCAATTCACTAATTTTGCCCTCTCTTCCTAGTCTTAAAGACTCTGAAAACATGAAGTATATGCTATAAAAATTAACTTAAGTCTTTGAGGGCAAGACAATAGGGAAATGAGAATATATTATTATACAACTGAGTTAGTTGCAAGGGGGGAAAGGGGTAGTTCATACGCTTGAAGTCTTCTATTCTTTTGAGATTACAGCCGTAATTTCTTGTCTAATTTCTTGTCAATACAGCAAAGCAAATTCTCATGACAAAGAAGTTCAAAGGTTGTATGAGGAGATGGAGCAACAAATAAAGACTGAGAAAGAGAGAATTCATAATGAGGTAAGCATGTCTTGAGATACTTCTTTCAGTAACTATGGGATGCAGAGCTAGAGAAAAAGAATTCACCTTTTCAAGTGTATCTAGATTACATTATATTTCAAAATTTCCATGTGGCTTTCATGCATACCACATTGCATGTTGATTTGTAGTTCTGTTATACCTTCACCTACTTATCTGTTGTATCTACCATAAAATACCTAGGATATTTTCCATTTATCTAAAAATTGTAAAGTTTTTGTAATGGGGACAAACGGTACAGAAATGTTCTAGAAATGTTTCCGGAAAATCCAGGAATTGCTGAATTCCCCAAAAATGACCACCATTCAGCCAAACATTATGTAGCAGTATTTACCATGAGGAAAATCAAATTGAAAGTCTTTGTTTCCTGAAAATTACGGAAATCAGTGATCAGTGATTGCTGGAAGAACATCTTATTTTTGTAACTGAAAAGATTGACATTCAGGTAATAACACCACTTGTTGGCAGCTACAACAGATTGTCAGAGAGGGAAATTTGAACAAAATTTTAAAATAAAGGCCGAACAGAAATCATGAGGTTTGGCAAACTTAAGTCACTGACATTCAATACCTTAAAATTGTTAAGCTTATGTTAATGAGCTTAAACATTGCAATTTCAATTTCCAGTTGGTATAGCTTGTATAGTCTGCTGAGGAATACCAATTACAGCTAAAATTGTTTTGAACTGTACATTCTGAGGTCTATTTTAATTAATTTTTTATCTTAAAAGACTTAATAGACCTGAAAAACAAAGAAAGTAATTTTATTTGCTGTGGGTGTAGAAGTGCAGCTTGTGTTGCTGAAAGCCCTTTTGCCATAAAGACTACTGAAATGTAAGAACGGCATTCGTTGTCTTTCTGGCAGTAGTTTTTTCACTTACTGGCAAAAAGTGCCATACTGTGAAGATTTTTGTCTTTTGTCTCTGGCGATTCATACGTCGTCGTAAATCATATCCAGGTAACGTTTGATCGTTTGATCAAACGTTTGTTTTTTTTAATTTTTACAAGGTAAGCCTACCTTCCTGGAATTCCCTGGCTGTACACAGTTCTCGTAATCGGCTTATACGCTGTATCTGACATTCCATTATTTCCGAGTCCTTCAGGTTGCATTCAGATTACAGTTCTTGGTGTGTGTAGCAAAACCAGTGACAAGGTTCTGGCAAAAGTTACTGAACAAAACATTTCCTTTCCGGGGCTTCCTTCAGCTTGCATATGGCAGCCCTTTCAGCACGTGACCACGATGGATATCTTACGCGCTTGCGCATTTAGCTACCGCTGTACAGCTTATTCATCTGCTTTGGTTGTCTTTGTTTGTTTTTATGCTTGTTTGTTCCCCAGGGGAGGAAGGTACTCCCCTATATCAGGTATATAGGTATGTGCCGCTCCAAAGGGTATGGTTTTTGAGCCATTTTGGTCTGAAAACGGGTATAGATTTTGAACATTTTGGTCTGAAATTGGGTATGGTTATCTGGGAAACGTTCACGAAAGCTTATAAACTTATTTTTTTTCTTCCTAGCAACCGGGGGTGAGAGAGAAAGAGATAAAATATATCATTCCAGCTAAATTTTACCTATTCATCTTTGTTACGTTGACTTCCGTTCGGCACTGATGCATATGCTATGCTTAACCATGTACAAGGTCAGGTCTGAAAACGGGTATGGATTTTTGAGGCCAGATCTGAAAACGTGTTGGGGGAAATGGCATTTTTTGGTCTGAAATTGGGTCTGGATTTGGAGATGCGGGCGGCGCACCCCCACCAAACATTTCAAGGAGTACCCCCCTAGCCTGAGGGTTTGTTAACAGATAGCTGAAATTTTCCGGATTTTTAAGAGACTTCTCTCGGGGTGAAAATTGCTTTTCAGGCGTTTGATGCTTGATATCATGTTTGGCCGGTTCACGGTCAAACTAGGGCATCTCGCTTTCGGTCTGTTTGTTTTTTTTTTATTATTATTATTATATTATTTATTCTCTGCTACCTTTACCGGCAATAGGCGAAAGAATTAAGTACATACTAACCCCCATTTTTCGCGAGCATCTGGTGGAAAAAGACGTTAAAACCTTTGGAAAGGCTGACGCTACGCGACTTTCACCCGACTTACGTGCAGAATCACTACAACAGGCGCGGATCCAGGGGAGGTGAAATGGGTGAATTTTCACCCCCTTTTTCTGAGCCCCCTTCTTTCTTTTTTTTTTCTTATTCCTCAAATATTGAAAAAAAATATTTGATTTCTCTGATTTCTCTGATTGAGTTGGAGAAAATTCACCCCCCATTTCAAAATCCTGGATCCGCGCTTGTAGAGGAATCACTAGAGCAAACAAGACCATGATTATTGTGCCATTCGGCTACCTTCATTTCTAACAGAGTTAATTGGCGTTAATGGTCAACCATGAAACGGCCTAAAAGTTAATCGTTGACCGTCAGTTTGTGTTTTGTTTGTTGTTGTTGTTGTTCAGTGTTGACATTATGTTCCTCATTAACTTTTGGGTTGTGTCTTTTCAGCAAATAAAGCGGGAAAAGGCTTTGAAGGATGAACTTGTGCGAGAACTGGAAAGCAAGGAGTTAGAAATGCAACTTCTCTTACAACGGCAAAAATCGGTCAGTCTTCGCGCTTTCTTGTTGGAACATTACCCATTTACCAAACGCAAACTAGTTTTTCCACTTAGGCCCCAGTTATATGGTCTCTGGTACCCGTGACAACTCTCCCCCTACGGAGGAACTTTATCTAGCGTTTATATGTTGACTCTGTACGATTATTCATAACCGTTGTTGAATAGTCAAATTAAAACGTTTGTGAGGTAGATTCAAGACTATTAAAGAGGACACCACACTGCAATGCGCCTAATCACGATAAGGAATTAAGTGAGAAATTCAAAAGCTTAGTCATACAGTGAATATGGTCGTCGGCCATTTAATGTATGAATTTTAAATTTTAGTTTATTTATCTACTTTTTATTTATTTATCTATTAGCTGGAAGAAGAAATAAAAAAGAAACACGAAACGGAACAAGACATTAAGAGTGAGAACGAAAAACTATTTCAGGTGTGTGAAAAGTTTGTAGCTAAGTGTCTTATATTGGGATTTCTTTCAATTTCAAGGACATATGTTTAAATCGCTAAAAATGCATTTATAGAAAATACCCGCTTATAATTCTCCAGCGGTTATTAATCGCGCTTCAGTTCTCAGTTTCTGCGGTTTCTGGTTACGTTATGATTTCCCTCCCCTCCCCTCTGCCCTCTGAAAGTATGTACTGACGTATGTTGGAACCTGTGAGCCCCTCAGCGACCATGGGTGCGTTTCTTTGGGAAATCCAAAACCAGACTGTTGAATAAAAAAAAACGGACTTTCTGTTTTATTACAGCAATCCGCGATTAATCTGTTTAGCAAAGAAACCAGAAACCTATTTATGGATTTTGGATTACGAATCCAATATAGGAGTTTTCCAAAGAAATGCTGCCTATAACTCAGTTATAAGTCCTCTGGTACCATTAATCCTCTTTCCAGACCTTCACAGGTCTCAACTGCGTTCAGCCTGTCCCTATATACTGAAGCGAGCTTCAAGGTAATGTTTTCAAATTGATGTGTTTTGAATGTTCCACTAGAAAACAATTCATCTGGAGGAAATGTTGAGTACTTCCGTCAGTTCGTTAGAAGATACCAAGAGTTATGTCAACCAGCTACAGGCACAAACCGCCATGGAGAAAAAAGAGAGGGCTAGGTATGTGATGAGCGTTTTGCAATAGCATGACTCACAGTCCGCTACGGGAATGCAAAAAAAGTAGTTTAAGCAGCCACGACATCAGCGTTGTAGACAAAGCCTGGGTGCTCCTTACACCCCAGGTCGGTCACCTACGTAGGAATTTTACTGGCACTTATCATTGAGCCCCAAACCGTCTTCAAGGAGTTGCTAAGCAACCAAAATTTGTGCTGTCGCGGAAAACTATTGGAGTGTTCGCGAATGACCTTGCAATTGATTGTAGAATGTAATCTAAAGAACGAGAAAATCTTCGAGCGTTTTCAATTACTCGTTTCGCAGAACAATGGGACATTGCTGGTTCGTTTTGCAGAGAATAGAAAATCTGGTGTCAAAATTTCACAAAGTGTTTAAACCGCGCAGCCTTGCTGTCTCTTGTATTTATTCGTATTACGCTACGTAAACACGAGATGAAAATTAAAAATGCAAATTTTTTCATCGTTAAATGTTTCTTGTCGAACTGTTGTTTGGGGAGCACTGTTATGCTGCTCTGCTTTCAGTTAACGGATAGCTTAAGGAAAACAGTTCAAAAGTTACTATGTCTTTTCTCAAGACCGAGAATTTGCGCCCGATGACAATTTTGGAGCTTTTATTGTGCATTACATCCGGTCATCCTGAACCGAAATCTCTTCCAAAATCGATCTTTCTTCCATTCTCAGCTGGTAACGGTAAAATTATCAGGCACTAACGAAATTATGGAAGTGATATATATACATTTACAAATGTCTCTTTATTGAGACGTCTGAAATGTGCGGCACAAGTCAATCATGCGTCTCACTCTGTTTTGCGGTCCGCTTTACAGTGGAAGTAGAAAACGCTGGGATTCTACAAGAGAACTTAACCTTTTTCTTTCTTGTTATTTTTGTCCATATTTAAAGAGAGTTCATTACATTTCAAATCAAACAATTTATTTTGGGAAGAAGCTGAGAAAAGGACTTTGATCGAAAATTTCTAGGGCAACCAACTGCGACCAAATGAACGAACATTAAAAAAGAACTATAAATAATTGTAAGATGATATTTGCAATTTGTTAGCTTAGCACACTCACACGTAAAATGATTAGGTGAACTTTAGATGACAAAATCGAAGCGGAGTTTTCCAGTATTTGTAATAACTGAAGTCGCTAACATGGGAAAGGCTTAACACTTCATAGTCACTGTTTATACTTGTCTTCTTTCAAGGTCAAGCCTAAATTAGTTTTCCAAGTTAAGTAGCGCTATTGCATATATTTATTGTATTGTCTAGCGAAAAATGTCTTTTTGCCCTCCTGTCATTTCGCACTAATAACTTCTGTCGCGTCGGCGGTCCGTACAGCCCCTGCAGATGTTTTGTGGTAAAACAAACTGGAGAAACGAACGGCTTTTGACTCAGAATAGTACTATCAACACGACCAGCTGCTCATATAAACTCGCAGAATAGATAGTTTTATGCTTACCAAGGTATAACACTCAAAACATTATGTCTAATTTTGCGAGAAACTTCGGCAAATTCCATTCACCTAACAAGCGTAATATTTATTCAAAAATTTTAAGTATATGTGTACACTTGTGGAATAATGAACACTTCTGCCAGTCAAATCGTTCGAAGTTGTTTGCACTACGAATGCTGTTCGTGCCTTTTAACACACAAGATCATCAAACGTGATTGATTGGCGTGGAATTAGATACCTTGTAAATCCATAACTCAAGCGCTTGGATTACAACCCTTTGTCGAAAGACACAAACCACAGTAAGGACGAGAGAATTAATAGTTTAGCTGTAAGCTTTGTGGTCTTTGTAGTGGTGCGAACTAGCGATGTCTCATTCGCCAACATATGTGGGTCGCCTGGATCCGCAGTTTCGTCGTTTTGTAAACGTTTTGAGCGTCCATCCAACGTCACCGACATCCAGTTTGCAGAGTTTGATCGACAACAAAGATGAAGCGGCAACATCGTCAGCTTCGAGTTCATGTTCCGGTGAGAAACTTCCAGAATTCCTTACTGTCAACGCTTATACAGACGAAAGTTGGCCGGGAACACAAAGTCAGAGGGAGGTTTCTGAATTTTTCCTGGAGTACGTCAATGTTCTCAGCAGTGGAAGTGAATCGTCACTCATGACTGATGATAAAGAGATTGCGACATCAACTGCAACTTCCAAAAGGCAGAAAAATTCACAAAATGGAAGTAACTCGGGGCAACATTCCAGTCAAGAAAGAATTCCGGACGATTCTATTGTAGACGACTCGGCATTTGAGAGTGATGTATGCAGAGAAAGTTTCTCCGACGAAAGCTACTGTTTACAAAAGCAACCTGGTGTGTCGAACAAAAGACATCATTTCAATCGCCCGGCATCGGGGTCTTTTTCGAGTGAGGCTGATTCGGAGAGAAATTACACAAACCGAAATGAAGCAGTCGCCTGTTTGCAGGATTCTAGTGACATGGAACGCTTACCCGGCGCTGGGGCGTATTCTGTTAGAAAGGAAAATAGTAGCTCGGTCCCCCGGCTTCGTGGTCAAAATGTCAGCTCCAGAAGCCTACAGGACACGTCACGCCACATGGATGACAGCATCGATGATTTCAACTCTGTAGATTCTGAATTATACTACAGCCCGGATATCATAGAGGATGACTGTTCCTCCATAAGCAGCGCTGACAGCAGCTTTGTGTGTTTCGCACTTGTTGGTGAACAAGAGGAGGCGAAACCGAAAAGAAAAATCGCGTCAAATGTCGGCCGAGGACATCGCCACAAATTTCACAAAAGTCGGGGCTCTTCCGGGAGAGGGGAATCCGATGGGAAAGAGCGCGATCACGGAGTTACGGCTTGTGTGGTGACTGGAATTTCTGGAGGCCCTGCTGTAAGAGTATATCGCGAAGACGGTCTCAAGAAATCTGCTGAAAGGCAAGGAAGCGAAATAGAGTATGTACGCAAAGTCAAAGAAGCTTCAAGTGACGGAAAAAATGACATGGAGGCTAATACGGCCGACAAAGATGTCTCAAAGGAATTGCATTTCCCACGTGTGAGAAGTAAAGGAAGAAGTCTCGGGTTTGTCTTTGGTGTATTTGGAACACCAGAAAACCCAGCTTTAGAGGAAGAAATAAGTACCAGAGTTGATGTAAGCCCGTTGAATGCAGAGAGCGGTGCTTCTACTTGTGGCATGGAAGAGGTCGACGCTTACAGGAATCGTTTGCCTATGTTTCCTGGAATTGACCTACAAGGCAAACCCTCAGTCGACGGCAAGCGTATTTACCAACGCAGCAATGACTTATCGGCCATTGAATATGATATTCCCACGAATAACATGGTGGCGAAAACAACTGAAAAAGCTTTAAACCTCAGGTCGTCTAGAGAAGAGAGAATAGATGATATATCCCTTGGTAAACCGCCCGTTTCACCCGAAGAAAGCCCAGGTTTTTGTACTCGTGAACCGAAGCCGCTACCTTCTCAAGGTAGGCTTAAGAAGAAGGCAGAAGTAAATGAAGGTGATAAAGGCCTACGTTCATCTAAAAGTGTAATAGATGCTGAAGATAAAGAACAAGCTGTTCCTTTAGAGAAGCACTCTTCAGGGTTTACAGAACTCAAGAGAGACGTACGTGTAAAAGCAGTCAGCAAGTCTGTGAAAGACAGAAGGCCCCGAAGAAAACGAAAAGAAGATGAGCAGCATCGGATGGAACATGAGAAAGCCAAACCAGAAGATGAGAAAACGTTATCTGGCCAAACGGATCCAGCTGACTCACAGAGAAAGCACGATTCGAAGGACGTTAAAGACCGTTTTGCACCAAATAGAGATGTAAAGACGTCTGAACTCTCGTCGCCTTTGTATTTTACAACCCGCATAGGCATTGATTCTCACAAGGACAAGCAAGATTCCAAAGCTACTGGATGTCCCAAATCAAGGACTGGGAATTTACGAGATGAAACATTTCTGATGGCTGGTGAAGTACAGGAAAACATTTCGGATGAGTATACTGCCGCCGAATTTAAGACCGACCTACTGACTCCCGTTAAACAAACTATCCGTGAATCAATCCAAGCCGGCTTCGTCGACCATGGTACCAATAGCGAAGAATTGAAAACGAGACTGAACGAAGGCGATCAAGTGTGTCCAGAGAGCTGGAGCGGTGGTGCGCTTGGGACTCAATTAGAAGGTCACAAACGACAACAACCACACACAGATCAGAGCCTCGTAATGGAGATTGCTGAAGGTGTTCATTCTATGTCAGGAGACATTCTCATCAAAGACGGTTTGCCGAGTTTTGACTTGGCTATTGATCACAGCGAAATAAATTCAAAGGAGGATAATTTTGTTTTCACCTTTCAAAACCGAAGCGAAAACAATTTGGAACGAAGGGCTATGGAACATGGCCATTCCGGTACCATGGATTCTATGGAAACGACAAAAACTGTAGAACAGTTTACACCTGACGTTTCGCCAAAATCCGATGTTCTCATTAACAACGGCACGAAAAATATTTCCTCTTTTCCAGAGTTTGACGGGAGTCATGATGGCGCACGAACTGCAGTACAGGAAGCTGCGAAATATGGGTCCCAAGGCTTACCAGCGCCTGAAACCTGTGGGCATGACGATTTCAGTTTTAGCAACATGTCTCCCAGACGATTTACGGACGAAAACTTGGAGATCAGTTCCAACGGTTATGATAGTTCGTCGTCAAC
>OMLO01004794.1_pt1 | contig 11324 bp, 3 predicted proteins | sample 1674811 | NCBI WGS metagenome assembly OMLO01 (sample SAMN06265003, study PRJEB25207) | coral metagenome | isolation source: Coral host | place: Mexico:La Bocana,Puerto Morelos, Mexico | collected 2008-11-13 | reverse complement strand
TGAATTTCTCATTGATTGCGTCAAAATGAGCAGTCGTAATCGCAATCAAACTTCGTATAAACTAAATCCGTATAATATTCGAACTAGATCAAGTGCCAGGAAGCAAGAATCAAGCTAAGCTATTGGCCAGGAGACAAAATATCTTTCAACGATGTTGTCTTCATTTTCGTCATCGGCAGCTGGCGGTGAGAGAGGATGGGACTATTTGTTACGTCGCAAAGCTGAGTATATCAACGATCGCATTCACAAGGCTAAAGCGGCAAGAGTTGGTGGAACAACAGAAGTATTTTCACAGTTTCCTGTCAAGGAAGAGCCGGTTAGTCCAAGAGAGAACGAATCAAATATGTATGTACTTTCACAGATGACTCCTTCATTTCATGAAATGGATTCCCCACAAAGTTATGCTGCAAACGAAGGCTTTTGGATTGACACGAGTGGCGAAGGATACCGAGAACGAAATGAAACACAACAAACGCTTTCACAGTTTGTAAATTGTCAGGCAAGATCAGCAGACCAATGTCTCAAGACTGAAGCGCCTTGGAATTATCCAGACCCGACCGAAGAAAGCTATGAGATTCTTCACTCGAGTGAAAACACAGGGCAGAGTTATGGGATGAACAATACAGCTTATCGACTGTCTGATCATACCCTGACTCAGAGCCTGCCAAATGATAGTGAAGATACAAAACAGGGTTTAAAGAGAAAATTTAATGTAATAAGCAATTCTCAGTCAGTTCAAATGTTAGTTGCCAACATACGAAATGCTGTTGCTACAAATCCGATTTTTAAGAGAAGCAAACACGATTCTGCAGCAGATCAGATGTTGGGTCATAATGTACCAAATGGTATTGATGATGCAAGTCATGCTTCAAAGCAGAGTGTTGTGGAAAACAACTGGGCTAATCACCAGTCTGAACAAACATTCAGTCACGTGTCAAGTGACGGAAAAGATTCTCGGCATTGCACAGAGTCAGACTCCAAGAGAGGCAGGTTTGATTCTGGAACCAGTCACACATTGGCTTATGATACACTGAAAGATGGCCAAGATGTGAACCATGCTATCAAGCAGGATACTGGTAGAAATAAACCAAATTCAGCATCAAATAAGACATTGATTCATAGCTTGCCATACCCGGCTGAAGGTGTTGAGGTAGTGTATACAGTGGACCCAGTTGAAGCTGAAGCATGGTTGAGGAACCATGTCATTGACAGTTCTGCACAGGCAGTTGGCTTTGATATTGAATGGAAACCCCAGTATATAAGCAAAAAGAAAGGAGGAGTGGAAAACAAGACAGCTGTCTTACAATTAGGAGTTGAAAACTCTTGCTTAGTGCTGCATCTCTGCAATATGAAGTCTCCTCCAAAGTTGCTGAGATCCATTTTGAATGACAAGAGGATCTTGAAAGTTGGAAGTGGGATTTTGGAGGATGTTGTGAAGCTAAAACGGGATACAGGACTGATCTGTGTAGGAATGGTGGATACACAGAAAATGGCAAAGTCTATGGGTGCTAAAGCACCATGGAAACTAGGCCTCAGATCTCTTGCTGAGCACTTCCTTAAAATTAACCTGGAGAAGCCCAAGTCTGTCTCCAGGAGCAACTGGGAAATATATCCTCTGACAATCAGACAAATTCATTATGCTGCATTGGATGCCTGGATTGGACTCAAAATTTACCAGCAGATGAAATTGGTTATTGGGCAAGGCCAGTCACACATCGATGAAACACAACTTGTTGATGATGAAGTGGAGGGGAAGTCTGTAAAGATTGTCAGATGTCATGTGTGTAAGAAAAAGTTAAAGAGCCAGAATGCCCTTTCTAATCATATGAAAAGTCATGCACAGTGTAAGTGTGGAAAGTTTTTTGAAGTCAAAGTTTCGAAGACACACAGGAAGTTTTGCCCAAAGGCCAATCCTGTCACTCCACTAGTTCAAGCTGACGATAATAACATTTTCCACTGTCAGGCATGTGGGAAGAAATGCAAAAGTGCTGAGAAACTGATGACCCATATCAAAGAAGTGGGACATGTGAAGTGTCCATTTTGTTCCAGATTGCTCAATGGACCTCAGAGTACTACTCATATTAAGAAATGCAAGCAATTCATTGGACAGTGGACTAAGAAAAAGGCACAGCATTGAGTTTGACTGAGAAACATGTTAGCCAAATCTGCAGTAGCTTTCAACACATTTGAAGAAGAAATCGAACTTCTCTCTCATCATTGTTAATAACATGCAGTCTTGCAGTGTACACCTCACTTGGTTTGACTAGAATTCTTGTTAACATTGATTTAAAAGATTGAAAGCCACTTGAATTTTCTTTTGTGGGACAGAACTGAATATCGCTATTTGTATTTTTCGTTCGTTCATTAATGTTTCAAGGAGAAAATTTGATAGTGACCTTGTGCAACCTGGTCAATGAAATGGTGTTATTGTTCTAGCTGCTCTTTCCATTGTATTTGAAAATGTTCCAAGTCACTTTTTAATAATGTTTAGCCACATGCATTTCAATATTGTAGATTGTTGCCTTATTGAGCAATTAAAGGTCATTTGAAAAAAAATTATGTACTGGTAAGAAAGATAAAATTCTGTTGTACTAATTTCTTGAAATATGAAGGAAAGAGTGCATCTATCTGTAGATTTTATTGTTCCAAGATACTTTTTCTTAAATTGGGTTATTTCTGTCATGGGAAGGTCTTCTCAGTTAAATGTAAGTTGTGTTTTTGTGCTACTTTACATACAATACATGGAAAAAAAAACCTTTGCCACGCGATATCATGTCTTACCTTTGTCTTTATGTAACAAAAATACTTATTTTGCCTATCTTTCTTTTATAAACGATCTATTGCCCTTTGCTAGTGCTTTCCAAGTCTCAAATTTATTTTGAGATTTTTATTTCAAATTTTTACTTTTACATGTTCCCAAGCCAGTGGATTAAATATTATTAATAAAATAAATAAAAACCATCAATCAACTTTATTTTTCAGGGTAATTTACAGGGGTTTGGTTGGTTCAAATCCAAATTTTCACAATTTCAGCTTGGTGGGGCAACAACAACAACAACAATAACTTTATTTGAGTGTCTTGTCTTCTAGCTAGCCTTAAGCTTACTAATCGGGGACACAAAGAGTTGTTAGAGTGGGGTGAATATTTTCAGTTACCTGAAAATTATCTAGGAAATAGCAGAGACTGTTTTAGCTTCTAAGTTTTGTTTAAAATTTTGGTGCCCTTGATTCTGTGTTTAGAGAGAAAAATTTTCATTGTGTGTAAGAATACCTATTGGTAACTTAATTCAGCTTATGAAAATGCAAACGTCGGAAACAAAACGATAGTTCATGAATAAAAATGTTTTTTTTTTTCTTTCACCCTTATTTTTCACGCGTAGTTGCGTGAAGACTGGGAACTAGACTCCTTTCTCCATTGGAATCCTGGGAAGTAAAACTTTGCCGACACGTGAGGTCGTTCTCTTTTTTCTGCGGCCATCTTGGAATCAGTTGTAGCCAAATAACTGCTACAAAAAAACTGCCAAAATGGGTCGATTGCACGCACCAGGGTAAAGATGCTTAACGAGTAGAGTCAGTATAGTAGTTGAACTAACGTTACATCGAAAAATAAACACGTTTCTCCTGCCAATAGCCATTAAGATGATTGGATAGTGTGAATTTGTGTGTAGTCTCTTATCGCTACTTAACTTATAAAAACTTATCTCTCCCAAAGGAAAGGTATTTCTGGTTCAGCTTTGCCATACCGCCGAAGCGTTCCAACGGTAAGAAACGAATATTTTGTACGTATATTGTCCAATTTGTTTTTTCTTTTTCCCCCAAAAGCAAAATACACACTTATGTTTGTAATTCAAGAAGGTACGCATGTTAGTTTCAGCCTAAGCTTTATGTATTCAACTCTTTCGGTGTGGTTAAAGCTTACATGTAGTATACTGTTCTGTGAGAACAGTGGAGATACTCAATTCGGTTGCTGTACTCTTTGTTATGGATAACATTTAATCTACAAATACTTGTATATAACGTACTGGATTGCCAACTTGGGTACGTATGCACCTTTGGTTCGTTGGACAGGATCACAACAAGGGGTGGCATTACCATTGTCACTAGTCTCAACACAATGGGGGAGGGTTGTTTTCATCAAATGAAATGTGAACAATAGCGAGAGAAAGCAGAAGTCTTTTGTAGGAGTTAGTGAGAGCCCTCGGGTGGATGTTTGTAAGTTAATTGGGAGGGTAACTGAGGGTATTGGCTAAGTAAGATGACAGCAAGGTAAAAAGTCGAAAATTTGGATGAAACCAACTTTAACTGTCACAGTTATGTTAATTTAATATGTATGTATTGCTGTGTTTTTATACCAGTGGCTCAAGTTGACGGCAGATGATGTTAAGGAACAAATCTATAAGTTAGCCAAGAAGGGCTTGACACCTTCCCAGATAGGTCAGTGCAAAATGCACCATGTCATTTTTATGCTACAAATCAAAGAGAGGGATTGAGGACTGAACTTGACTTGTTGATCTTTTCAAATAGGTGTGATCTTGCGTGACTCACATGGTGTGGCACAAGTACGCTACATCACAGGAAACAAGATTCTCAGGATCCTTAAAGCTAAAGGTATAAGCTTCTGTTGTATAACTATAATTTAATGGATTGCATTTTGGGTTGGTTGCCGTATGGCAAGATTCTGGATCAAGCATTCTTTGTTTGAGTGCTGACAAACCTCATTGTCTTGTGTTCTTTGGCAAGGAAGGGGAACCAATGTTTGGGTTTTTTGGAGGTATCAGTGTTAATCTTCATGCTGTTAAGGCATTATGTTTTGTTATTAATTCCTTCCAAGTGCGACATTCACTAAAAGTTGGCATGCACTTTTTTTCGTGGTCATCATGCATCAAAAGAACTTTTTTATGTTTTAGGACTGGCAGGAACTCTTCCTGAGGATCTGTATTTTCTCATCAAAAAAGCTGTTGCTGTCCGCAAGCATCTTGAAAAGCACCGCAAGGTAGGTTTTTAAATGTTGGGTGAACTGGTCATAAAATAAAACTAATACCTTTGTGTATAATTTTGTGCACGATCACATTGCACTAATTGCTTTAATTTATTATTGCCAGAAAACAAAGTCTTGTAATGATTTTTGTTTGAAGTCATTTTTGGTATTTCAAAGCCTGAAGCACAGTGAAAGTGATCAGAGGTTCTCTCCAGAAAGTGTTGATTTCTTTATATTTACCAATGAATCTTACTTCACAGGATAAGGATTCTAAATTCAGGCTCATCCTTATCGAGAGCAGGATCCATCGCTTGGCTCGTTATTACAAGACCAAGAGGGTTTTACCTCCAAACTGGAAATAGTAAGCTTTATCTCTTATTTTGTTTTTAATGACTTCTTTCAAAAAGGGTTCTCGTTATACAAACCAAATAGGCCTGTGCCACTGATTACAAACATTTCATTGTAGGATTTCCTTTTAAAGAAATCTTTATAAGTAAAACAATTTGCACATAACACAGGATACTAAAAGAGGATTTGGAGTAGCTTGTCAAATAATTTCTGCTGCAAAGACATGCTGTTCAAATTTATGACTAATTATATTTTTCTTTTGTTTCAGTGAGTCGTCAACTGCCTCTGCATTGGTTGCATAAAGAAAGATTGTTAACAATGTGAAATAAAATCCTCATTTAGAGTTAAATGTGCTATTTGATATCTCTTGATATTGTTTTTGCATGTGCAGAAAGATCAGGGATTTTATTGACATTATCAGCAGGAGGGCAAATGGTATTGCAGGCAGGCAAAACCTTTTGAACTGGACTCCTCTATGAGAGAAGCAAAAAATCATCCCCACAGCCAGTAACAAACCCCTGGAAATATCCTGATGTTTTGAACCACGTAGGGTAAGGGAAATTGGGAGGTTCAAAACATGAAGGTGAAGTTCTCCTAACTTTTTTTTTGGCAAGGGAAGGAAAAAGTGCTTTGAATAATCAGGAGATGTGAAAAATCAAGGCTTTGGAAAACTTTAATTTCACTGTACTTATAAAAAATGTAGGCATAAAGCTATTAGGGAGAACTGGAAGATAACTCCTAATTGATTCCAAGACTGTCTGTCTATCATTGTCCAATCAAAAGGAGCATATTATCAGTTCGAACATGTGCTACACTGCTATGGGAAAATATTGCTATCCAAGGGCTACACAAAACTCCTAGTTAGAGCTTCTTTCCATCAGACTATTTACTGGCATTGCAAAATTGCTGTAGTGGCATTGCAGTGTCATTTAAAGACACTGTTTGGATGGAAGTGTCTACTTTCTGATTCGCTTTAATTTCTTCAAGGTCAGACGCCATGTTACCCTCCTCACGCGAACATGGCTGTAGACAAAGGTTGCAGTGGTCATTCGATTGTTCCAGTCAATGCTCACATTTCAAGGGTCTTTTAGTTAACATTCCCATTGCTACAAATTAAGGAACACCATATCAAATGTGGTTGTATACTGGTATTTTATTTGTAGACAGCCCTAATGTTATGGTGAACTAGCTGAAGTTTGCATGTCATGTGGAAACTGGCAAGCTAATTTCTGCTAGCAAACAAGAAGTGTTCTCAGTGGGTTTTGATCAAGGGTCTACTTCTTACAACAACTTAGCCTGAGCCAAGAGCTACCTACCTATCAGTGTTTAATCTGCCTGTTTAGCACTCTGCATGTTCAAAACTTTGGACCTTCTGCACTCCATGTTTCTTCAATATATGGCCCCTCCCTATTGCCTATCAATGAGAAATGTCCGGCCTTGTTTTAGGCTTGAATCATTATTTTACTATTTGTTGGATTACAATACTTGACGCATGTCTTTTCATTTGTATCTGAAGGATTAGAGTAAAAAGATGGGCTTTGGGTATCAAAGATTACAACACAAATATAGTTCTATGTTCAAGGATGGAACCACTTACATTTTGAAAAAGTTATATTGAGCCTATGCATTCTAAGTTGTCCTCTCTGCATATGATGACAAAAAATTACTTATTACTCCACTAGTTCTAATTTGACTAATCTTTGTTTCAATTTAGTAACATGGTAACCTGTAATTCACAGATATGATACAAAAAAATACATTCTATTCAGGGTTGAAATTAATATTTAATTTTGTTAAGCTCTAGATGATCTTATTATAATGTCTGCGCAGTCTCTTTCATATCCTGCCATGTTGAAATCCCCTGCAAACAAACAAAAAAAAATAATAAGTTGATGATTATCAAATTTGCAATCACATTTTATTTATTAATATAAATCTTTCTCTTTTTAAAATGTTACTCCAAAAAATAATGGTATTTTAATTTTGCTTACATAGTCTTAAGTTGTGGTGTTTTAGAACGTGATTGTATCAGAATTTCCAATAACCCTTTAGCATGTGTCTATAATCTGACGACACCTTTTAAAAGAGCCTGCTCTTTCAAGGTTGTGGAATGACTTCTCTCTCTCAGCTGATTATCAAAATGAAGCAAGAGGTGTAAATCAGCCTGTCTTTGCCAACGTTTATCCAACGTTTTCGTTTCCCCAAAATTCTGAGTTGCCAAGGTTTTTTTATCTTTCGCGCAGTCGAGAGAATGAGACGATTACAAATATCGTGGGATATTTGTACTCGTTTCCTGCGTTATTGTACTCTACGAAGCAGAGTTGGATAATAATGATTATTATTGTTATTATTATTATTATCATTATTATTATTAATGCTGTTTTGGTACAAGATGTATAGCCTTAGCAATCTAATCTATGCAGTTATCACTGAATTAATTATCAAGTAGCTTTGATGTCAAGCTGTACGACATACCAATTTACAAAGTACTATTTGAGTCTTGATATGTGCTGCCAACACTTCCTTCAAGTCTCTCACTTCTTGTTTTCTAAAGCGTTCATAGTCCTTAAGAGCTTCCTCATTGAAAAGTCTGAGGAATGGAATTAAAACAGAAAATGGGTTAGAACTAGTAAGAAAGATTTGTGTCATACACTGGATTTTTATGTCCTGAGCGACAATTAATACTTGTATCTAGCATCAGTGACAGGCAGATGCCAATGCAGGTATAGGGCTACGTAACTGGTAGTAAAAAGCATTAGTGCACATTGCTTTCCTACAATGCTATTTTAAGACCTCGGTGCACAATAATTCTCCCTTTGTTGCCAAAGCCTTGTGTCTGATAGGAGAGAAAACACTTTACACTTCGTCAATTATGAAAAGCTTTTAAGCTTGCAATTTGCTTGTCAGCAACAAAATTACAACATTAAAATCCAAAAAGAAAATAAGAAGGAAATGCAATTAAAGAGGGAAAGTATCACCTAAGCTCCTCTTTTGAGGTCTTCACAGTTTCCTCTGCATCAGTTATCTGTTCTTGTAAATTGTCTATCTTGGTTTCTAAAACGTCTGGAGTATCGGCACCAAAAATCATTGATGATAATCCTTTGAATGAAAATCCACCAGACTTGGGTGGGGTTTGTCCACTTTCTATGGCTTGCTACAGCACAGTGAAACAAAACAGTTAGGAAGTTGCACAGTAACTGTTGCTCAGTAGAAATCAATAGACTTTTGGCCTTTTATATGAGCCACACCTGGGGTGGATTCAGGATTCCACAGAAGGGGGTTCAATATTAGGACCACCAAAAGTGGGCCCCTGTAGGGGGTCTGGGGGCATCCTCCCCCAGAAAAGTTTGAAATTTGAGTCCTGCAATTTCCAATGTTTTGAGGCCAAGTCATAATTTATTGCATTCAAGCTCGAATTTACTTATTAATATTTTACAATTTCTTTGACGTCAGTGGTTCCAATTTAGTTGTTCGACCAAACCCCCTCCCCCCAAACCCCCCCTAGATCCGCCCAGGCATACATTCTATGAGAACAATATTGAGGAACTCCATAGTATCTCTGGGACCCTCAGCAAGGTTCATCAAATAAGTGCATGACTCAGCCCCATGAGCCCTCATCCTAAGAGTACCAACATATATATATGTTTTGTGCTCAAAGTCTTAATAGTAACTAAATTATATAGGTTTGAGTCACCTTTTGAGCTTGCATGTCGTCTCTCTGTGTTTTCTTGTTGGCCAAAGTTTCTTCTGCCTTTTCCATGTCATACTGGCGTAACAACTGCTTATGAGAAACACCTCTGCAAGGCATGTGAATATGCAGTCAAAGAATGAACCCAGCTGTTAGTAGATATAAAGTTTTTTTCTAACAAAACAAACCCTGCTAGCCTATCTACTGGATACTGATTTTATCCACCTTTTGAACAATCTGGTTTGATATATTTATTACATTTGAAAATGTACAGTCAGCTGAACATTACAAACTCACTTCAACACTTCTGAAAAGTGCAAATACTCCTTGAGTGGCTCAGAGAATGCCATGTCATCTTCGCCAAGTGCCTCGTCAACAGATGCAGCCAATCTAGTTCACAAAGAGAAACACAGGCACACTTCTTTAAGAAAGTTTCTTTCAAATATCAACACTTAGTGATCATGGCAAATCAGGTTAATAATACACTAGTTCACAGTTTAAGTAGTAAGACAGTTGTTGAATATTTGGATGTTCAAGCAAATGTTCAGTGAAAGATTCAATGTGCTTGCAAGGGTTTGATTTTCTCCTTCATCAATGCAACAGATGCTCTATGGTGCACTGGAAGCTTGTTGCTGAATAGATATATCTTTGTACATGTAGTTACTGGTGCCCAGCTTTTGGTTTGGTTTTCCATCTTGTGGATGAAAGTATTACATGTAGTATTGTCTCCCAGACCCAACCTTCATTGACTAGAGATGTACTTGTTTAAGTGATACTTACCCTTTTGCACTTATTTATTAAATGTTATTTTTTTAAGTGATGGAGTGCATTAATACATATTCCATCTCACCTGTCCATGTAGTGACCTGACTTTTGTAGACCATCACCCATCTCCTTTTCTAAAGAACTCCACTCACTGTAAATTACATGACATATTAATGCTTTAAACCACAAAACTGTCACATATCTGTTTGACAACATTTATTTGACAAATTACCGGTATCAGTATATCATAAACAGGCGAGATATCAACCAGTAACAATTTAGAGTTTGACCATGGAATGAAAATGTAACTTTCCTGGTACATTTGACTCTGGTTTAACAGTATTTATATTATCCTTGCATGCACTCAATAATACTCATGATAAATACTATACATACCTAAACACCTTCCCATAGGTAGCGTGTTGTTTATGAATATCAAATATTATATCTGAAATGCGCTAAACAGAAAGAAAATCAAATTACATGTGCTTGTTAATAATTAGTGATAAAATATATTTATAACTGATGATAAACTACCAACAGTAAATGTTTTATATTTCAAGAAGGTTTGCATAAACTTAGTACATGCATACTGGAATGATGTAGGGAAAAATGTTAACTAAAAAATGCTATTTGGTAAAGTTGTTTTCCATTGCCCACAACTGTCCTATGAAATCAAAAAATATTATTTACTAATTTAGTAATACTATAAGTAAAAAACAAATTCATAATCTGACAGCAATAAAATGGGTATCTATCTTACAATGTATAATCTACCTGTCTGACTTTAATCATGGCACCCACATTGCTTCCTAAGTTCTCAGCATAGTGTTTCATGTCTTCAAATCTCCTGAGAATGAAAACCACTGTCAGCACAAAATTAAAAGGAGAGAACAGAATGCCCCCTATATAGGCTGCCTTGGATTTAAAAAATTACAATAATTTAAAATCAATTACTAGTTCCGTTTTAAACTGTGAGGCCATTTTTGTGGACAACATCTGACGGGTAACTGCAAATGTGACATCATGAATCATAATGGGATACCGTGACTCATTTTAATTCAATAGTAATAGCCATATTGTGAAAATTAATAAACACAATTATTGACATTTATTATTTGACCTGTCAGGTTCTTTGGCTGAAGCACTCCAACTTTTTAGTCTTGAGTCAACCTACAGGAATTTATAAAAGCAAAACATTGAGCACAACATTATTATAACAAAAAAACATCAATAAAATCCATTTCTTGCTATTTTATTAGGCCAATCAGTCAGAACTATATAGAATCAACAGTCAAAACATTTTTCACCTTGCTTTGGTAGTTTGTTGCAAGTATTGCTTCCTTCCATCCCTCCTCCTACAAAACAAACATTTTGTTACTACCTATTACATCTGAATTTTATCGTTGATATTACTGACCAATGGAACAATATATTTATTACATAACTGTTTCAAAATTGAGACAAATCTGTTGGCAAAAATTAGAAATGCCTGGTGCCACATGTGGCTAAAAGTGATTAACATGTAACTGGATAGAAGCTAAT
>OMLO01004793.1_pt1 | contig 11324 bp, 7 predicted proteins | sample 1674811 | NCBI WGS metagenome assembly OMLO01 (sample SAMN06265003, study PRJEB25207) | coral metagenome | isolation source: Coral host | place: Mexico:La Bocana,Puerto Morelos, Mexico | collected 2008-11-13 | reverse complement strand
TCACTAATCTAGCAAGCTAAAAAATATCATTATGTTCCATCATGGAACTATATCACTACATGTACAATGTACAACAATTCACAAAACATCACTGATGAATTTACATTAAATATTGTCCTGGACAACTCCTATTCACTTTCTAGAAAATATAACATTGCGTGTGAAAACGTTAACATCTTTCAATATCATTCATCTATAACAGCTTTTATGCTGTTTGTTGTTGTATACATATAGTTGTACTTCTCTGGGAAATTGAAAGGTTGGAAGAAAAATGCAAAAACCTTTTGTTAAAGAGCCTTTGCATTTTCTATGCAGGATACGTACGTCTAAATTGACCAACAGAAAACACTTAGGTTGGTCCAAACTAAATATGAAAATGTCATGGACCAAGACGCTTTTGCCTAGTAATAGGTTGATCAACCTTGGATATCAAATATCCCAGAGATGTAGAAGTAAACCTCAAAAAAATATAATTTTCTTTTTTCTTTTTCTTATTGCTATAAATATGTGTAGAGTTGAAAGCAGTGATGGCAGAGTTGCTGACGCTTTGTTCCAAACATTATCTTAGACCATCTTGCTAAATCAACTCCTTCACTGGAGTGTCAAAATAGTCAAATCAATAGTTCTGTACCACTTGTCCTGTGGTCGCTCTTAAAACGTCCCACTAAATTCAAACATAATATTATAATAAAGGAACTGCTGCATTTTTTGCCATCATTGTGCATTCAAAACCTCCTTACTCTGAACTGCCTGCATACCTGGATATCGGATATCTCTTGCTGCTCCATACGGATAATCATATCCCCCACCAGGGTACCCTGATGCTGTGGCACCAAATGTTCCTGGGGAGTAACTTGGATGGACTTGGAGCCCTGCAGCATATGAGGCTGGGTAGACGGTGGGGTCATAGGCCCCAGCTGTGCCAAATGCTGCACCATACAATGCTGCTGCATATGTGGGGTTGTAGGCTGCCGCAGCTGCTGCTGCAGTGAGATTGATCCCACCAACCCCTGCACCTGCACCAGTTCGAAAAGGACCTAAAAAATCAAAATTAGAATTCATAAGGCAACCAGATTTTAACTTCAGTTCTAGAAACATTTGGAGGACGTTTCAGCTATGTCTTGTTATTACCTGCATGCCTCTTTTACCAATGGGCAGTATTTAGCCAGGTTACCCTACTGAAGTTTGTTGTTGGTGCTACCCATCTGGACACCTCACTGAGAGGCACACAGAACAGGGAATTTAATCATAGTGGTCCACAATAAATCCAGGTTTGGTACAAGCATTTGAAACAACATTATCCTTCAACCAGGATCTCAAATTTAAATTACTGTTCAAGCCCCCCCCCCCTCCCACATAAGGCCAAAAACAATTTAAATACCTCTGCTTAAACCAGTGCCAGCTCTTCCTCTTCCAGGTACAACTCCAAATGCCGTGGCTGCTGCTAAAAAACAACACAGTTTAATTAAAAAAATCGCACTCACTAAGCAATATTAAGAACACAATTTTATAAAATTAATGGGTACAGAACTCAACAAATGGCAGGAACTCAAAGCAGAGTGACTATGATGCAGGAATTTCTCTCTTATGTATGACAAACTTTGCTTTCAAAATTCCTTTGAAGGGTTGCACATGTAGTTAGTCCTTTGAATTCCATACTAAACATTTCTTCTAAACTAAAGAGCTGAAGATGATGCATTTGGAAAGAATCACTTGTTGTAATTAAAATAGGAGACATATGAAAGCATTTCAGGCTCACCAATGGTTGGCATCATCCCTCTTCCAGCGACTGCAGCTCGCAGTGCAGCTTGCTGCTGTTGGACTTCCTTAGGAAGAGCTCTTTTTACTTCGACCTGGAACAATATGAACAACAGTTCAAAGTTTTCAAAACAAGAAGTCTCTTCTAAACAGACCTCTAAAGATAAGAATACCGAGAGTCAGTAGCAGCAGTTCTAATGTCAGAACATCAATGTTTTGAGTCAGGAAGAGCAAACAATTTTCATTTCCTCAAACCAATGCAGAAACTAAACTGATATGTCCAAGCTCAACGTTGACTTGCTACTCATTTATCACAAAACTTGAGAACATGTGTGACACCACCTATAAAAGGCATGGGACAAGGTGAATTAACAGACTACTTACTTACCTTATTACCATCAATATGATGGAACTGTTGTTCACAAATCTTGTCTACAGTGTCCTCGGAAGCAAAGGAAACAAAGCAGAAGCCTGAAAGAGAAATTGAACAACTTTACCTTGTGATAACAAAATGAAATATTTTTTGTGAAAATTAAGAGGTAATGCAGGCCTGAACTGTGCTAATTAATGGTACCTCTTCTCTTGTTCGTTGAGTGTTCATTGACATATTCTGTGTCTGTCACCTGTAATCAAAGTACAATTATAAAAAAATTATATGCTACACACTGACATCTCACTAAGGACACAGAGGTGAAGTATGCACCACAAAAGTGGTCCCTTCTCCACATACAGTTCAAATCCCTCAAAAGCAAAAACCTCCTAAAAAATAGGCAAATCAGTAAAACAAAATCTCCTTATACGATCACTACACGTTAAAACTAAATGGTTACTACAACCTGGAGATGCAGTCACTTTTCAGTTATATGACTTTATAAATATAAACCAGATGAAAGTTGAAAAGATGTCACCCTTAGTCATGGCTTGAAAGAGAGATGAACCCTGACTTGACCTAGTCTGAGTAGTGGACTGGTTGTACCCCACACCCTCTCCATAATGTCGTATTCAAGCCAGTGATTATTCCCACCTTAACCAGATATTCACCTATTTTAGTTTCCTACATGTGATCCTTACCGGTGTTCCATACTTGGCCAAAAAATAATCTCTTATCTGCTGGTCAGTAATTTCTGGTTTAAGACCTCCCACAAATATTTTCTTCACTCTCAAATGAGGTGGCTGGAAAGAAAAATATTCATGGTTAGTTAGTCTAAGGAAATAAGACTTCCTTGCACGTCAAAAAACAAAAGGCGGGGTGTACTGTTATGTGTAGGGATCGAGACATAATATACACATATACAAACATTCATTACAAATACATCGAACAGCTTTTGCAATGTGGTTTTATGATATAAACACTTCACACAGTAATTAAATTCATACCAGCGTACCTTGTTAATAGGTGCTGCTGGTTTGGGATCAACCTGAAAAATGGCAAGATTTACCGTCAAAATGGAAAAAAAGTTATTGGGACTATGCTTGATGGCATAGATAGAATCAGTAAAGAATCAGTACTGTATCCACATGTAACTGAGGTTTGTCTTCATATAGCTACACAAACAAAAATGATTTGGCAAAAACTTCATTCAGCATCAACTAGTACAGTGCCAAGAAGCAAGCATTTTTTCCCTAAAGAATGTGTTGGATCATGAATACAAGCAATTTCTGAAAGAATTTCATCTACCGCTAATTGCATTTATACAGGTAGAAAACACTAATTTTAGCTATCTTCTTTTTATAACAGCCGGCTTATGTCTAGCTTTTTTCCAAATAGTGTACGCATGATTCTACATTTGAGCAAATTCTATAATCTATCCAGTCATGAAAGTTTTTTTCACTGCATTGTCATCAACTGACTGTAACATAAATAAAATCTCATTGTGGATAGACCAAATAAGAAATTTGTTTGTTACTGTTAGTACTAACACAAGCTGAAGTAATCTCTGAGAAATCCACTGTGTGGCTGTCATGGGAGAACAAACTATTAAAGCACAATTGGTTGAAAAATTACAAATACTAATTCAATTTTTATTTCTTTACAACAAATTTGAAATATTCCCGACATTCAACTTACAGTTTTGCCATCTAATAAATGCGGTCCTGAGTGTTGTAAAACCTAAAATCAAAACAACATGGTACACATATCACATCTACGTTGTCACAATCCCAGCCAGATACAGGTACATTGTAACATGCTGGGTTACAGGTCTGTCGGTCTGTCTGTTGTTAGGAAACACTGGTTTAATCAGCCACCTACCAAAACTGCAATAGAGCAGCCCACTAAAAAACTTTGTTAAACCCCCTGCAGTGCAGGTGTAAGTTATGGTTACAAATTATATGAACCAGGTTGATTAAATACTGTAGTCAGCCAAGATATCTCAGTGAACCAAACATACACATCTCCACCTACATGCTGTTGCATGTAAGATCCCATTAAACCATGAAGCTTTAAGAATAAAGTAGACTAAAATCTGCGCACTAGTGCATGCCTGAAATAATGTGGGAAATTTTTTTGTTTTTTATGCTTTTCTCTTGGCGGCCTCAAATGCAACACACTACCTGAATTTTTCAGTAGTAGAATTTGATAGATCTATAAAGAGACAACCAATATAAAGAAATAAAAGAAAATACTGATACCACATGAGAGATTGATGCTTTAAGATTAACACTGCACAGTTATTTTGCATCAATGACTGCATTTGATACCTGATTGATTCACCAGAATTTCCAATGTTTGGCAATAACATCTTCTGTTCCCTTAGGAGGGCAGTCCGCAAAACAATATAATTTTCTCGAATTCTACATTTCATAACCTTTCTATTGATATCTATATATAGTTTGAGTGGGTTCCCTTGAAAACAGCATGCATACAATTTTTTTTCTGGACCATATCCACAAAGGTTTGGAGTAACCTTAAATGCATTGGTTTACTTCCACACTCACATTACCAATAAACAGCTTGTGGACTGAACAGGAGTTGTGAATAGAATTACTCAGAACAAATAAAATTGAGTTGCTTTGTTTTGTGAGCCATTTGGTCATGAATAGGTTATTCCTTTCATTGCTGATCTGTTTGTTTAGTTGTTACAGTTAACTTTACTGCTACAACTAAGCATAATGATCACACCTTCAAAGTACCCACCTTTGGCTCAATATAACTAGCCTTGGTCAGAGTCGCTGACAATCATATATACAAAAAACTTACATTATCCAACTAAAAGTTTATATTTTACCGACAAAATAGTTCATTAAAAATGCTTGATATTAAATGCTATTTTAATTTTAAAAGACAAAGTAGACAATTAACCTAAACTTTAAAACTTCTTACACCTATGAACATTCTGCATTTAACGTTCTTATTATATGCAATAAAAGTTGGACATATTGCTTGTAATAAAATAAATACATGAACAAAAAATTAGCTACCCAACATTTAAGACTAACACAAAAAACAGAAAAGAACTACATATTATAAGGCATACTGAGTTACAATAAGATTACCTCTGGGGTAACCTGTTCGCATGGTAATTAATATTTTAAGTGACAATATTTTGGTCATTTGGTATTCAGGATTTCAGCATAGCACTTTAATATCCTCAATTTCCTCATCATGCAATGTTGACATGTACTTTCCATTTTATTTGAAACTTTTCATTTTATTTACAACTTTCCATTTTACTGTCTTCCGTGAGGCTAGAACATATTTTGTATCTTCCCATATCAAAACACTTTCCATATTAAAGAGTGGACATGACAGCTATATAAAGAACATTGAGGTCTGCTTTTTGTTATGCCCGGTGGCAATTTATGCCCCCAAAACATCAGCTGTTTTGCCAGTAAATTTATAGCCGGACAACAACTTTGCTTGCGAAATGAAAGTTCACTAGCAAAGTCACAAGACCTATTTAATAAGTGCACTCTAAGCACACAGTCAGATAACCTCATATTTATTAATAAGTCAGTTTAGCCTGCTTTCGTTCTTGTCATGCAACCAATTACAGCACTTTGCACATTGACATTGTTGAATATTTGTTTTCTTCTTCAATTTCAGACACTATCATGTTCGGTGGGCCAGGTTGCCTGAGATTATTGTTCCCGATAATGAAAGGAGGAGATTAAATTCATGGTAAATTCTGCTCCATCAGTGCTACTGATATTCATGGCTCAATATAGCAAATGAAGTAAAATTCCCTGATTGGCTGAGTTGTCACGGTTCTGCAACCAACAGTGACACAGTTCACCAATTTATTGTCTTGCGAGAAACCCAATATATGTGGCGATATCTTGTCACAAGATTACTGGCCAGTGAGTACTTAATAATAGTGTCTTTATTTCAGGCTTCTTTTCTCTTGAAAATAACCTGCAAAAAGTTTGGTCTCGTATGTCTGGAGGTAAACCTGTACACAGCTTTCACTTATTCTTGAATAATGAGCTTAAGCCATTAGAGATACGGACACAAGCCCTTAACGCAACATTTCACCAATTATTATGCCCGCGCCATTGTTTGTCCAAAAATATTAACATAAAGGGGTTTAAGCTCGCACTTACATTATGATGGAAGCACAACGACAGCACCTACCATGTTTGCCTCGCTCGCATCCTTGAACTGTACAAATGCAAAGCCCCTGAAATGAAACAAAACAAACAATAAATTATGTGAATAAGTTAGTGTCAACTTCAGGAACCTGCCTCACGCTAAACGCACAAGTAAAGAACTTAAGAGCACTAAAAGCTTCTCGACATTTTAGAATTTTTTTTGTATAAGCTGGAATATAAAATTTTTGATCGCTTTCCCAAAATATCAATCACAGCATAGGCCGTCAAATATAAAAGAAGGATATTCAATCAGTCAAAACAACGACCTTCGGCGCCAACTAAAGTTCTTGATCGTCCTTCGATCTCGCGCACGCTATTGGCGTGCTTCTCTGCATGCATGTGTTTATACAACGAAATAACCGCGAAAAATGGCTCCCGACAGGGGGCTGTTTATAACGAGAATTAAGACACCAGTGGTCTTTTATAAGACTGTTCTTTTCAACTGAATTGTTTAAACCTAGACAAGAAACCCGTCTCGTTCAAGATCAATCGACTTCTCCTGATATATCCGGGTCAATTGCTTTATTTTCACACATCGGCTAAAATCTTAGCAGTCATTCTCCGAGGCGTTAAGAAAGTTAACAGAAGGACAAAAGAAAACGTGTGCTGTCACACGAAGCTATGAAATCTAAAGCTGATTTCTCCATACATTATATATGTAAACTGAGAGACATCGAGCACGTGGGGCGACGACTACAAAAGAATACATTGTCGGGCTAAAAATGACTAAACTAGTACTTCTCCATTTAATTCAGTACAAGTCTCTGGACAACAGTACACACAAAGTATAAATGATTCTACAAACCTTGAGCGACCCGTTAAGGCATCCATCTTTATTTCAACGCCGACAACTTCGCCAAAAGTGCTAAAATAATCCGTCAAAGTTTCTGAATTAGAAGAGAATTGTTAGCCGCAGGTCGTAAACAACTCGCACACACCTGGTTCCCACAGACTTTCACAATACATCTACTACATGCGTATTTTCAAATTTAAAGAAAAAATTCAACCAGAAAACATCAAGTTACCTTTGGTAGTTTCATAGCTGAGTCCGCCCACGAAGAGCTTGCTGTGAAACAGAAACAATAAGAAAGGAAGTTGTGAGGAGATGGTAGACACGGTCGCGCCACGCATTCGAAACAAGTTCGAATAAAGAGTTGCATGAAGCGTATAAACACACGTAGATATTCACAAAGGATTAAACATACACTAGCACTCAGCAGGCAAACTCAAGAATTAAGACCAGTTAAGTTCTTGGCCCTTTATGTGGCGCCCATAATAAATTACAAATTATTTTCGCGTATAATTTCGCGAATTTTGTGCGTTATATTGACAAACTCAGAAGTCACTCTACCCCTCATCGTCCTCTTTTGTCATTCTCTTCTTCGCTTCGGCCGCCTGGCTCGTGATACCATTGACAACTTTGTTGGCTGCCATCGCGCAAGGTCCCTGGAGCGTTACAAAGCTGATTTTTAACTTACAAACATCGCTTACAACTACAAATGTCCGCCATGCCACGAACAACTCTCTTCAAAACTGAAAGCTCGAGGCGCCAAATGCTCGAAATTCCGGCTTCTTTCAAGAGCATGCTGGGAAAACCCGCAAGTGATCACGTGCGGTTGAAAATAACTCCTCTGATTGGCCAAAACGACGGGAAAGACAGCTCGGAGAAATCTGGGGAGGAAAATATCGGCTTATGATTGGCTGCTTTGCGTCAGACACTTGTTGACTCTTGAGTTGACACTTAGAGCGATATATATGCTCACTTTATTCAATTTTGATGTTTTCACTTTTGACTAATTTTGGCATGTTTACATCATCGGTGGAAGCACGCGATCGTATGTACATCACGCATCAGTGTGTTCCATTGGAAAGTGCAAAGCAAACTCGGGCACAATAGCTTTCGTACTGTCTTTGAGTAGCGCTAAAACTCGACAGTTAAAATCGCCAACACAAACTCAGTGAAGGGGGAACATTTTCACTGGCTTTTGATGTTGAAGCATGCGCCATTTTCGAGTTTATATGCTTAGATATTAGAAGAATTGGAACAATTTACTAAGCTTGGATGGGTTTGGTTTCGTGACCTGAAGCACACCTTTTTGAAGCGGAAGCAGATTCGCCATTTTCTAAATGGGGAAGAATGCCCGTCTGGACGAGAAACTGATAACACTGTAACACTCTCTATTCTTAAGTTAATAAAAAAAAACGTTTTCTTTTTCTTTCACGATGGTAGTTCACTTCTAAATAATCTTCTTAAAGTTGTAAGAAGTTCAGTTTCATCAAAGATTCTAGGATAATGGCGAACTGAAAGACTTAAGCGATTCACAGTGTACTGTATCAATGTTTAAAATCTTACTGTAAAAGATTTCAGTCGGTGTCAGGCCAGCTATATTCAGGCAATAACGTGTATAGTCAAAGCAGAATCATAATTTATGCCAGTAGGTTATATGTCGAGAGATAGCTGCTGTGTTCTCAAAGCTCTGACGCACTGTTTACAGTGTTACGAATTGTCAAGAAGCCTTTCATTTTTTACCGGCTTAAACTCATGCACTTCCTACGCGCTTCAATGAATAATCCAGACTTCCTTTACCACATATGGCCATACTGACCCCTGTAATTACAAGTAATGTAAGGGTAAAACAAGACATTTAAATTTCTCATGAAGTAAGCCGTGCGTGGGAACTCAGATTTCATCCAGCTGACCAACCATCATAGCGGCGGCTGACTGAGGCGGACTGTCCTCTCGACAAACCATTGTGTGAGATTTTATGACAATCTGAGAAATGATTAACCTATTTTTAATCTATCGTCGGGGCCACAGAAATCATTTTGCCTGGAGGCAATACGTACTCCGACACGTACTACCACGTGTGTTATTTTTCTTTCTCGCCGAGCTGATCGACCGACACTAATTTCAGTTTCTCTTAGCTGTAATATACAAGTCCTTTCTTATCCCAAAGCGAGTTTTTCAGAAAATCAACGAAGAAACTGAAACAACGTTGCCATTTCGGCAATGATCTCCCAGTTCAGGTACTCTTGCAAGCTATTTATTTGATAGTTTACAACAGTACATGGCTTCATCAGTCTGGGGCCGACCGACCGAGGTTCGTCATTATAGCTGCTGTAGTTGGTCTTAACAAAGGTCAGTGAGTGAAGAATTATCAGACAGAAAAGAAACTGCCTGATATTATTCAAGAATACATTTTTAGCAGGGCTGTGATCTCACTTCTGATTTCAACAAGTACAGGCCTCTAAATTTACAGAAAAATAGTTAAGCCTGCTCGTAGGCATTCTTAAAAGTTTGAACCGGAAAAATGTTAACTCGGCAAAGCCGCCATTTTCAGGATATGTCGAATAAAATAAAAAGCTAGTGTCATTCGTTACAATATAGTGACATTATTGATCTTAGAGTAGCTTCAAAATTTAGATGCCTAAATATGTTTCTCAGTTAGCAATGTCGACGAAACAAGTGTGAATTACAGTCTATTTATTAAATTCTAACTTGCCTAGCTGGAATCCGTAAAGGAAGAAAAAATTGATAAACGCCTGTTTACTATGCTATTCTTTTGACTTTGTCCATTTAATCTTCCATTCAAACAGAATACTGATGTTTTAAACTTCAACGAAATTATTTTTAAGGAAAGAGAGAACTTTGACCGGGTGAAGAGTGCGAAGTCTCTCAGACTAAACCCTTTAGCTATAGACTCATTGTGAAAAAGCTGTGTGCCGATATTTCATAGATGTAGTTAAGATGCGCCGACTAACAGTCGGGTCGTTATGACATTTTGAACAATAATTATTTTATTAATTCACAGGCCTCGTGTTTCTTAATTCCTCTTCAGGTCATGAGTTGCCTTGGTCAAAATAAATAGCTGCTACAAAACTAGTTGTCGTGATGTATTTAATAAGTTGGTGTGAAGAAAACTCATCTTAATGAGTGTCTCGTTACACACCGGTTTATAATTGAGTGTGTTCACTGAAGCAGCCTAACACAGCAAATTGCTGTGGAACAATCTGAGAAAGATTTAGCCAAAGTACTGAAGCTCCCGAGGTTGATCTCTTATGGTAGTTCGGGATATAGTTCAGCTGCTTTCACTTTCCGACGCAGACCACCTTACACTCAATACCGTCATCCAAAAGTGACATGAGGGGGCGAGATGTAGATCGTTCGGTTCGAAACAAACATGGCTTATTTGAAATAATACTGACGCATTTTCCGCCTTCGCAGAGATATTTCGTTTAGCCGCATGCTTTTCAAGTAAGAATACATTATCTGGGTTCGAGTGGGATGGAAGATTTTCAACTTATCCTCTGACACTAACTTTCATTTGAAAGCTCAAAGTTCAGCCTTTGGATTACAATCTGTTCTTAGTGCACTGTTAAGGAAATTTCCAGCCAAAGACAATCTGTTTGTGTGAAAGAGTTCTTTTTACGCTCGAGTGAATTTGGTAGAGTGTGCAAACTGAGAAACACCGAAAGGTCCTAAGTTCTAGATGCTACAGTAAAAATCTGAAACATTCTGTAAACAGATGTGGACATCACACTAAACAGTGCAGATTATAGCTTTACACCGGAACCCATCACAACCACTGATAGATAACTAAGAATAAAATCTCCTTCTATTGCATGGAAGAATTTTGACGTGGTGTATAAACTGCCTTGCTTATCTTTATTATAACTTAAACGTTCATAGTGACTAGGGCTCAATCGAATGGATCAACTTTTTGCGTCAATCATTTGCCACGCCCTTCCCCATTATTAGCAGTGAAAACAAAATAGAAAAATTCTGAGGTGTAAACAACTGAATTTCGCGAAACCGATGAAGTGACGCTGTTAAAAACTGGTTAATATCAACTTGAGTTCAACCGATTTTAAACATATCGCAAGACGGCTTTATATTTAAGTGTTACAAACACTGGCCTCTGTGAATCAAATCGACCGTGAACGATCCTCAAAACAAAGGCCATCAACTAGACCTG
>OMLO01004792.1_pt1 | contig 11324 bp, 11 predicted proteins | sample 1674811 | NCBI WGS metagenome assembly OMLO01 (sample SAMN06265003, study PRJEB25207) | coral metagenome | isolation source: Coral host | place: Mexico:La Bocana,Puerto Morelos, Mexico | collected 2008-11-13 | reverse complement strand
GAACTATGAGTCGAAAGTTCATTTTCAAAGCTGCCACTTCAATCTTGCAGAGGGAAAAAAACGCTAGGACAAGATTGAACAAGAAACAGGATTATCCATTCATTCTCTTGAAGTTAAACCGTTCCTTGTTTTGACTGAGTTAAAATAAATTTAGAAATTCAACAATTAAACCAGGTGAACTGTGGCGGACCTCGAGGATATTAGGCTGAGTTTTACGAATCTCATCGAGATCGATTTCAGAGTAAACACAAAACTATGACAGTTTCATTTTGGCACACTTCGTCGTTTGGTGGCTGACATTGGATGACATCGTCCAAGATAATGTTGAATAGGCTGCTATTTTTAGCTTCTTGAGTTACTCATTTTCCCGAAAAAAGACGAAAGTTTAACTGAAACATCAGAACGTCACGTTTAGTAACAACATTCCCCGAAATAAGGCAGGAAGCTTTCAATTGCTGTTCCAACTCTCTACTTTCAAAGTTTAGGTTTGTTTACATATAATTGGTACAGTAAATTGAATGAATTAAAAAATAATCTTATTTAATGAAAGTACATATGAATGATCTCGTGAGAGAACTGTTGTACCTAGTTCTACAAAGAGATTTTAAATGAAAATACCTGCAAATTCTTTTCCTCATTCAGCTATCAGTGAATGAACGCTTGTAACTTCACGGGATTTGGTCCTGCGATGGAGGGAATGAAACCACACTTAAAGGGAAGTCCTCCAACTTCTAACTCTTGCGTCAAATAACTATCCCTGTCGGCTTTGCATTCGCTTTTATCCATGATAATTGCCAGGCATTTTGTAAGGCAAACACTGCTATTGGATATCTTAGGTTATTATATAACGATGGGGGTGAAAATCACGAGTGGTAAAAAAACACCGCAAAACTGATCGACGTGGCCCTCCTTTAGTTTCCTGTTTTTCTAGCTATGGACATCATCGCTGAACAAGTGTGTTTCAAAAATATTTTTTTTTGTGCCACTGTACTTTTTTAAAATAACTTTCAAACAATTCTGGATGCTAAATCGTTAACAGCGTACCGCATGAAGCATAACGGGACTTAACACTATTATCCGTCATTTCATTCATTTGTGATCAAGCAAAAATTTCTCATCAGAGAGGCAAGAACAAAGCGCTGGGGAGTTCCAGACGACCTGATCACAAAAGCAATTGTGCTAACAAGCATCACTGATTCACTTACAGCCTAGTTCATCAGTCAATTCCACTTGTACATGTAGTTAGGTGTTTAGAAATTCGTACTTCGCCTGCAATGGTTCTCCCGAAGTTATATTTAACCTTACTCGGCCAGTTTGCTTAAACCGGGTTAACACGGAGATGAAATGCATCGAGATTTTAGGAGTGCATCAGTAAATTGACACGGTCACGTGCTAAGCAGGTGTCGCGTGCCATCACGATCGCATTATCCTAGTGGAATAGTGCATGGTGGGTGATTCAGCCAAAATCTAGCGACGTACAGACATTCTATAGTTGAATATAGAAGAAAATTATGGCGAGATTACCAGAGCTGAGTCATGACAAGTTAATCATGTTTTCACGACCCTGATCCACCCATCACACTACAATCGTGTTAAAAATCAATCAGTTAAAAATCTCTGCCAACAAGAATCGTGACCTTGGAACTAATCTTAAATAGTCGTGTTTACTGCATGTCTCAGGTGTGTTCAGCAACATAGTTTATCTTTTGTAACCATGGAAACAAAAGAACTAGGGAATTTTTTTTTATAACCTAGAGCGTCTGCTCTTAAAAAACAGCTTTTGTATACCGCCCAAGGAGTGGAGTGACAGCTTGAAGTACTCTTAAAGGAAAATGAAACCTGGACGACCAAAGATCACGCGTAGAAAGATCAGGAGGGTGAGGGCTGTATTCCAAGAAAACCTGGGTGAGGGTGTGAGGTTCTCCTCATAAAACCCTTTCCCTATAAAAGACCAAAATCTGCGATTTTCCCTACCCTTTTGATGACCTGACCAAAAAATCAATACCCTGTTTAAGACCCGCCATTGTGAAGGGCGTTTGTTGATCATGATGGTCTTATAGAAAAATTAATTATGACAAAGTAGCCTCTTCTAAAAAAACACATATATATATATATATCCAATTCAAGACTGGAGTGCAAAACCATACCTTATTTGAGACCAAAATGGGTAAAATCGATACCCTATCGATCTATGGCTTTTTGGGGCCGCACATACCTATATTGCACATAAAAGGGAGTAATTCTCTCCGCCACCCTGGGAGTCTTATGCGTCGCTTGGAGCGAAGAGGGTTGACTGAGTAACCGCCCCAGGCCACACGGTATTTGCCAGGAATTGCTTCATGGGAGACAATGAGAAAAAGATTGGACAGAACAGGAAACGTAAATGAGATGTCAAATGAGATAGTTAAAAAACCACTGGTGAGTCAAAAAATGATGAAAAACGGAAGACACACTGGGGGGCACTTGAGTTCAGTCAAATCGAATCTTTGGTTACTTTTCTTTATCCGGTAAGGCGCATTGCTAAATTGCTTTTCCTAATTTTGCAAGTCGAGGAAGTGTTTGTCATGCATATTTTAAAAAGGTTAACGGAAATGTTTCAAAATCTTTGGATGCAGAGAGCCATGGGTGGGGGAAAACAAAAGAACTCGCCCGGCCTGAACTCTTAAGTGATTTCTTTCTCAATGAATGGCCACTCCAGTCGTTACTGTAAAGGTAAATTAAACCAAATTGATTACCAGACCGGCAATAGCGCAAAATTAAAGGAGAAGTGGTTATAACTGCTCAAAAATGCAGCACTGTAAGGAGAATTTTTCTCGTACATTTTAGGTCTCGTTCCGCTAAGGTGTTCAATTTCACATTTTTACAGTTGTTACATTCTATGATAACTATGCTTATGGTGCGTTTTTTAACTACAAGACAAATAAACAAGATCTGAAATACGTGTTCAAACAGTTCTACTAGTTGGATTGCTAAGTATTTATCATTCTTATTCTTCCCTGAGAAATTTATCTCCTAAAGGGTGAAATCAGTTCAGTAGCTAGCCACGTTCCATCAAAAACTGGGTTCCTTAACTTGTATTTTTTTTCCATCGTTCCCTCATGCAATTTTACTTTGAGTGAAACCCACAAGCCAGACTCAAAAGATCAATTCAAAATTAGCACACTAAGACTATACATACTGAATGCTGTTAAAATGTCGGCCTTGCTTTGATCTTCTCGAGCAGAAATATATCCCGTAGGTGTATGATCCTTCAACTGGCCCTTTCCATCCAAATGACAGGTCTGTGTGATGGGGTTCCGATAACACGAAAGGTTTTTTACAAAGCCGCAGATGAAAACCTATAAATTACATCCGTGCGGCTTCTGGCGTTGATTAAGACGATTTCTATTGGTTGAAAACCTGTTAGTGGACCGGCTTTCAGCGTCAATCAAAATTGTGTATACGAATACACGCAATATCATAGTACAGGCCTTAATGGTACACTCAGAGACTGAAATCTTTCTGCAAATATGTTCATTCTTCTTGTTGGCTGGCAGCTCACAAGACTGCCGCTACAGTGTTTTCATCTTGGCTAGAAATAGAGAACGCATCAGTGACATTTCTGTTCGGCGGAGGTTGAAAATGGATACGTATTTGGGGAAAAATATATGCAAATTTCTGTTTGGACAGATCTCCTGTTTACGTCTGATTGCGTCTTATTTCCAACTGTGTACAAAACAAACAGGAAAGGCCCGTTTCCTTTATTTTTTCCATGAATTCCTGCAAGCTTACAAAAGCTTATTTTTGTAGGATACTTGCAGTCCGTCATTTCCACGAAGAGCATTGTTCGAGAATTCATTGACTATTTAAATTTCGTTCCATATTTTCATTTTCTCATGGGAAAAGTACCTTCGCGTACTTTCGCCGTCGAAGTGTTTGTGCCGCTGTTTTCACTTCTCTCTAGGGAAATGGAGCAACTGCTGATAGTCTTAAGAAGTCTTTATTCGTAAGGGTAACCAGCCAGTCTAAGAACAATTCAATGCCAAGATGACATGTTATGGAAAAAAGTAATTCCATTAGCAATACAAAGGCCATTGTTTGAGATGTGACAATCCCGTTCGATCCAACGTGCAATTTCAGTGAAGGGTTAGACACATTAGACTTCAGCTTCAATGGAAACTTAATTAAGGAGAAGAAAAACAGGGATTTCACTGAAAAATTCCTGAAAAACGCTATTTTGAACAGTAACTGTGGCAACAATCTATACATACAGTATTTTCCCAACTTAGGCCGACTTGTCGACGACTGAAGTTCCTGATAGATTTTACAAAGCAGTATGTTGTCTCTCGGCTTCCGAAGAAGTCTGTTGTTCATCTCAAAACGACCACATATTTAAGGCATATAATTTTGTTGTCATCCGAAGTAGATTTTTCTGTTCCTCCAAAAGATTAACGCAGATTCTTTGGTTTATCGTTGTCGAGTCGCCGGCAAGTTTGTTACGTTGATATTCGTAAAGAAAAAAAAAACAGCCTTCCATTATTGTAACATAGAATTGTTACAAAACCACAGTTATTTTTTAAGTGGAACCCCTTAAATTAGATATATCGTTTCAGCCTTTGTTTACTTTTCTGAGGGAAGAAAATTCGCCACTTCAGAAAGTTTGTTTTGAAGCCAGATTTTTTTTCATTTTCCATGCACGAACACCACGAAAATATGACGATGCCTCTCAAAACCACGTGAGGAGCCACGTTTTTGTAATCACGTGTAGCTGATCACACACTGGTCAGGTGCTCTGCATGTAGCAAACACGCTTAGGCGTCTCCTTCACTTCAACATCTCCACCCAACTCTTCTAACCAAAGCTGGCACGCGGCTGTCAAGCGGACAGCTTTTTTCCAACCAAGGCATATGTGCTATTTTTCAATTAGTCAGAGTTCGAACTTTGCCCAGTTAAGGCTAGTTTCCGAGCTGTAGTTGATAAAGTATTACCTCGCCAGTAATAATTAATTACGTGAATCTCTACAGAGATAATGCAGTCTTCTGCGTTCTCTATGTTGATTACTCAGAGAATTTGCGTAATCATTCCAGTTTAAGTAAATCTTGGAGATAAAACAGGATTAAAACTAAAACGTTTTGAAATAAACCCATTGTATCTCTTAACTTTCAAACCAAAGGCTGAATTGTTGATAGTTTGATTGGCTCCAAGGTCAGAAGTAGTGTTTTGTCAGGTTCAAGGAGATAACAAATCAATTGTCTTTCAGCGGAATCAATTCAAGTCTTTTGACTATGGACGGTGTTATATAAATGCACTAAATCCTTGTCCACTTTAAATAACTTAATTTCTTTAAAAAAGTTCTCCTGACTTTCAAAGTGCACTCGGCTGTTGTCCAAATCCAGATTACTTGCTTATTTGGACACTACCCAATTCAAGAATTATCTTGATCAGTTTAAAAAAACTAAATAATAGTGTCAGCAGTTCATTGGAAGTACGGTATGACAATACAATCACAGCGTAGTTTTCATTCATTAAATGATATGTCAAGACATGACAGTAAAAATTAAATACAAGCACTGCGTGAGCAATAAGTACGGGCCGGAGTTTCTAGAAAACTCCTTACCTTGGGCGCAAAATCGCCAAATCATGCAATTTGCGAAGGATTAAATTCAGCTGATAATATTTTTCGATCGTCAACCGGCCGACTGAAAACAGCGAGGATCTGTGTTTATAAACATCGTTGAGCGGCTGTTTTGACACCGTCTGCGCTACGTTGCAGAAATTGAAAATGCCTTTATCGAAAATGGAATTTTTCGAAAACACTCCTCAAACTGGAGAAATCTGAAAACGCTGGCTTTGCGTTTTTGTTCGGACGAAATAAAACGATGATCTCACGATAATCAATTGCACATTGCATTTCGAGATAACCAAGACCGCTGAATAAAAACTCTAGACGCATCTGTACAGTGTTAGCCTCGATCTGAAGAAAAAAATGCTCTGATTGTCTCGTCTTACACTTCATTACTTTTTGTTCACAAAATACCGGCACGGTATTTTTTGAACAATTTGCTTCAGACTGACACTAACACTGAACGTGTAAGACTTAACGCTTTTTATTCAGTGCTCTCGGTTGAAGATGATTTCCAGTCAGTACTGCGCAGTCTCAGCACCCTGATGCTTCTAACATTATGAGTTCACACTCAATGGAATGTGAATCGACTTTATTCGTTACGAACCACATGCGCTATCTTTGAGGCATTTCAAATTCTTTTTCAGCAGCTTCATTAGTTGATTTTTACAACCACAAAGTTGTTTTATAAAGTGATACGAGAAAGAACAAAGCGTAAGCTTCGACCGCTTCACATCCATAATGGCGATTGTTTTGGGACTTTGAATATACTTCATGAAAGTAGTTGCAAAATGTAAATATTTTGTGATGTCTTACATAAGACAAAACAAAAAACGCAAACGGACTGGAATTCATCGGGCTATTTGTTACTGTGGAATGTGAGCCTTTTTATCAACCAAGCTGAAAGGGAAATCCTCTTCACTAACGACTGAAAAACATGCGTGTTCTATTGAAACGAACGCTGAAGAATGAAAAGATGAGGAGAGTTGACGTTGCGTGACTGCGCTAATAGAATACCGAAATAACGCATACTATAAAATTCTACACTCACTTCAAAATATCACACAACAACGAACAAATTGTAGAAAAATATATATTTTTTAATTGAGTACAAAAATCGTTCTGTATGCGCGTACAAAATAAATGTGACAACTGTAGCGATCGCATGTACTAGAGAAATAAATACAGTATGTTGGAGCGTGTTATGATACAATTAATAAAACATACATACATACAAGTACTAAAAATGATTTTTATAAACTTAATTTTGTTCTGAATTCGTTATAAAAATGACTTTTTTTTCTCAGAAAAGAATTTTTAAACATCTATTCTCTTGAGATAAAATTCTGTTCAGGTGGCTTAAAGTACAAACCAAATGAATTGGTCCGTTATTTTACAAATTGTTAATGAAAGAAATTCACTTTCAAGCCTTTGAGACTATTTGCCACACAACGAAGAAAAAGTCGAGTATAATTTATAGTCACACCATCTGTCTCCTACACGAAGTAGTTTTTCCTTAAAACTGACATATACTGCTTGGACGAAGCGTTCAGCGGACCGTACGAGCCACTGTCGCCATCACTTAAAAGACTCGGCTTCAGATCGAGGTCTGACGTCAAAGGAGCTGAAAGACAATCAATCAATCAATCAATCAAGTAATTCCATTTGGAGACACCTATTTTGCAAATTGCCTTTCTTTGTTTTCAATTTCTGAAAAAGGCTTAAAAAACTAAGCAGAAAAGGAACGGACAGTTTTACAAAATCACAGCGAAAGAAACAACTCACCGTTTTCTAAATGACGCTTTATACTCTTGTTAAGTTCATTTTCTACAGCCTTCATTAATTGACCGTCCCCCTACAGGAAAATAAACAATACTTCTACAAATTTTCGTCTGCAGTTTAAAAGGGGCAAATTCAGAGAAGCGCGAAATTAAGAAAGTCATTGTATGGGTGTGCAACTAAATTCTCCATAGTAACCTCGAGAGAAATGTAAGGCACTCAGTTTAGAGAATGAATAATTCGAGCTTTGAAATTAGAGCGGGTTTAGGCAACAAAGACGTTAGAATGGCTTGGACTGCGCCCTCCTCAACTATCACGCGATAGAAATCTCGAGCTCATAATTTAATTGCTAAATAGAAGCACGATTGTAAACCAATCAGCGCGCTACTTTCTAAACTTCTTGGATATCCACGCTTCGCGTTCCTTGATTGGTCATATACGCAGAATACAAAACCAATCGAACTTGTTGAGCTTATTTCGTGTCATGCCATTGTCACGAACTTTACCTTTGAGTACATTCGATCTGGACTTGTTGCAGGTGAACCGTTTAATATTCCAGCGAGTGTATCTGAATGAGGAGACATATCACGTTGCAATCCGTCGAAATTTCTCCGTGACCTCTCAAGACTGTGAACGAACAACATAGTAGATAAAATTACTACCCTGTATGATAGATTTTGCATTTAATATCAATCCAAAAGCTTGTTTTACAAACCGCAAACCAAACTTTTTACGGTCAATTATTTTCGTTCCAACAAAACAATAGGCCTTAGTCTTGGACTGGAGCTAGCTTGAAATGGAGGCTAATGCAGGGAAATGTCATTAAAAGAGATAAATGTCATTGAGATTTGCGAAAACTCCCCGCAGTAGCCTCAGTTACAAGCTAGTTCCAGTCCTATACCGAGAATAGGACTGGAACTCGAATATGGCCTATTTGAGTCACGTCAAAGCAGTGACTCACAGGATAAAAAGATTTCGAGTCACACCAAACCACTCTCGATTTATGACAAAATCAACTTGCGCGACATGGAAATAAATCATTGTAATTTCAAGTCAAGGCAAAATAAATTTGAATTAAACCACTCGCTTGCTCAGCTATCGCCACTTTTATTTTCAAACGTGCGGCCGTCCTCTGCATTTAATTATCTTCTCTGCTGTTATTAGTTCCTTGGGGAACATATATCCGGTACCAACAGTTTCCATCTAATCATGTCTGGGCTGCTACCTTGGCAACAGCTGTTAATTAAAGCTGCATTGAAACCAACAAACAAAAGAAACTACGAAGAAGATGATCTCCTCTCGAGTTTTCACACAACTTACTTAAGTTGTGCTTGAGATTCTGCCATCTTTTCGTTTGCTTTATACAAACGGCTAGCTAGTTTATCCTTAGATTTCAACTCGCTTTCGTACAAATCCTGAAAACGAAACAGAGACAACAATTTCAGCGTGTAAAATTCCACAAACCGTAGTAAAAAAAGAAACAGAAGTTTGCTTGAAATCATTGTTCAAAATGTTATTAACAGTACCTTATATCGCTTGGCTTCAGCATCGAAAGTTTCTCTCTGTGTTTGGCTTTCGTGGAAGCCGGCACGCATTTTAGCAACATCAGCCTAACGAAGAAACGTAAGAAGTTCTTTAGGTCTTGGGATAACCGATGACTTAAAAACTAACCATACAAAACATAATAGTGAATGCCCACACCAAAACATAATTGGCAACTAACAAAAACCTCCAGCCTTGCTACTTTTAAAATCATAACTTGATCATAAAAAATTGTAAAAAATTTGGTTGAAAACTTAGCGGCACATCGTCAACTTCAAATTGTGGTTCTGATAGTGAGGTTTGTCACATTTTACCGCTAGAACTGATGGCACAACTCCCCAATGGTTGTGCGTTTTTGTGACATGTTTTCCTGCCCTAACCACTGATGACGCGTTTCTCGCTCGTCCCATTGGTTACACGTTTTTCTTTCCTTCGCTGTTGGTTCAACTTTTTTCCCATCCCCGGTAACTCGTGATGCGCTTCGGGTCTGTGTATTTTCCCGCCCTTCCCATTAGCTACAAGGGTTGTTTACCATTTACAAAAAAAATCCGGAAATTTCGGTTGGAATGTAAATGGAAAGACTAATTTAGTCTTCCCAAATGGAAAATTCCGGTAAAAACGGGATTTCTTGAAAAGTGGACCAAAATTCCCAAACGGAAATTCCGAACGAAAATTGTGCGTTCCATTCGCTCTTTCTGACCAGTTCCAGGCCTTTCGGATTGGATCGCTTGGAACTGCAAATGGAACAACAAATCCCGTATGGAAATTCCCATTCGGGTTTTGACGCTTTCCATTTACCACATTTTCTGATCAAATGGTAAACAACCAAGCTTTCCCGCTTTCCCCACACGTTTCAGGTTTTCCCGCCTTAGCCAGCGGTCACCCGTTTTCCCGCCATTACAACTGGCTACACGTTTTCCCGCCTTTGCTACGCGGTATTACAACTGAAACACAGCTTACCTTCAGGTGTTCTATTGTCATCTCTAATTCTTTTTTTGTCTTTGTTTCGTTTGCTTCGCGCATTTTGTCTAATTTCTCTCGTGCTACGGCCTGCGGAGAATAACAAAATTTAACATATAGATACATTTTAAGCAACAAAACCGTAAGCTTTGGTGTTTGGTATCAAAGGGACTCTCAGGGGAAATGAAAATAGTTCGAAATAGTCGATGGTAAATGACTAAAGGCCAAATCCAAAGGAAATGATTTTGAGTTGGAAATAACCAAGAATTCAGAATAACCGAGAACGTATATTAATAATAATAATAATAATAATAATAATAATAATAATAATAATAATAATTCTTTGGTTCCTTTGCATGGTGTTCCATGACTCGTGTAATTTCTCGAGTAATTTTAGATTAGTCTGTTTAGTAAAGAAACGCAAAATCTGTTTTCGGATTTAAGAATCCAATCTTGGATTTCCGCAAAGAAAGGCACTCTCAGTTTAGGAAAATGTGTATCTTCATTCGAAAACCGCAATAGAAAATTCTTTTTCATGTCTCACCTGTTCTTCCAAATGAGCATTTACTTCTTCTAGTTTACGATTTAGTTCAAACCGAGACTGTCGAAGAAAAAAAAGAAGAAAAACAGATGTTTATTAAACAACAATAACGCATAAACAACAGTTTACTTACCATTAAAGTTTTTTTGGATTCCTCAAAATTTCGATGAAATAACCAGAATCAAGGCTATGTTCAAACTAGGTGCCGAGCACGGTGCACGGTGCTCGAGTACGATTCTCGCTGGCAGTTATGTGAACACACATTTTCTATTTCGAAGTAGTTACACCAGAATTCAGTCACCCTGCCCGTGCCCGGGTATAAGGTCTCGACCTTGCATTCGGGCACTAAATTGTACTTGGATACTGTCTGAACGCAACACTATTTTCTGCCGATGCCCAGGCACCAGTACTCGGGCACCAAGTGTGAACACACCCTTAAGACAACCTTCCTGATAAACAAAAGCATGTTTACAAACCTTGGCTTCCAGTTCTTGTTTGTAAGCTTCTAGCTGTCCTTTCTCTACAAAATTATTTTCGTAAAATGCCTAAAATAGTACAGTGAAACAGATTAGGGGGAATTCTTTATCATTGAATACGCTTGCATAGAATTGCTCTGTTTTCCAAACTGCAAACTGGAACCTGAAACGATGTGAGATAGCTCAGTCTTGTGATTTTCTTTAGTGATTGTAAACAGGCCCCCTCTCCCTTCAAATACCTGACGGTCTAGCTAGCACAGCAAAGTGGCAAGGGGGACCTCCAATTTTTTTTCGCACTTTGAGCCTTAACTATTTTCGCCTATAAGCGGGTGGTGGGAAAGGTCTGGACTCGGGTCCTTCGCCAAGACAGGCCACTGCAGTCAACTATGTGGGTCTTCAGAACACTCTCGAGACAACACCTCTC
>OMLO01004791.1_pt1 | contig 11326 bp, 4 predicted proteins | sample 1674811 | NCBI WGS metagenome assembly OMLO01 (sample SAMN06265003, study PRJEB25207) | coral metagenome | isolation source: Coral host | place: Mexico:La Bocana,Puerto Morelos, Mexico | collected 2008-11-13 | reverse complement strand
TCGGGCATTATAAAATCGCCACTTTTCTTCAAACGCGGTTCAAACTTTGGAATAGGGTCTTTGAAACGCTGAACTTTGAAAATATTAAAACACTGATTTTGCTTCATATGCACTTTAAGGGGGTTGTTACATGTATGTCCCATGTCTGAGTTTCCAACCTTTTTGCAATGTTAGAAGGTTGACACGCTGCTGTCAGAATTTAGTCTAAAGTCACTGATATTGTTTTTGGTCAATGGCCAAAGCACAAGCATCAGTTCACGTTACAAGTGTCCAAGCTTGCTGCCGCAATTAAAACTTGCCTTCAGAGCTAGACCCCTATCTCCCCTTTTCTTCTTAACAATAAACTTTTAATGACACCAATGGCAAAAGAGCATCCATGGTACCCCTTAACCATCCCTTCCAGAATTGTTAGCTGGATTCATATTTTCTGCTATCTCTACATCTGACATCTTGCCTGTGTACTTGTGTTAACACATATATTTGACTGTGCACATGCCTTGTTTGAAACCAGATAAAACTGGTGTTAAGTTTGACTTTTGAAGCATTCAATTTTCAAATGTTTGATAATTTTCGTTGGCCAAATATTTTGGAGAGTTTGATTATGTTTGATTCCTGAACCCAATTAATTGAAGTCACTCGATCAAATGGAATTCGTTTTACAAAATTAAACACTCGATTTACTAAGACAAGTGTACTTGTAAACAGTTCAAATAAAACAGCCAGGCCTGCCATCAAAAGCCAGTAGTTAGAGACTTAACATAGCATATATATGCAATCAGAAGCATATGCTTCTGGTACTGCAATAGAATCAGCCTAAACAATGTATATTGTTGTGTATTCACACACAGGGAAACCTAACATATATGCCCTTGGCAAATTAGAGAGATGTCAACCTGCGAAGGGAGTCATCGACATGCAGATAACAGCAGAGACCTGCATGCAGAGCTATGACCTCTAAAAACATCGTCTAATGGCTCCAGTCTACTAAAAATGCCTCATAATAACACAACTTAAAGTGCCCTTCAACATGTGTTCAGCAAAGAAAGGTTGTGAGGCCAAAAAGAGAATGGCAATAGTACAAATATCACAGACCATAGGTGGCCTGTGGTTGACCCATTTTACACATATGTCAATACTCATGAAAAGTTTAACTTCATCATAAAATACAATTTCTTCTGCCCCAATGCACAGCAAATCACTGTCTAACTTTTAAATGCCAATGTTCCTGTCAATTTCACTAATCTCTCTTTGTTAATGTTGTAATTTTGTGTGAGTGGGTCATCTTTCATTGTCATCTAAGCTCCTTCATGTTCCCATTCCACAGCAGTATCGCCTATTAGGAACTTATCCTGATGGGGCCTCTTCAGTCTAGTTGCAGGACGTCTATGACTGTTTTCCTACTTGTGGTTTAGTAACAAAGCAATCACATTAAAACTTGCCTGCCAAAAAATGCCCATACACCTCATACCATTAACAGGTTCAAACAAGATTTAAAGTTCACTTAATCATCTCTATTACACTGTTAAGACATAGACAAGAAGGAAAATGCTCTTTACTTTTTTCAAGTATCTCTTCATTCTAGAGATATTCAGGTTTTTAAAGTATCCCTGCAAGTAGCCAATTGATGATGTCATACACTCCAAATATGATAAACATGGATACCTCACGGCCAATCTGCGTCAGAATCGTTTCATTCTTTGTAATAAGATTCTATTCAAGGTGCTCCACAATATGAGCGTAATATTTTGTTACCATGGCAACAGACTGGGTTCCACACCTCCACGATATTGAAGACTTTTCTGGCCACTTTTAGAATTCCATACTGATATTTGCCTAATAATATATAGTGTCTCATCTTCATGATCCACTTGCAAGCATATAAATATGTTACATCGTGTTTTTAGAGCTCAAAATCACTGACATGTTGAAATCAGGTTGGAGTGTATGGGAAAAGAGTGGGTTGCCATGGAAACATTACTTCTATAGCCACAGTTGTGTTGCATGCAGAACTGTTAGCCTGCCAAGATTCAATGGTTCTGTTACAAATTAACTAAGATAGCACTAGTTACATACTTGATGTAGTATTTGGTTGCATATATGACATCAGTATATGACGTCACTGATCTAATTTGCATATTTTACACATTTTTTTGAAACCTAAATATCTGCAGAACAGATGGAGATATTTGCAAATGGTAAACTGTATTTTTCATTTTTCATGGAATTCTATGTGATAAACCTAAAATCATAGTAGTCAGTATTTTCATTCTAAAGTTAAGCTCAATTGTGCTGCTTTTCTCAGTTAACATGCTTTATCGCCATTTTCCACAGAATGACCTGTGTATTTTAGAAGAAATATCATGAACTTGCACAATAAAATACTTGCAAGGTCTGCATTTTATTTATTTCGTCATACCAATTAACTGTAAAAGACACGGGTCTAAATAAAGTAATCAAAACTCACTATCTCGTCTGCAAAGTATTTGAATGTCTATTTCTCGAGGAAGGTCAGTTATAATGTAAGAATTTTAGCAGGTGGAAGTCTTGTATAAACTTCACCTGAGTTACAAGAACAGCAGAATGTTCGCACCCTCAATAGCTTGGTAGCCATAAAAATGGCTTACACTAGAACGGTTTTAAGTTCTATTAAATTACAGAGCAACCACGTTTCGCATGTTTGCACGGACTAAAACGGTGTACGAAAGACTAGACCCTGCTACGGCTACAGACTTAAAGAACCATATTCCGTCGGACAGAACTAGCTTAACTTGGAGGAGTGTTCCACTTAACTACAGTGGAACCTTAAATTAACGAACCTTTATATAACGACGCCCCATTATATGCAAAAGAACCTCTCTATAACGAAACCGCTATTTAGCGAACACATTTTGCCAGTCCCCTGGTCCTTCGAACTTTGTTAATCGAGGTCCCACTATCAGTACTATAGATGGAACCTGCAATGCCAGCTAATAATTAACTTAAGTTTTTCGCCCTAACAAATGCATGAATTCGTTATCGACCTTAGTTAGTAAAGAAGGTACAAAACACAGAAGGCACCAGACCTACCTCGCCTTGCAGATTTTCCGTGTTTCGAAAGAAAGCCTTCAAGGCAGCACGATCGAAACTAATGGAGTAAGAAGATCAAGGGCCAATCAGAAGATGAGAAAATGATGTCATGGAAACATTTTCGAAGGATCAGCAAAAAAACAAAAAACAGGGGAGTGTCGTGGGAGTGATCAGCCTGGTAAGGCCTGGTTACTAGAGTACACCACTATCTCATACCCAGGGCCCATACTGGTTAGTCCAGTCGACAAATTGTCGACAACACTTTTCAGTCATGGCGGTCTCCTCTAGAAGGGTGTTGAACTTTAACATTGGAGTTCTTGGTCACATTGATAGTGGAAAAACATCTCTTGCCAAAGCATTGAGCTCAACTGCATCTACGGCATCTTTTGATAAGAACCCTCAGAGTAAAGAGCGTGGAATAACTCTTGATCTAGGGTTTTCCTCTTTCCAAGTCCCCATCCCAGAGCATCTGAAGCAGCATGGCCACAGCCTTCTTCAGTTCACACTCGTTGATTGTCCAGGCCATGCTTCTCTAATCAGGACTATTATTGGAGGTGCTCAGATTATTGATATGATGATGCTAGTAGTAGATGTCACTAAAGGAATACAGACCCAAACAGCTGAGTGTCTCGTAATTGGAGAGATTCTTTGTGAGAAGATGGTCGTCGTATTAAACAAGGTCGACCTTTTGAAAGAGGAAAAGAGAGACGTATTAATCGAAAAGGTAAATTAGATTTGATTACATGCAGGGTTATTATTATTCAGTTAATGTTTTAACGTCTGGCTTGTTATCTCGCGGTTAAGGTGATACCATCAAAACCGACGAACAAATTTTTGGAAATTGGTTCACTGTTTTTGTGGAATAGATCCATCTGTAGATACATCCATTTTTGTGGCTTACTGCCTCCTTATGGAGGCGAAGCCACTATGTTGTCCTGTTGATCTGAGTGAATGAGTGAGTGTGTGAGTGTAACAATAGAAAACGAACGTCCAACGAACTCTGCCGATTTTGATCCGATACCGATATTTCCCGATCTTAGCTTTTGTTTGTTTCGGAACATCATTGGTTGTTAGCGTCTGTTGACGATGGCTTTGAATGGCCTGGAATATCACTCTGAATTAGCATGTGTCCCACTAGTCTTTTTACGACTATTTTGCAGAATGCAATGCAGAATTCCACTATGTGTCCATGAATTAATGATTAATCTGTACTTTTTTTCCTATTACCATGACGCAAGTTAAGTCCAGTAGACCAATTTATGATAAACTGTCTCTCTTCATTTAGTCATTTCAATTTGAGTATGATATTTTACTACATTATTCTAAGTAAAAACAGCAGTAAGCCACATGCTGTCCCAGACTGCCTATTTTTAGTGCAGTTTTCACTATTTCGATGATTTAAGGGGTTGTCATATGTTCAACTTCTAAAGCAGTAAGGACTAACCTGAAAACTTCAACGCATGTTCAGTTATTTAATTAGCCTAGCACCCAGGGTTGGGTGGGCAAGGTAGGTACCTGTGTGCCCTAGGTAAAATGTTTTACACTTTAAGCTAATCTTCAGGAGAGAGAAGTTTTGGATTTCATATGTCTCTCACCTGGGGATTAGTCTTAGGGTTGGAATAACTAAACAGCTACTCGCCAGAACAACAGAACAATGGGAGGATTGAAATGCACCAATTCACCTTTTCAGCGTTAGATTTCATGTGTAGTGTCACGTGACTTACGATGTAAACAAACCGGGAAAGTTCGGACATTCTAATCAACCACACGTACTCGATAAGTAGTGTCCTAACAGAATGGTCACAACTGAAGATGTGCTTTTGGTACTTGTAAAAACGATTCCCGATACCCTCAATCGTGGAAAAGAAACCCTAACGGCGATCCAGTGAAGTACTTCCATTTTCTTGGCGCTGTTGAACAAAACGAGAGAAGACAAATGTGGATAAAAGCATATCACTGCGGTGACTCGTTCGTGTGCACGAAAGGCAGTTACATTTGTAGTCTACATTTTGTCGGTGCAAATGGCCAAACAAATCCTGATCCTATATCTGCCGTTGCTAATAAAGAAAGGGTCTGTTTATCTATTTGTGCTTTTATAACACTGTTTAAATTAATATTTTATACTGTGCCTAGCTGTCACGACTGAATCGTAAACGAAAAGCATCTTGTGAACGTGAGGCAAACAAAGCGAGAAACAAGAAAATTTGTCTTGAACGATCAATGGCTAAAATGAAGAACGTGCCGCCGTCATGACTCTGAGCTCAGAGCCAGTGGTGAATTCAGGATCTGAGAGCATTCAGGAATTCGGGCGAACCGATGAGTTTCCTGAACCGATCGAGTCTCGAATCGACAGAAAGACTGACGAAAAAGTACTAAAAGATTATAACACGCAAGTTAGTGAAACAGTGAAAACTGAGTATATTTTCCTCGCTCCCTTCACTTTTTATTTTCATAACAAGTTACACTTGCATCGTGCCTGAAGAATGCTGCCTCGGCTTGTACCTTTACCCTCGAGAATAAACCAGAGATCATAGTGCTCCTTTCCTTGATTCGTTTTGATTTTCATGAAAGGCCGCACTTTGGCTACATAAACATAAACACCCTCTTGATTCAACTGAGCTGTTAGTAAAGATCTCACGTAACCATTATCGAATACATGTAAGTGATAATTTTCAAATGACTTGTAAGCGGTGAGTCCCTGCTTGTTGTAATCGTTGGAGTGGTAAATCAGATAACTGAGAAATATCGTACAATCCAAACGGCGGCGACTAGTTGAAGTTTTTTTGCAGTCTTCAGGGAAAATGGATTGGGAATTAGCACGTCGTGAATTATTAAATCATGAGCATCAGTGGTTTCATCTTTTCAATGTTTGGATCTCCAGGCAAAACCATTCTTTTGACTGCGTAAGTGATTTCCACGAGTGAAGTTTTCAAATATCCGCTTACTGAAACTCCCGGTTCTTGCAAATATATTTTAAGTTCTGCCACATTCATGGCGTTGAAGTCGCATTTATGTTTTTTTTCTGCCGTTTGAAGCTGACACTATTGTACATTCAAAAACTTAAAGCAGAGGGAAAATTATATCCGTAGTAACAGGAAGACGAATTTGAAAACTTCGTACATGTGTAGTGTGTGGTTGGCTAGAATGTCCGAACTTTCTTGGTTTGTTTACATCATAAGTCACGTGACACTACACGTGAAATCTAACGCAGCCAACCTTTGTTATATAAATGATGCCATGCAATCAGTCACCTCTTCTGCCTGAAGAAGGCAGCAGTAAGCAGTTGAAATGTTGTGTTCTTCATCTCAAGTGACTACACTGTGAAACAAATGATGCATCTAACATGATGAATAACAACAACCTTTTCTTCAACATGTTACAGGTATATATACTTTCTAATTATTATTAAGAAATATTTCATCATGAACCTATTTTAATTTGTCTTGAGCATTTAATATTGAATGTTGAAAGATCTGGGTCTACCTTTATTGATAACCATTCCTACACATTTCTATTTGTTTTTAATGATATTGAATGTAGTCTATGTAAAATATTTTATTCTTTCAGTTCAATAAGTAGCTTAGTTCCTTGCCCCCGGGTGGGGGATAGGGCCGGCAGTTCAATAAGTGCTTTGGATATATTAGTTGTCCTGGCCAAAATTAACTTGTGCAGATAAGAAGACAAGTTACCTTCCTTGTTTTGATGCATTTGGATCTTGTCATCTTCTGCAAAAATACTTTTTGTCAAGCAAGTGACAGCAGCATTTTGTTCACTTTTTGCATTTTGTATTTCTAAAAATTTTCTTTATTTCAGATGACCAAAAAGCTGGCTAAGACGTTACAGAACACCAAATTCGCTGGCTCTGCAATCTTACCAGTTTCAGCAAAGCCTGGAGGTCCAGACTCTCCAGAGTCCAATCCAGTTGGCACACAGAAGCTGATTGATTTACTTTCATCCCTGGCATACCTTCCTTGCAGAGATCCATCAGGACCACTAGTATTTTCAGTGGACCACTGCTTCTGCATACGAGGCCAGGGCACTATCATGACAGGCACAATCCTCAGTGGTAGTCTCAAAGTCAACGATACAATTGAGATTCCTTCCATGAAGATTACTAAGAAAGTCAAATCCATGCAGATGTTCAAGGCATCTATAGTGGAAGCATCTCAGGGAGACAGGGTGGGAATGTGTGTTACACAGTTTGACCCAAAGCTGTTGGAGAGAGGTCTGGTTTGCAGCCCTTGTACGGTGCCAACAATTTTTGCAGCTGTTATCTCAGTTAAGCACATACCCTATTACAAAGGAGCTATCACTTCCAAGTCAAAGTTCCATATTACCATTGGCCATGAAACAGTTATGGGTAAGCTCCAAGTGTTTGGCCTTCCCCCTGGGCAGTTAATGGATCCATCACAGGAGAGTCAGTCCTTCGATATTATGCGAGAGTATGTTTTTCAAGAAGAGGTGGTAGATCAGTCTAACCACTTTGTTAAGACGACTGGAGATGCAAATGAAGATTCTGTAAACAAGTCTTCTTCAAGCCATCAATGGCTTTTCATTGAGTTTGAAACACCAGTGACCTGCCCAGAAAATTCCCTCGTTATTGGTTCACGTCTTGACACTGATATCCACCTTAACCTCTGCAGAATAGCCTTTCATGGAAGATTGCTAGTTCCTGTCACAGACAAAAACGTTAAGGAAACGTTTCTGCCACAACTGAAGATATACAAGATCAAGAGAAGAGAAGGAGTTGTTGAAAGGATGGCTGACAACTATTCTATTATTGCACATTCTCTTTTTAAGAAAGAAACAAACATTCAAAGTTTTGTTGGCATGAAGGTAGAACTCTCAACGGGAGAGCAAGGACGTATTGAGGGTGGTTTTGGTCAAAGTGGGAAAGTGAAGATTAGGATTCCTTCTGGTTTGTTCTCTGATACTGCGTTGAAACTTTCTTCAAGTGAAAAGAAAAAGGGAGGGAAGAATAAAGCAGCCTTGTCGACAACTTCAGAAGAGCCAACCAGTTCTGTTGAGCAACTTGCAAGGCCCATCAAAGTAATACTGAAATTTAAGCGATACAATTATGACCCTAACAAGAAAATGGTACAGTCTTAAGCCAAACTGTTTTTTATTGTAAGTCCAGTGTGTTGTTCTTGCAAAATTGTAATGAGTTTTGGATGTCTCTATGCAATGTCAGTTTCTTATGATGAAGACCGATGAATAGTATAGAAATATGGTCTATATGTTATTAAGATAAAGCCACAGAGAGAAATCTAATTGCCCTGTTCAAATGAATATGTGTGCTTTTAGACTAATATATGTGGAACATATCCAGTGTATGTCACTGTCACATGGCTTTTCTAAATTACTAAACCAAAGTTGGCCAGTTAAATGATGGTTCAAACAGTTGGAACCTGAAAAAAAAGGGCAATGTAAAAATCCGTTTTTACAAGGAATTTAACAATCATTGGGCAACTTCTCCACAGACCAGCTGCCAATCTTCCAGCTGTGTACTGAGGTTATCACAATAATTATTGATTTTCAACTACAAGTTTGGTGGGAGAATGCTCCACTAAATATTGATCATGCAAAATCCTTTTATAAAATCAGTAAATAAAAATAAATGTGAAGGACAGTACTGAGTGCTGTTTAATAATTTATGGTGTGTTTGTTTTTTTTTGTATATCAATACAGTATAAATTTATTAATTAGAAATGTCCTTACTTCAGCCTGAATTTTTTTCAGGCTTTAATTTTTTACACCTGCTTAAGTTGTGTGCATAACTGTGATGACAATTATAAATTCATATCTTTCTCCTCAGTTCAACTATATGATCTTTCATACATTCATTTGCATTCCTTTACCTTTTACGGGTATACTATGAACTCACAATGTGACCGGCTCCCAGACGGCTATCCCGGTATCGCAGAGGTCATGGGTTCGAATCCCGTTCAGCCCTGAATTTTTTTCACGCTTCAATTTTTCACAACTGCTAAGGTTGTGTGTATAACTGCGATGATCAATGATAAATTCATATCTTTCTCTGCAGTTCAAATATACGATCTTTCATACATTCATTTGCACGGTAGGTATAGTTGCACATGGCCATCTTTTGGTAATTTCAAACTCTGTTCTCCTCGATCAGCATGTCCAGATCTTTTGAGGCTTGGGTACCGGTAATTGAAATAAACGCCACGTAATGCATGTAGAAGCGATGACGTTTAAAAATTAAGAAGATTGGAACGTAGGCAGACAAACTGATTCTTAAACTGAACTGTAGAACATTTGTGTTAGAAATTTTAGGACTCTTTTAGGGGTTCACATTTAGGTTAGTCCAACTTCAGGTAGCTTACCTTTAACGTCACACTGTTACGGTCCACAAATATGTTTAGCTCAGACATTTCAGTGCTTATACGACGCTCATACAGTGCTTTGACAGTGCTAATTCAATTCACATCAAGACAGGCTAAGTCCAGACTAAACAGCGCTCACCAATAAGTAAATGTTATATGGACCCTTCAATTTTCGTGTGTGCGACTTGCTTGTCGATCATAAGTTGTATGTATGGAAGATATATATGTTATTTGCGGCCGAGGGCAGAACTTTCAAGTCCGAGGTCACAGTTTTTCACTATACGGACCATCCCTAAGCCGATAAATAACATATTTATTTTTTCCAAGCTCTTAAACGAAAAAAGACTCTTGGAAAAAAACTCACGCAAGCGTTACTGTGACCGCGGTCAGAGATAGGAAGATCCGGACCGCGCTAAGAACCAATCAGATTGTAGGATTCGTTACCTTGCCTGCTTGGAAAAAAAATAAATGCTCTTATTTGCCCGTGAGCGCAAATTTATCCGATACTGGATAAGGCACAATTCTCACTCAAAATCTTGGTTTAAAAGATGAGATAAAAGGCACTGTGCAGATCCTACAAACTGAAAAGGAACACCGCAAACGAAAAGTTTCTCATTCTCCGAGAGCAGAGATAGTATAGTGTCAATCACCAACTCCCACTGTAGATTTCGCTTCCACAGAGGGACTGAATGGATGCACGAGCGGGAACAAATAATTGAGGCATCACTCATCACTTATCCAAAAGAATGGCCACGACAATACGTCATCGCTTAAAGAGCATTACGTTACCAACAATACTTATTTCTTCTTCCGCAGTGTCAAATAATATAAATTCAGACTTGTAAACTCTTCTAAAGAACTTAAATACTGCAAAACCAACATGCATCTCTGCGGATAAAGTGAAAAGTGTTATTTAAAGTACATAAACAACGTACCCAAACGATCGACGTGAAAAAACAAACAATATTTTCATTCTTTCTCTTTGAAATCAACACATTATCTTTACAGACATTTGGCAAGGCCAGTTACCTCACTGGAACTCATTTGATGTTTTAACAGTATACCTATTATCAGTGAAAGTTCATAGAGCTTTTCCACTGGCAAAACCATTATCGATTGTTTTATCACAACCACTCCTTCCATGTCAAAAAATATAAAACAGCAGATTTCCAAAACTTCATAAAAGACCGAAAACTGCAAATAAATCGTATCCTGAATTCATTGTCACTGCTGTAAACAGTATATTTCAGTGCTCACAGGGTGTTAATTCAGCTCTCACAATGCTCGTTCAACTCACTTCAAGACAGGCAAAAGTACTGCGCTAGCAATCAGTAAATTTTATATAGACCTTTCAGCTAACGTGTGTGCGAATTGCTTGTCTATCTAAATTGTGGGAGGGGACAGGGGGGCGGGAACCCGGAAGAATAGGGGGATGAAGGGGTACAGGAGTCGGGAGGGCAAAGGGGGGAACTGAGAGGGCGGAAGCGGGCTGAGAAATGCGGAACGCTAATTTTTTTTTAATTCAACAATGCGTTAGAATACTTTCAAAAACAAGAACCCAAAATATATTTTACTTTCATTTAACGTCTTCTCAGTCACTTCTGAGACTTCTGAGCAAACGAGCAAATGAAAATTTGCGCTTGGGCTGAAAAACAGGCTTACTTCCGGTCAAATAGTAAACCCGTTTACAGTGGTCATAGGCCATGAAAATGTCAAGCGGCATGAGTGAACATATGTCGCGTAAGCTGTCAAATTGCAAAATCAAATCAATGTCGTGCAAGACAATTATAAAGCAAAAGTTACTCTCTCTGAAACCGACACCTTATTATCAACACGAGGATGTGTCGAAAACGAAGACCCAAAAACGAAGACCGAAGACCTAAGACCCTGTGGTCTAAAACGAAGACCCACTG
>OMLO01004790.1_pt1 | contig 11327 bp, 5 predicted proteins | sample 1674811 | NCBI WGS metagenome assembly OMLO01 (sample SAMN06265003, study PRJEB25207) | coral metagenome | isolation source: Coral host | place: Mexico:La Bocana,Puerto Morelos, Mexico | collected 2008-11-13 | reverse complement strand
CAGATTTATTGCACCATTCGTTCGCCGATAGTAGTATCGTTGATTCAGAAGGCGCGTGACTGTTGATACGAGAACTTGTTCAGGGTTACTTGTTTTACTCTTGCTGTGAACTCATGAGTTAAAGAAGACTCATCAGAAAAAAAACTGCGCTTGTGTTTCGATGGAAAGCAAAACTCGACACAACTTTTTAAGTTGATCATGCGTGTGATCAACTTTTTTAGAGAACTAGCATGCTCATACTTTTATCTTGTTGGGATTTTCGAAAAGAATGATTTGAATTAGTTTTAGTCACTTGTTACAATCCTTGTTCAAAATATTAACAAGTGATCAAAACTATCAGGTTGGCAGGAATAACAGGGCAGAAATGCCACACATATCTCCGAGAACTTGATATGATGTGTTCGCGGTTCACTGCAACTCTTTCATGGTAATGGCCGTGTCTAATACGCTTGACCAAGTCAACACTGTTTGAGATGTAGACCTCATAGCGTCAGATTTGATTTAGTCTGTCAGTGTTTGCATGTGGTTCTTTGTGAAACCTACTAGCTGGTTAGTTCGCCACTTATTAAATCACCTCGCTATGCATAAACAATCGGAAAAATCACATGTCAATGGTGATACGCTTAAGTGAAGCAAACCGATTTAGCTAGGTAAGAAAAAGATTGCACATTGCTTTTGCAGGTATCTTGTGTAGACCTGTCTGTTGAACAAGATTGGAATCGGCCTGTACGTTTGGTTGAGCTTGGTTTTGTCTTAGCAAAAGTCTCTTCGCTTGACGTTAGAAGACTGGCGGCACGCTTGCTGAGCCTTATTGATACTAACTTGCAAGTGGTTTGTGCATGTTTATTAACTCGGTGGTATTTGTTTACGCATAGGGTGATAATGGCGATGAAGAATTAGCCCCGACAGAAGTGGACGGTCAGTTTGAGTTTCAAGCAAAAGACAACATTCCTCCTGGTGGCTTCAAGATCTAAAAAGAAAACAAACTCTACATTCTCTCTGCTACATTGAGAAAACCGACAACTGAGTAACGAAATCAGAGAGTACTGAATCGAGTGCGAGCGAGCGTGCGTGCGTGCGTGCGTGCGAGCAAACGCGCGAGTGTGAGAACGGACGAAACGCGATAGTGAGAGCCGATTCAAAGATCAAAGAATGAACGAGAGAGAGAGAGTGAGTGGAGTGTATCGACTAGTCGTCTCTTGCTGTGCTACACATCGCTAATTAGCTCCGCCCCTGATCACTCAGTGATTGACAAGCCATGGGACCGCTTAGTCAAAGTAACGTAATTAAAAGTGTTTTTAATCTTTTCCGAACGTGCACAGAGGTGCCGGCGGTCGGACCCTAGCGACAGCTTCTGGGCCAGCTAGAATGTGCTTCGTAAGTCAACCGTGGCTTGGATTCATTAGTGTTAGAAGACACGTGAAGTAGCAATAACAGTTCACTTGGTACAAATCTTCTATAAGACAATAGACGTTCATTTGTGGGCGTGCGTTGTAGGCCTCGTATGAGTGTACTTAGTCTAACACATTACCAATAGCATTACCTTTTTTCCTCCTCGAGCTTTAGAAGTAATAGACTAAACACCGACCAATATTTAGCGGTTATGTTTTTAGACGTTACTAGTATATTTTCCTCCTAGAGAATGACAGTTTCTGGAATCTGATCGACCGTATGAGAAATCCCCTTTTCTTGGCGTTAGCGTAGGGAACTTTCCCGTTTTTAGCGATCAAGTGGAAGTAATACCTGACTTAATTTTATCACATTCTTACGAACTGAGTGTTGGACTTGAAACGATGTATCAAATTGTAAAGTAATGAATTTTATCAGTAAATTTTATCATTTTCTCGTATGTTGCTGCCGAGTGTTGTAGTGTGTTTGTCAGTAGCGGATATTGGAAATCTCAGAACTGAAGTGTTTGTTTGAAAGTTCTTTCTTACACTTGAGTGAGGACAAACAAGTTTGTTGTGCGATGTTCCATAAAGCCGCGATCCGTCCACTTTGTTACACGCCCGTGGAATATGTGACAAGCCTGCCAAACCACATCCATCCGGCGATATTGGGATTATTTTTGTACGGTAAATCAGCGGGGTCAAATGAATTTCGTATTAAAATACAGGGCACGTAAATTTTGTTCTCACTGTTTTAAACCGGATTAAGTAATCCCAAAATATGAACCCAAACTTGGCTACTTATCTATTCAAACCTGTCCGACTTGACAATTGGCTTCATTTACGTCGGGGTGGCTATTATAACCTGATCAATTCACGTACTTTTGGCGATAATGGCTGATTATTTTTACAATAACAGCCATTTCGGTTCATTTTAAAGGGAAACGAAACTCCTCCTGTGTAATGTTTTATTTATAAACTCGATTAATTTCACGCGGACGCTTGGCTTGACAAAATATAGTTATTACATTATCACTGTTGATTCCGACTCTTTCATACAATTATGCTATTAATATTCACCGGTGCATTGTTCACGTATTTGCTTTTTTTCCCTTGTTTATGAATACAGGAACAACAAACTAATTGTTGAAAAAGCACTCTGAAAATCAATGCTGGAAACATCAACATAAACAGCGCAGCCATAAAAAGACTCAACCTTTACGTACGCGTGCGTATTTAGTACGAAATTATACTCGCAGAAGGTTTTAGTCTGTGGCTGGCGCAATGATTTTGCGGGCTTATTAGTTTAATTAAATTGGAATGAGTTGGTGATAAAAAGACATTTTATTATTATGATAATAACGCATACCGCGCTCAGAATTGTGGCACTGAGTAAACAAGTAATAACACCTATGTGATAATGTGTAATTGTCGACAGCGGCACACCTCGAACGCTTCAATAGCCGAGCTTGCTGATTGGCTGCCTATCAAGCTTGTATCGACTAAAGATAAACGGTATTAATTAATTAATTACGGGGACAAATGGTGATTAATTAACCCAATCAAAATGTTGAGATGGGTGCAAGTTTTCAATATTCCCTTCTTACCGGGTCATTGTTCCGCGCAGCTGCCGATATCAGCTGTTAAACTTATTTACAGTTGAATGTGGTTTTAATTTATATTTATTGGAACAGAATATTTGAAGATTACGCTTCAAAGCGTGCGATAGAATTCACAATACACATTTTGTCGCTGACAAATATTACAACGACGGAACACAAGTCACAAGAGGCCTGTCACAATCGGAAAACAGCATCGTTTATTTGGATCTTGACCTCGTAAATGACTCACCGCAGCGAGAATAAAAGGCTCTGTGGCGTATCGTCAACATGTTGTAAGTGGTTAGTGAGAGGGAGAGCGGTGACGAACAAACAACTTGATACCGGTGAGTCAACATGGATTCACACACTTAACCTCTTAACTCGCTCCATGTATTTTCTTTACGATCCCCTCAAGGGTTAGCGTGAAAAACGAGGAAAAAGAAATCGTTTTTTGCTCTACTCTTAATGAGGAATCTGTCATTTCCACGTTGTTGTCGGCTATTTGATCAAATGAGATTAAACTAATTACAAATGTAAAGAATATGCGTCGAGTATCATGACGTCCCCTAATGAACTTTCGTAGTTTTATTAATTTTATTATCGGCCGAGTATTTCATTGGTTTTACACCAAAACCATTACACGTGTGGTCGGTCTGTCCACAGGGTTTTATTAAAGCACTCAGTCCAAGTCTTGGCACATTCCATTTGCAAGAGCTGTTCCGCCACGAAATATGAGTGGAAAGGCAATCCGTTCGTCTTACACAATTGACGGACTTCTGGGTCTTAACCGTCAAGATGAACACAAACACCGAGGAGCAAAACCGGAACAAGTGATCGACGAAGCAACGCATAAACCGGATCACAGCACACGGCTCGACAGAGAACAAGGTACTGTATCACTGAGGCGCTTCACTGCTTTACTTACACGGCTGGCGCCTAAAACTTGGAGACACTTCACAAATAAGCTGGGAAGTGAACAGGGCGTACATCGCATTTTCACATGCCAAAATTTTATTTTAGCTGCCGGTGGTATTTTGTCCCCGTGAACCAAGGCGGACTACATCAATATTTTGAATATTTCCATGAGATTTCTTGATGCTTTTTAAACTTTAACCCCCTTTGCGATCTTACTGGTACACGAGAACTCTGGGCCAATTTTGGGTTTCGTATACTTCGTCTTCAAAAAACGAAAAATGTTTTAGCCACCATGATTTCATTATGGTGTTGAAGATTAGTTCTAATTGTCATACAAGCATTAAACACAAATCACCTTAATTTTATTAATCTAATATTCACTCTTTTTTACTCGTTCTAAACAGCAGACCACAATCTCTTTTCCACAGAGAACAATTTGGAATTGAGTTTAACAAGTGAACAGGATGCAGTCGAGAATGAAGATGAAAAGGGTAAAAGCGACGACGAGGATCACGACACAGATGACAGCAAATGTTCTCCAGGAAAAAGAAAACAGCGCAGATACCGCACGACGTTCACAAGTTATCAGTTAGAAGAACTAGAAAGAGCCTTCTCCAAGACTCATTATCCAGATGTTTTCACAAGGGAAGCACTGGCTATGAAAATCGATCTTACTGAAGCTCGTGTTCAGGTAAAGCGTCGTTTGTTACCGCCTTTATTGCCGTGGTATATAGATGTTCCTAGATGTGCCCGTGATAGCCACAAGTATTGTTCAAATTACTGAAAGCGTTTATGAGCTGATTTGCCCCGCGGCTAATTAAATAGTCCAATTTAGTTGCGGACGAAAACCTCTTTATTGGCAAAGATAAGACGTAAAAACGAATTAAACTGCGCAAATGAGAAGCATGTGCAAGTGATGGAAGATAAGTGGTATGATCATGAAACTATTACAGCAAGGAAATTAATCTGCAAGGCAATTTTCCACAACACTTGAAACTCAATTGCTTCTGGCAATTAGTTCAGTAAGTGTGTCGATAATTACAACGGAGCTTTTCCGCGTAGAGTCGTTCGCGGCAAATCTCAGTTTTAGTGTTGTTTATTGCACGGCACTGGGCTAGTTTGTAGATCTTTAGACGTCTCGCTGAGGCCAAATTACTATGAAAATGTATCGAATGCTCTGAGAGAAATTGTCCTCCTTTCTTTGGATATTTTTTCTTTCTACTTTAAATCTAATAAAAACTAAGTACTTTTCTTTATTGGCAATTTATCATGTTTCTCTCGCTTTCACAACAATGATTAACGATATTCCAGTAGTTATGCAAAATTGATGTCAATTTTAGATTTGTCTCTGGTTAGAAGACAAGAATAACATTTACAAAAACAAGTTGAAGTAAAGAAGTCGAATTTTTTTTTGCGACCGCCTTTACCACCGAGTATTGGTCGGAGTTTGTCGTGTCAGACGCTAATATTCATTCTTTCAAAAAGGTTTGGTTTCAGAACCGAAGAGCCAAATGGCGAAAACGCGAGAAGGCGCAAGGGGTCCGATTGCACGCTCCACTTGGATTAAGCAATGCTCTAGTTCCACCACCACTGTCTGCTTATACTTCAGATCTGAGTGCAATGTGTAGTAAACCACATGACCAAGAATGGGATGCTAGTTTTACGTCTGCAGTACTGCCTCATCCACCGCCTTCTTTCCCGGCCCTTCGTCTTCCCATACACCCTGCGGCCTGCCCACAATCAGGTAGCATGGCCCACTTTTATTCACCTTATTACGCCCATCATTCAGACTACTACCCAGCGGCTTCAGCGCTGAGCGGATCACTTTTGGCTGCCACCACATCGACTGCTTATAAATCGCCAGTGTTTAAATTCTCGCCCGTTGTGTCGCGTGGCTCTCCTCCTCGAAGCATGTCACCCGCCAGTGAACCAGACAGAAGAACAACAAGCATCGCAGCACTCAGGATAAAAGCAAGAGAACATAGCGCTTCTTTCGGCTATCTTTCTTCCGCGGAATGATCTTTGATACACTGGGCTCATATGCAATATACCTTGGAAGAACGCTTGCTGGAGAAAATCGACACCATTTGTAAACGTTCTCTTGCAATATCAATTTTTAATTAGTTTCTAAAAGAAAATTATCATTTAGTTGTCCCTTTATTTATTGAATCTTTTAACAGGAAAAAGCCTCGGCTTTTGAGGTTTGCGAGTGTTCAGAATCTGTAGGTTTGAATTGTTCGTGAATGGTGTGAATGTAAAGCAACTAAGGAGTTGCTAATTTGTTTGGGATGCGACTCAGTGCGAAATAACCGCCCGGTCAATAATTTAATAAACGGCTTTGTTTGCGTTACTTGCACACGAGTTCTTAACACGGGATCACACAAATCACGCTGAGGAACCATTAACGATAGCACCGCTGTCGGCCGCTTTGTTCGCGTCAACAAAAAAATATTACTTTACTAATAGGATAGCGGGAAGGGGTACAAGACTGGGATTATCAAGGAATTAGTCGCATTAGACAATCTATCAATGAGATAATTGGTGAATCGATTACAGCTAAGTTACCACCTGATAATTGCTAACTTTCCATATTTGGAGGGAACACCAGTGGTCACCTGGCTGTCGTGAACGCACCGATGGTTCGGCTCTGTCAGGGTAGAAAATTTGCGCCAGGTTTTGAGCGTGTTCAGTAGACGTGCAAAGCGCGCCATCATTAACTTATGACAACAGTCGAACTTTTTTATGAAAACAACAAATTTGAATAATTTAATTACGTTTTAAGCAAAACAGTGATATGTAATCAACGAGTTTTAATTACCGGAGTGAAATTCGATTAAAGCTATAGCTTGTGATTGGCTTTGCTAAGGTGTTCTTGTATACCTTGTTTCGTGAACTTCTCTGGAAAATTACTAAGTTATTAGCACTTGGAGTGGCGCCGCTTTTCACTAAAGACGGCGTCCTTTTTGCTTGTTAAATGAGATTTACAAGAGGATTAAAGATTTGCTATCATTGCGTGTTTCATGATGCGGATCAGTGTTGCCTTGCAACAGTTTACACATGAACAGGGCAGCTTTCTCTTCTCTTCCAATTTGAATAAAAATCATTAAACTTACAAAAATTGATGAATATTTTTCCTCCAATTCAGTGGTTACGACTATTTACAAGTAACTTTATCTTTCAATAAATATGACTTGTGGTCGTAACAAAAGATTTCAAGGGCTTCGGAAAACATTCGAAAACGTTCTTAACTGGTCATAAAATATCATTGGAAGGTGCACCGCGTATTTTTGAGTCAAAACCGCCCTCTTGTTGAAAGAATTTTTTATTTTTTACATTCAGTAACTGGCAATTAGTTTTTGGTTATTGCGCGCCTGTTTCAGAATTTTTGGGTTTAATTCATGTCTGTATCAGCGAATAAAAGCAATCTTGTTAGCCTGCTTTTTGCCTACCTTTTTAAGTTTCACTGTTTTCATTAGCGCGCTAACTTGAACACATCAATAGCATTGTCTGGTGGTTTGGTCCGCTGATATTGATGCCAGCTCCTTTACTTTCCTTTGCTCCCTGACCTGAAACAGTAACTGCGAGATATGATTGTGTTTTCTTCTATAGTTTGTTATCCTTCCGCAATATTTCACAAATAGTCGAGATGAGAACGATTTTACCGATGCGAACTAATCAGCTTGCTTTATCAAGCCCTGAACCGAATAACAAGCATACTCAATAAGTTCCATTTGACACTCGGCTGTCACAACACAAATATTCATTTGCTATTTTGTTAGTATTGGTCTGTCCGTAAACTTCATCTTTGTTTCGAGAAAGCAATATTTTACAACTAATTCTGAACTTATCTGCCACTGAAACACGTGCTAAGAATTTTTTCAGTGAACGAAATTTTAATTCTTCCGTCAATTAGTTAATATATTCATTCTGACATTGTGACAAGTACTAAAATTATTTTTTACATCATCTTGACTAGTATGTTATTTCTGAGCCACACGTTTCCTGACACGATTTTTCCTTTTACGTGGTTTTGGTTGCACTTTTGTCTGTCAAGAAAAATAAATGCTACTTTTAAACAATAATTTGTTTCAATGCAGTCAAACAATTAGCGGCGACCTAAGAGTGGGCTTTCACTTTAAGCTACAGTAAGAGGCTGATAATTAACCCATTGACTCCTTGGGCTTTTTGCCAAAAACGCATTTTTTTGGACATTTTGGAGATTTTCAGGCTGGATATGGCTAAATTAGCTCCAATGATTGCAGGCCTTTCTTTCCACTAGCACCGCGCACAAATCAGTTTTTGGACGAGAAAGCTTTAGGCGTTTCGGTTCTTTTAAATTTTTTTTCCGCCTTTCCTTTTTCTCCATTTCTTATCTCTTTGCGACAGCGATTAACATTCTACTGGGCTTGCTTCCAGTTCAAAAATTTCCGAGGAAACATCATTGAGATGGACAATTTTTACCATGGAGTAGCAAAGTGTAGACGCAGAAAATTTTGCTCCGAGTTTTTCACTCAAACTTCTGAGTATTTTTGGCATATCTCAGCCTCCAGTGAGCCGATCACTCTGATCTGGGTATCATTAGAAAGATCTTTTCCTCTTGCAGAACTTGAGTATAGATGAGGCCAATTTTGCTTAGGAGTCAGTGGCACCACATTCAATATATTAAAATTCATCCTAACACAGTGGACCTCGGCATGACGCTCTGGGAATTAAACCCCAAAAAACTGTATAGTTATTCCCCAGAGTGTTAATACCGGCTGCTGGGATAGCTTATTGCGCCTGCGTATGCTGATTAATTACATAGAATACTTATGATTGTTTCAAAAAAGTTCAACTATCATAGCCATCATATAGAAACTGCTCTGCGATAACCATCCCTGAGATGGTTTACCAGAGACACCGCAAACTACCATACCGAAACGGATCGCTCAACGTTTTCTCTCGAAGTAGCACAATGGAAGCTCTCGCTAACGGACGTCCTCTCGGGATGCGAAAACCAAGCGCCAGGTGGTAATTGGGGCTGGCCACTTAAGAGAATGGTCCTTTTAAGCCGCTACAGGAGGTTGACTCTTACAGGAACTTTTCCCAAGTAGCAATAAACATTGGAAATGTAACAGAGTATCATCGTATCAATTATTTTGTTGCAGTGCCGCAGCTTCTCAGCGGTCAAAGATCCTAAATCCTTGAATCTGATTAGCCGATCACGCGCGCTCCAGTGTTCCTTATTTTCCCATCGGACCCCGAAAATTTTGGCGAAACCAAGTAACAGCCGAAAACACGTCTGCGTTCGCCGGCTAGCATGTGCAGGACTTGTCGCTATTTCCAGGTTACAAAATGAGATCAAATGTGGAGGCACTCGATCTTAACCCCAGGTTACCCCCCATGTTGAAATGAACATGCCGTAACACAGTTTTAGAGACACTTTTTACACTCTGTGAACATGCAATGATGTGTGGCACATCAGTTGAAGAAACTGTGAAAAGGGGTTCTAAGTGGACAGCAGCGTATTAAACACATCCAAATTCATATTTCAAATTGCCAACATCACATACACTTTCCTTGATTCGGAATTTCAAAGCCAACCTCACAAGAGATAACCAGAAATGAGCAAGTTGACAGGAGGGCCTGGGCTAAGATGCATGGTAAATCCGTCCGACAACGAATTTTATGGACAGGACAGGCAATTTGCCTCTGAACTTATATAAAACTGAAATGGTCTTTAAACCAGTCAATTTAAATTCACTGTAGGCGTAGAGAGTTCCAAGAGAAATTAAATGAGCCGGCTAATTCAAATGAGGCCAATGTACCACCACAGACTACTAAGGCAGAGGAGAGTTTCAGTGTAAGTGACAGACTCTGAAGGAGAGATAGTCCGCTCTTGAAACAACACTGAGCATGATCCGTTTGACCAAGTGACAGCACCTTACGACATAATCGGGATAACTTACCTACCTGCACGCTTTCGTACAATCTAAAAGGATCCTATTATCTTCAGAACATCTTCGCAAATCCTAGTGAATTTTTGGGTCTTTGTTGGATCGTATTTTAAAGTTCGCGGATGCGAAGAGAAAGAGCAAGTTTGTATAACACTGGGAATTTCTCTGCTTGTGGGAATAGGATTTGAGCACTGGGAAGTGGGATTTGGAAAGTAAATGGCCTGGAAAATGGGGTTGGTACTTCCCCTCCCCCTTCAGGACCCTCCGATTTAAACTGAATGGCTTTGATTAAAATTCAACACAAAAGTTGTTTTTAAAGCAATACCGTACAGAATTACTATGATGATGTCCATGTGTCCAGTTCAAAAAATTTTCATGTAGCCACATGAGGACAATTAATTGAAATGATTCATTACACTGCACCATGACGTTTGAAATAAATTAAGTCTTACTTTTATTGCTATCTTTACTTCTTTCATGTACTGGAGACTAAGAAAAAACAAAACAATAATTTCGATTATCAGTTTTCATTACAAAACTAAACTCTACATCATACACTGTATAAGACTGCAGTTCTTTTGACGAATTTAACAAGCTTCAGGAGGAAACTGTATTGTTCTATCCAAGATGGCAGTTAAAGCTGTCACTAAAGGAATTACCTCAAATAAGTAATCTGAAGACACCGCCAGTTAAAAAACAGTAAGATGCAGGTTTTGATTCATTATGGCTACTTGAACGGTCAAATTATTACGGCACAACCAAGCTTAACTATTTTTAGTCTCCATTTTAGCTCAGTGATGTCTAGTTGTATTCTATAAATTTTCCACTGTTCTTTTTGAGAGTAATGTTCACTTGCGATTGGCAAATGCAAGTCCAAACAAGGCTGCTGCTCCACCAACAACGAGAGCTGTACCACCCAGAATACCAAGTCCAATTAAGCCGTCTGTACAGAGTGAAAGGAAAAGAGATAAAGGTATCATTCTGTCAGACAGTACTCAATACATTATTTCTATTTGCAGGAATACACACAAATGTTGATGCTCAACTAAGCATTTATGATACAGTTGAAGCTTTGTAAGAGTCCTCCTTAGGAACTAGAAAAAGTGCAATGTGCTGCTTGTTACAGGGACACTGTGTTGTTTATGTAATGTGATCCATGTGACAGGGACACTGTGTTGTTTATGTAATGTGATCCATGTGACAGGGACACTGTGTTGTTTATGTAATGGCATCCATGTGGCAGGGACACTGTGTTGTTTATGTAATGTGATCCTTGTGACAGGGACACTGTGGTGTTCATGTAATGTGATCCTTGTGACAGGGACACTGTGTTGTTTATGTAATGGCATCCATGTGACAGGGACACTGTGTTGTTCATGTAATGGGATCCATGTGACAGGGACACTGTGGTGTTCATGTAATGTGATCCTTGTGACAGGGACACTGTGTTGTTCATGTAATGTGATCCTTGTGACAGGGACACTGTG
>OMLO01004789.1_pt1 | contig 11328 bp, 5 predicted proteins | sample 1674811 | NCBI WGS metagenome assembly OMLO01 (sample SAMN06265003, study PRJEB25207) | coral metagenome | isolation source: Coral host | place: Mexico:La Bocana,Puerto Morelos, Mexico | collected 2008-11-13 | reverse complement strand
GATTATTCTCCTGTAAATATTTGCTGAGATATTAATGAATAACCTTATGACCTTTGCCACACCCATTTTTGATGCCAAGGAAATGAGTTAATAGAGACATGCATGAGTGCATTAAGCGTTCCTTTAGTAAGACAATTCCAAACTTTGTCTTGGTAATGGTTGTGAGACTACTTCTCTCTCTCAGCTGGCATTGCTGCAGGGTAAACAAAGCCTGACTTCAGCCACAAACAATAGCTCCTCAAAGATAGAGGGGTAGAAAATGTCTTGGTTTTTAAGAAGGAAGGACGTGAGGAAGGTGCTGCTCTGGCTTCCAGCTGGGATTTGCAATTTTCTTCCAGAGAGAAAAAACTTGACTTGAGACCACTGGCAAAGCAACTTCGTCTTCTTAAAAAAAATGATTGGAAAGTATCTTCACTTCAGCATCCCCATATTCCTTGAAGATGTCATCATCACTTGGTGGTAGCAGAAGGAGATCAAAGATGGCATAGGCTTCAATAACCTTTTGGAGAACTTCCAAGGTGATCTTTATGTTGGTTGACAGGGCATCAACATGTGAGGCCAGGAGGGTTTCCAGTTGCTCCCCAGTATCTTTACCAAGCTTTAGGTCATCTGAGATTTCTGTGAAGGAGCTGATGTCTACCTGTAGTTTTTCTAAAGGTTGGTTGGTTGTCTTCAAATCTATTAGGGCTGAGATGGCTCAATTTACAGCTGGTCTTATCATTGAAAAGTGAAAATTACCAGCTTGAAACTGTTTTGTGTGTTTTCAGTGAAACTTCCTTTAGTTTTTTAGAGGGACTTTCAATGAACGTCCAACTTGTTCTGGGTGCTCTTCATATTTTGCTTCTTACAAACTATACAATAAAATCTATGCCTCTAAGACTAGTAGCATGTGTTTAACATCTACTTGTGTTTAAATTTGTCAGGTTTCTTTTTCTTTTGTGTCCCTGTTCTTCCCTTCTTAAACAGGATAATCCAGAGAGCCTGCAGGTAAATAAGATGTGGACGTTTTCTTGCAGCCACATTTCCTTGATGGCTGAGGTTACTTGATCATTAGTCCAAAACGTAGAGTCTGAAAGTTAAGCGCAAGTAATTTATTTAGCGCGATGGTAGAACTTTGTTTTGAAATCTTTTCATGATGCTAACCTGATTTGATGGGCTGCCCTTAGCCTTGTACAGAATTGTTCTGTACACATGCAGGAGTTGCTACATTAACTTGAGACTGACTAGGCTCTGAAAATAATAAGATCACTAAATTGACAAATCAAAAATGTATGGAATATTCCACTAACAACACTGCATGTTCTTTTTCAAGGGAGCACAGACTGGGATCAACTGTAAATAGAAGTTCAAGTTTTGCTACCATATAAGCAACATCAAAAAGTTTTTTCATTTTCTGTCTTACCTCTTCAGTTACAAGAAGAAGAGCTCTTGGTAAAGGAGCTTCTGTAGGCCTTTCCTTTGCAAAAATTGCTTCCTGAGCCTGGATGTGTCCTGTGGACCTTGCATGACTTTTGATGCAGGGCTCGAAATTAAAAAAATCGCTAGGTCGCCTTTTGGCGACCAGCTGGAGAAATATAGTCGCCAGAAGCAAATTTTTAGTCGCCAGTTTGTATAAACAAAATAATGTCCAGGTTCCGCTTGTTGAAAAATCTTGAAAGTGTTTGATATCGTCCGGTATCGCGTGGGACACATTCATACAATAAGTAAAAAAAATACGAACACAAAAAAATAAATACTTCTAAAAACAATCTTGCCCAAACTTGAAAAGTAAATAAAAGTTTCAAGCTGCCTTCTTCGTAGCTAACGGGAGCCAAACGTGTTTGCTTGTACGTTGGAATCAACATGGCCGACAACCATTCATTACCAGATCTCCTCTTTTCAAGTGTAACCGCTTACCAAGTAATGGCGTTGCAAAAAATATTGGGAACGACATTGCGAACAAAAGTTGTGATACTTTGGAGGAAATGTGGCTTTTTTAATGCAGTTTGGCTCATTCTTCTACAACGAACGCAAAGCAAGACAAGATAAGATTTTTGTTTTGAGTTTAATGCTTTATTTTACATCTAGATCATACAAAATTCAGGTTGCCAAAATGGCGACTAAACGAAATTTTTTGTCGCCAAGGAGAAAAAGTTAGTCGCATTGGCGACCGTATTGGTCGCAATTTTGAGCCCTGTGATGGACTGTGATTTTAAAATTGGAGCACCACTGACAAAACTAGAAGAATCATTGGACTTTTTGGAACATTCCAGGCAAGTGTGACAAAACATTTTCCCATCTGCGTAATAGACCCAGGAGAATGTTTCTTTCCACCCAAGATGAAAGCGTCAGACTACTTTAGCAAGGTTTGAACTTGAGTCAATTGTACATTCAGCACTGGAGGGATTTTTTGGTTTTGAGTTGCTTGGTTGTGGCTTATCCTCCTTATGCTCCTTGACTTCCTTGTCATCATGCTGCTTCTTCTTCTTAGGAGTATTGCATTTCTTGAAAAAAGAGTCTATCCTCTTCATGGTGATCAAGGCCTCGAACAAAATCAAAGTTGGCGGTCATCACTTTGCAAGATAGCAGCCAGTCTGTGAAATACTGGGTCCCACTAGTGTTCAGTTCTCCTACCAGTCCTACTCACCACAAATGGATTTATCAATTGCAAAATGCAAGATCAGTTTCATAATTTATTTGTCTCTGTCACGATCTACTTAATCTGATTTTTTCCTTTATTTGTCTTTCCAAAACAAGTTTTACCTTGACTAGCCCAGTGGCTAGTTCTGAAATTTTACTAGCCCAAACCCAGTCATATTTGTTTATTAAATCAGTTATATTAATAGTACTCTTTTTATAAAATGTTATAATCAATCTGGATAAATATTTGCTATTGCCAATAAACGGGCATCTGAACGGCGAAATAGGTTTGTGGACAGCATTCTTATGCACTTTTCTCCATTTCTCCATCACTTGTTATGTGGATTGTGAGTGGAATGTTTGTTACACAATATGCAGATCATTCCATGACTTTGTTTATTGAAGACCAACAAGTGAATGCCAGTCTGGTTGCAATATTTGAAGTCTGAACTTCAGTTGCTTCTGGCTTCTCAACTCTGAAGTCGAGAGATTCATGCATTTGTTTTGGCAATTGTAGGAGCTGTGTAACGTATGATCTGGAAAACGTGTTTTTAATGTCTCAAGCATCTCTTCAGCTGCCATAGGTTTCACATTATTGCTAAACCAGGAGATGCTAGGTGCATCGATAGAAGCAGAGCCAATTGTAGAGCTTGATGCAAGATGAAAGGAGGAACTAGCCTGAGGTGCATTTTCTATAGCAGACAGACTAAACATAGCTGCGGTTGTGTTAGAAGTGATAGAAGATGCAGGGAATATATCAGTGGCAGTAGAAACAGAGGGCAAATCATATGTAGATGAAGAAAAAGTAATTCAATGATGAAACCTGCAAATGAAGTTTGTACCACTAAGTGAAATGTAATCATTTTTCAGTTTCTTTCTTACAGTTTGCAAGACCGTGGCTCTTGAATAGTGTGGAACACTTATCCTTTTTTTTCTCCCTTATGTTTTTTTTCTTCAACAAATTTAATACTAGGAACTACTTTGAAACAGTAAGACACTACATGGGAAAGTGAGTTCAAGTGTTAACTTGATGTTTGTATTGATCACTGTTGAGTGTCAGTGGCTGTTAAATTAATTTAATACTCAGTAAAAAGAAAGTAGTTTATGCTATTTTATTGATTTTCACTCACCACTGCTTTTCTGATGATTTGTTTGAAAACCAAATTCTAAAAGACCTTTATGCCATCTTTCATGTGTAGATGCCATTTTGTAAATGTTTCTTGCTGCAAGAGGAATGGAAAGGAAACATGGCAGATGTCGTTTCGAGTGGTGAATCGCAAAAAAAGATTGGCAAAAAGCTGGATTGCTTCAACAAATTATGTTTTTTCAAAGCAGTAACGTATGCTAGATATCTTTACAGCATTGGTTGGAATGGGAAAGCAATAGATTCATTTGTTGGATAATTTCGGTAAATGTTTCAGTGAAACAGCCGGCAACATTTACTTGAACAGCCGGTAAAAATAACCGATTACCAGCTCTTAACAAGAACCCTGTGTTTAGATTCTGTCTTTGTATGAGTTTACTTTATCAAGCAACATTAATGTTGTACTTTGAGTTCATTAATCAGTGAATTTGGGAGGTTTCTCTCTTGGGCCACTGTTCCACCAACATTTCAGTGCAGGGTGTGGGTCAAAATAAAAAAAAAACCTTCCATAGCAATGTGCATTAAACAGTCCAATTTGCTCACAGATAGACTAAGACCTCTAGCCTGGTTTTATTGTGCTCATGATTGAAAACCAATGTTCACAATAAGATGTTAACAAGGGTAAGATTGGAAGGATCTCAACCAACATCAAAATGTTGCAGAACCTGTCCTTGTAATTTGTGAACACTCACTTCCGCAAAGCTTTCCAATTAAGATCGAGGAAGTTATTTGAAATGCATACTTTTAACCACTCCATTCATCCTACTTGGCGTAAAAATTGAAATTGTTCCTCTTTTTTGGTACAGTATATTTTTCTTGTGACATTGGCTGTTCCTGGTCTGTTCCTTCTTGACTCCTTGGCATAACTTCATAGCTAGTGCATGAAAAAGCAAAATGGAAAATGCACATGTTGTTGATCAAAGGCAAAGTAAGGCACACCCAGTCAGGAACGTGGAAAATGGTAAATAACATTTCATTCCTAGTACTTATTCCTTTATTGCATCATCCATTTTGTGCCCAATCTTCCTACATCAGGCAGGATGCATACATATTTTGTGAATACATTCCTGGTGTAAGTTCTAAAAAGGAGTTTGTCCTTTAAAAACAATTTTTCGGATTATTTACTAATTTCTATATGTATTTTCTGCCAGCCTGTTGGACAGTTAAATCTACTTTCTGGACTGTACAAAACCACTTGCCTTGTGGTGCAAGAATTTTTGGTCAATTGACTTTTTCTTTTCACTGAATCTACTTTACTCTCCAGCAGTGAATGAGCGAGTGTCAGTGTTGAACACTGTTTGTACAATAAAATACCAGGGAGATTACTGTTCAGGGAAACCAGATAGCCAGGAGAGTGATTGCAAAGCTTAGTCATAGTGATTAAACAATCATGCATGTGACAAGGAGAAAGAAAACAACTAGTTACATTGACAAATAAAGGTATAGCCATTGTTGTTTGCTGTTGGGTAAGTGCTGGAACAGGAAACGGATGTGTGTAATTATGCTAGCTCAACCAAATCCCTGATAACTGAAACAGTCCTCTTGTGAAACTTTGTCACCACCTGGAATCTATTGATAATAACATATTTGAAAAAGATTTCATTTCTTTCATTTCTTGACAAAACATTGAACAGTTCTTCAAAAGAAAAGTGATTAATGTAGAGCTGTGATTGTGGTTTTCTCTATTGTGGTCACAATCATCACTCTCAGCTAGCATTTCTGTTATTTCCTGAAGAGCATCTAAGGGCAACTGAGGGGCAACTGCCTTGTTTGTAATTCTTTCATGGCAATCACGAATCACAACAGTGTGTTGGTTCCTTCCAATTCTTGGTAGATATTCCCATAAGTGATACTCTGATTGTCAGCAGAGAGAAGAATAAAAACTTTTTGGGAATTTCGGTGGATTTTGTGTTGCTATTGATAAATGTCAGCATGTCAGTAGGACACACTGTTATCCAGGTAGGTAGGTAAGTGAATATCTACCTGAGTGTGGTTTAACTTCGTAAATTAAATTGAGGGTTGTCCGAGCCACCGAACTGGGGTTGATTCGTATGTGAAGGTGAGGATTCAACTAAATGGAAGTCAATTAGCAAACCCTATTTGATGGAAATGACACAACTTGATTCCCTTGCTGTTGATTCGTCATGCTGGAAGTCGATTTGTGCGAGACTTAGAAAATATCGCGCAACTGGGCTTTGAGGGTAGGTTGAAAACTTTGCTAATTCGACTCATTTCGACTTCTTCTTCCATCTGACCACAAAACCTGTAACCAAACGATGAAGACTACTTTTACAAAACATTTGAGCAATAATGACAAATATAAAGTTATTGAAAAAACGCTCATGACATGTAATATTTGGAATACAGTCAAAAGAAATTATCAAAACTTAAGCTCTCAAGATTACCCTGCATACATTTATTTGATAAGTATGTTTAAAATAAGCATCTGTACTACTGATGTGGACCTATTACTACTAAGTCTAAATAAGAGAAACAGAAATTTACAATACAATTGTCATAAAGCTAATATATTATATACAATAATGATAAAAAGAGTAATCAAATAATTTAAAAATACCTAAATTCAGGGTTCTTATTATAATTTACATTCTGTTTGGAAACTGTTGTCTCAGACATAGGTCTTGATCAATTTTATGTGTCTTTAAAAAGAAAGAGGGTTCTCAAGCTGTTTGACAGTGTCACATAAAGAGTTCCAGGCAATTGCAGCTCTGTGTTTAAATGAACGACAGCCCAGTTCGGTTCTTGGCCTAGATACAATCCTAAATTTCCTAAGGCTATAAGAAGAAGCGTTCTTAACAACTAGACTATTAACATCATCTAAATCTATATTTGTGTTTAGGAAAGCCTTTGATTGTGTAGATAATGTCATTCTGGGTGGGAAACTTAAGGCACTGAGTGTGTCAGAAGATATGTGGATATGGCTGATGGATTATTTAGCAAATAGAAACCAATTGACACATAGATGGTGTATTTTCAGAATCTAAATCTGTAAAAGTTTGGGTCCCCCAGGTTTCCCTGTAGGGACCTAAGCTCTTTATTATGTAAATGATCTTCCAGACAGCAGGAAAATGTAACTAAAACTTATTCATATTTGAATCAAGAGTGCTTTTGCATTAATTAAAAATACAATCACACATACTTAATGTTTTCTTACAAAGTTTGATATAACTTCTTGATAATCCCTAGGAATTTAATTGAGGTGTCACCTTAGAAATGAACTAGAGCTACTTGTTTAACTGGTATTCTAAAAGATAGTGTTGTGAGAGAATTTTTAGTAAATAAATAATATTTGCACTTATTGATCAAACTTGAGCAAAATTTTTTAATTTGTCAATGTTAAGTTAACCTAAAATTGAAATTATTGCAAGTGAATTCTATTGTTTTGTTCTAATTTTATATATGACAATCTACCTCGTAGACAATCTTGACGTAGTATCCTCTCATTTAAAATGCTGACAATTAGCAGGCTGCTTCCTGCCTCAGCAACAGCAACTGATTCTTCCTCGTTTGTAAACTCGTGTGCTAGATCCTTGTGCACCTCGCAGGAATGGAATCCCTTGGGAGGGGTATTCTGGTAACCTATGAAATGAGAATAAAGCCTTGATTTAATCAAATTTCAATTGAAACTAACTTGCTGATACAATACATTCTACCAACATAATGATATCTGAACAGCTGGGAAAAATAAACATCAACTAAAAAATACACACCAACAATCACAGTTCCTTGTAGTGTGGCAAACTTTAACTCCCCAATATCACAGCAAGCACAAACTTGACAACATTTTTTTATGTTACCCTCAAGGACCAGAACTGAGCCACATCGAGGAGTGTCACAAACACAGTCAGTTTGTAAATAAAACATGAAACGTTTAAATCGTATTTAAAGAATTTCATAATTAGTTGATTAATTAGCAAGAAATAAAAAAATGTACTGTGTCACTGTATCACTGAGCTACACCAAAATTCATAGTTTGTGAAGTGCTTAGGTAAGCCTCTATGCAAGCATGGAATGAGGCATGTAGACTCTCTGACTTCAATACAGTAGTAAGTGAAACTGTGTTGCATACAGCTTCAGTTTTACTTAAGGAAGTTGATAATTCTGAAGCTTAGTATGGCAGGAAAAAGCCAGTAGTGTTGGAAATTGTCTTTGGTTTTGATTTAATGGGATCCTGAAGGTGGTAGTAGAATTCAAAATGAAGAATTTTGGGTATTCTGCTTTGCTGACAAATTATCTTCAACCAAATGCCAGTAAGCTTAAATTTACCTGACATTAATTTTTTAATGCTTATAAACGGATGAAAAACAAATGCATTTTTGCGATAACTCTGCTTGTTTTGAAAAGATACATTCATTGAGCTAAGCCTGCTTAGGTCCACCATATCAATATTTTAATGAATGAGAAGTGATACTTCTAATTATGATTAAGCTTCTCACCACCCTCACTTTTCCACAAAGGCTCCATGGATTTTTCCAGCCATCATCTCAGTCAAATTGTTTCGGTTGCATAAAGTGTTCTCTAATTGTGGAATGTACTTCTTGATTATTTTAAGGCATGCCTATAGGAGGAAAACTTTCAAGTTTCCCTCAATCTAGCATCTGGCATGCTTGTAGCAGATCATTGAGTTCTGAAGGTTTGTCTCTACCAAAACCAAATAATTAATGATTACAAAGATGCATTTTAAAAGAAACTTGGTAGACAAAAAAATTGCTTGGAAAATTGTTAATCAAATCCCATGGTGGCCATGGGGACACTTGATTACTCCTTAAAGGTGACCAAATTCAAGTATAATTGAAAATTACTTATTTTTAAGCTTGGAAACACAAATTATAAATTTAATAAAATCTGTCTAAGCTTTTTCTTTCCTTCACATTTATGAAGCAAAGAGAGGAATGTGAGCAGACTTGTAAAGTTGATAAGCCTGTAACCAGTTTCTTCAAAGTGTCTGTTCAAGTGAATCGTTGATCTTGTTAGGCAATGTTCTTAATGTGCTGTGATAGAAGCAACAGCTGTGTCCCTGGGGGAAACTTCTGGCTGCGAGATTAAGCACTTGGACTTGAGGTTCCTGATACTGGTCACAGGACAACTCCATGGGGCATAACTGTTGGTTCCAGAAGTGCAGTCTAACTGCTGATCAACCCTGCCCAAAAGACAGGAGGTTCTTCATCTTTCATTGTTGGTCAATTACCATGAAAATTTATCACATTCTCCAGAAGCCAATTGCTCTGCTCTTCATTTTCTGAAATCATTCATTGCGGGGTTCACACTGACTTTTTGAGGGGACACTTTTGCCAAGCTTTTGGCAACACAGTGTAGTCCACATCTACTGTGTACTTTAATTGCAATGAATACCCCTTCTAAAGAAGTAAGGCCTTCCTTTCCCCAGGGACCATCAAAGCTAACAACTACATCCAAAGTCTTATTGTTGACTTTTCTCAAAGACAAAGGTTTTTTAGACCTCAACTCATACATATGAGCCGTTCCCTTGTGTAATCTTGTACAATGCATGGGATATTGTCGAGCTGTTTTTGAGAGGTACTTGTTGACATAATGGAATGTTCAGGAAACTAAGGGAGCAGTGCAAGCCTTTTGTATCCAGTTATGTTTCCAGAAAATGATAAATGACAACAGAAGAGCTAGACCCATCTGAATGAAATTTAAAAACACTATCTAATTCAATTCTGATGCAATGAAAATATTTTAAAACTCATTTTCAGTTGAGGATGGTACAACACACTACAAAATAAATTAAAATTAAAACCTGATTTTAAAAGCAAATGGTTATTCTTTCCCTGCATCTTTTCTTCCTAATCAATCTGAAAAAGCAAAAAACGTTTTTTTTTTAAATTGTCAAATTTGGGCTACACTGATACATTAGCTAATATGAAGGACAAGCAGTGTTGGTCATTGATTTTCATAGATGAGGTGGTTCTGAAAAGAACCATTGGAATTTTAATGACTGCTGCCTACTTGTCTTCACTTTTGCTCTCTGCGTCTACAGACAGCACAATTTGAAATTTCAAGAAATAGTAATTTAAAGTTTGTGTAGACGTGCCTGGGGCTTGGAAACGCTGTGACAGTAATTAAGCCAATATTGAAATGGTCAACTGCACCATACAGGCCTAATTACAATGTGTCCCTTCCAACATAGACTTCTTCAGGAATTATCTGCCACACCATCCCATTCAAGGACTTGTTTTGGTTTAATGTCTTGCCATGCAGGCACTTTTTGAGAAGGTTGTCTTCCTTAAGCCTGAGATATTCTAGTTTTCCTCTTCAGTCACAGTCCAGGGAAAGCCAGGCCCATGTTTGTACAGGTTTGTACAATTGGCCTTGTCTTGCTAGCCAAATTTTCCACATTAGACCTTATGGCTACGCCATAATAATTTTGAAGTTTATCATTTGACTGTCTGCCTGTTGCCCTTTGCCTCCAAAGCCTGGATTTTCACGCTTTTATTTATGGAGAGTGGATCCCCTTCTCTTTTGCACATGATCAATGCATTCCTTCTCTTCTACTTCTATACCAGCATCTTGATAGACACCATTTACTCTGTGACACAATCATTGTGTGATAAGTAGCCTCTCTATTGCCATGTTTATTCCATGAAACACACCAGTTTACATGCTTAGCTTTAGACAAGCTGCTTTGTTTCTAAACTAAACCAAAGTAATCCCAATCAAATTAATGCTACAGTTTTTATTTTATTTTGTTCAACTCTAGTAGAGCAAGCCCTTGAACACTATCATCTTACTGTTTAAAATTAATCTTGATCACTCTAAATTAAAATGGAAACAATTTTTAGGCTCTAGAATAGTCCTTTGCCTTATTCAGTACCAGGACTTTTTCTGTCTGATTGGTGCCGATGTGACTTGTGGTTGACTTTAATTTGGGGTTGATTGTCAAAGCGATTAAGAAACCTAAGAGGCCAAGGAATCTGACAAGACAGTTGAGGCATGTCTGTCTGGAAGAGATGTCTTTGTCTCTGTGCCAAACAAAACTAGAAAAACCTTGACTTTATGGAGCTACAATCTTGGACAGAATAAAAAAAAAACAATTAACCCCCTTCCCCCTAAACCCTAACCCTAACCCTAAAACCCTAAGCCTAACCCTAAACCCTAACCCTAACCCCAACCCGAAGTCTTTTATTTGTGATTATCAGTCCCTCTTTATTAGTCTAATATAAGTTTTGCGTGGATCCAAGCGCGTTTAGTCAGGTGCGACAAGCATTCTTGTATGCATGTATTGAAACCCTGTAGAAGCAAATTTGCCATGTTTTATATCTTGAAGTGCGCAGCATGTAATAAAAAACGTTTCTTGAACGCCTTTTATTTGTGATTACAAGTCCCCCTTTATTAGTCTAATATATATTTTGCGTGGATCGGCGCGCATTTAGTCAGGTGCGACCACCATTTTTCATATATATGTATTTGAAACCTGTAAAAGCAAAATTGTCATGTTTTATATATCCCCCTGATGTAGACGTAAAATCAACTGTTACAAGGCAGACCCCGACGAGTATTGGCATCGCAAAATTACCCTAGAC
>OMLO01004788.1_pt1 | contig 11332 bp, 9 predicted proteins | sample 1674811 | NCBI WGS metagenome assembly OMLO01 (sample SAMN06265003, study PRJEB25207) | coral metagenome | isolation source: Coral host | place: Mexico:La Bocana,Puerto Morelos, Mexico | collected 2008-11-13 | reverse complement strand
TGAGAGGTAGGTTGCAGGGTGAAACATATATGATTAAGTGATCTGTGAGCACTTGACATTGGTGAAAAAGGAAAAGAAGTTTCTTAGAAACCTCATGGCGCCATATGTGCTGTGCATTCACGGCACGCAACAATCGATCGAACTGTAGAGCTTCGTGAAAGCGTATGGCACCGCGGATCCGAGTGCCAGCAACGACCATGCTTCGTGAACCAGATTTCTCCTTTGTCTGCAAAACGCGTATGATTTGGCGCATTGTATCGTCGTAATGCACACAATGTCATCTGGCCCAGCTGATTGTCCAGTCGCCTCTCACGTTGCTCTAAGTCTTCATTGTCCTTTTCCAGGTCTCTGAGCCGTTCAAACATCTCTCCAAGCTCCCATTCTTTCATTTGGAGCTCGTTCACGAGAGTTGCGTTGTAACTCTCATTGACCCATGTTCCTTGCTCCTGAGTGCTTGTCACCTCTGTCTGAGTGCTTGCATCACTTGTTAATTTCAATCTGCCCATCATTGTTCCACACCCACGAATCACGAGGTGTAGAAACACTGCCACAGCCAGGGTGAAGAGAATGAAAAACCACGGAGTGTCCTCTGTGTTCACATTCGTTGTCTCACTTCCTTTGAGACACTCACTTGCCACCAAAGCGCACGTTGTCATTGCGATCCTCGAGGTTGTTTGAACTCTTGACTTTTCTCGATCTGCTGCTGTTTTCTTCTTGGCAGCGACAAAGTTCTCGTCATGCACCAACTGAATGAAGCCTGACTTCATCGCCTCAACCAGCTGTTGTCGAGTTCCAATCTTCGTCATAGGATCGGCAAGTTGACGTTCCGATGAAACCCATCGGAGCTCACCATTCACCTGCTTCAGGAGGTCTTTTATGACAAGGGATTCAATTGCCACCCTCTTGTCATTTGAAGTCTGGATGTTCTCCTTCTTCAGCAGGTCGAACAGGGCACGGCAGTCTGTCACCCCCGCACACGGCATTGTCAATGTCTCTTGCGATCTTGGCAACGTCACGTCCTTGTCAAGCAACATCCTCAGGAAAGTTTTGATCATCAAGAGCTCCTCAAGTGCTCCTGCCATGGCCTGAGATTCTTCTCCCAGCGACGATCTGCACATTCTGGGAAGCTTGAAACTCTTCCAAGCCAAACATGTAAAGGGGCACTTTTCTCCATGTAGAACTCGTTTGTCTGTCATGACAATCATAAAACCTCCCTGTGATGAAAGGTCTCTCCTCACTCCAAAAGCTGCGTCGCAGAAGCATAGAAGCGCCACATCTTCCAGCCTTCTTGCTACTGAATGAAACTGCAGACCATACTTGGCATTCTCCTTGGCAAATCGCAAAGCCTTGTTGAGAGACTGCATTGCCTCTCCTGTACCTCCTGGAATCTCTCCTGCAATGATGCTGGTGCTTGCCATCAGTGAAGGAAGTCCTCGCGCTCCTGGCCATTGCAAAGCACCAAGCAAGCCTCTGCATCGAGTGAGTTCGGTGCTGCTCAGTTCCTTCTTGATCTCCCGGTGCTTCGGGATGGTCAGGGGCGCAATCTTCTTGATGTAATTTTCAAAGCTCAACACTGCTCCTGTTTGGCCTTGAAGAAGCTGTCCACCACAGTATGTGATTGGGTGATCCTTGTCTAAGATCTCCCACTTTCCAAAATCGAAGTTCTTCTTCAATTCCTCCACCATGGTGCCAAACTCTCCTTTCATATCTCCAGCCAGCAGCATATCATCCACATGAAGAATGAGCATGCCTTTCAGCTTCTTCATCTTGCTGTCATAGAACCCAAACGTGCATTGTCCAGACGTTGTGGGATCATTTTGAGCTTCTTGAGCCTCCGGGTTGCTTCTTTGAACCAAAGCAATGGGGCGTCTACCAGACGATTGTTGAAACTCCTCGAACTGATTCCTGCAGCTGGAGGCACTTGTGATGGTTTGGCTCGATGATAGCAGTGCTTGCAGATGTAGCCCGTTGCTGCCTTGATCACGTCATCTGTGGCCTGAACTTCTTCCAACATCCGAAGCAAGGTTGCTGATGATGGATGTCCTAAGTTCTTGTGCAGCCGGGCTATGTAGTCCACTGCCCTGCTTCCACAGGTCTTCCTTAAAGCTCTGTTTGCACTCACCACTTCGTCCTCCTCTGCCTTCTCAACCTTCTTCTCCTCTGCTGGTGGGTCATCATCGATGATATCCTCAACTGTTGGCCAATGGTGGGAGCCCTCGTCTCCAAGGTCCTCAGCATTGATCATCCTGTCCAACGCTGATTCATCTCCTGCAGCATAGATCTCCTCATGAGAAAACTCATCAAAGGCCAGACACTTGGCAAGCTCCCTTGCCATTCCCGCTGGGTAATCCTCCGCCAGCTTGGTTCTTGAACCACGGCCCTTGATGTTGCCTTCCAAGGGAGTGTGTGCATGTTGTCCATCGCACACGAAGCGGCTCATCTTCTCATAGAGGTACTCCTTCGTGGTGAAGAGACATGTTGGCTTCCTCACTGGGTTGACGATCCCTGAGTCATCCTCCATCTCCAAACCAAGAGCACATTGGTCGATGTGGGTTGCATATCCATGCAAGCGTGACCATGATCTTGTTTTCCATGCTCTGGAATTCCATGGGTGCTCGATTGTTGCATGCCGACCACCTCGCTGCTGAGCTTTGGAACACCGTGGCCACAAAGGTGAGATGAACATCATGGTCCACCTTTCTTGCATCCACCAAGTACTGCTTAGCTCCTTGTGATCGACTCGCTGCAAGCTCTTGCATTGGCGACCACAAACGGCATTCTGGACTAAGAAGGACTTCATCAGGTTCTTCTTCAACAAGACGTCGAAGGAAATGCCTGCGATCTGCAGGGCGAGAGAAGTCCCATCCTTCATGAGGTCCAAAACGCTCTGATCGGCAGTTCTTCTTCGTAGAAATCTCTTCAGAAACTCTGCCTCTGCCAACATAGACCTCCCACACCACACGCTCCTTTGGCTTCGGACCTTTTGCTTCAGCCATCATAGCATTGAACTCCTTGGCCTTGTTCTTTGCCACGCTAATCATCCTCCTCAAATCTTGGGCCTTCAATTGACCGATGGTGTAGTTTGCCTTGATCTTCGAATTCTCCTTGCTCTGTGAAACATCCTCCTTCTCTGCACTTTCTGTCGTGCAGATGTCCTCTGCTGCACCTTGAACTTGGAGCTCCTCATTGCTCATGTTGACGATCTCACGCCAGGAAATCTTGTCATTCCACTTCACATGGTCCTTGAAGTCCTCCGGCATGAGAATCTCGGAGTAGTCCTCATCCAAGTTCTGCGGGCTGGAGAGTGGATGCCAGATTAACCATGAACTCTCCTCTGGGTCCACGTCGAGCATCCTGCCATGTTGCTCCATCATCATAGCTCACTTGACCATTCTTGTAGCTCACGCACAGGTCAAGCTTTTCCAACATGGGCCTCCCAACCAAGATAGGTGCTTCTCCTCCGATCAAGTAGCACATCACCTTGATCTTCTTGCCACCAATGAAGACTGGCAACAAGCAGCAGTGCTTCGAAACTTCCCTCTGGCTGTTCCCATACCGGAACCCCTTGGCACATCGGAAGACCTCTACGTCCTCATCCACGTTCACGCCCTTCTTCTCCAGGCACTTGATGTACTCATAGATCCGGGAACGACTTCCAAGCACTGATGCTGCACCTGAATCCATCACGGCTGTGTCCTCATTGCTGGTCTCAGGCTGCTCCTCGTTGCTGATGTCGTCCACCATGTTGACATCCTCATCCTCAGCCTTCCTCTTCTTCTCTCCTCCTTTGGGGCAGTCACGAGCAAAGTGCCCGGCCTCAGGCAAATGCTCCTTCCCAGAGCATCTTTTCCTCTTGTCTGAGCTGAACCTTTCTGAGGAGGTCGTTTCCCTTTCGCTCCATTCTTGCCTCCTTTTGACTTGCCCTTGGACTTGGATCGGGATTTGCTCTTTCCTTTTGATGGTCCATCTCCTCCACCTGGCTGTTGTACCATAGCCACCACAGGATAGAAACCACGGCTGGTGCGAAGACGATTCAACTGGGTCTTCGCTTCAACGTAGGATGAGAACACATTGTCATACTCCTCATAGTCATAGGGAGCCTCAACTTGTCCTTCTTCCTCAACTGCATAGGTCCCTGGGTAGTAATCCTCATGCAAGTCTACCTGGGGATCATCATCCTCATAGTCATCTTCCCAGTAGACTCCTTCATCCTCATCCTCCCAAGTCCAGTCATCATGGTTGTCATCCACATGGTAGGCTGCATCCTTGTAGCCCGTGGAAGAAGATCCTCTGGTCCACCGCGAGGGAGCATCCATCTTTGCATCCTGTCCAATGATGAAGTTCATAGCCGCCATGGTTTTGCTCAGAGTGAGATTTGTTTCTCCGAGCTGTGTCAAGACCAACTGTCTCTGCTCCTTAGTCAGTCCTGACCTCCTCAAAAACCACCACGCTCGAATCTTCTCAGGCAATTGAATCTTGTGGACACTGATGAGCCTCCTTTCCACATGGTCAAAGTCAGCTTGATACTCTTGGACTGTCTGACCCACGCGCCGCTGCAGTTTGACGAAAAACGCCTCGAAATCCGCTGGCAGCTCTGTCATTGTCTCATATTGAAAAACATTGTCCAATCGCTGAAAGACCTTGTCGTATGCTGAAGACTCTGCCAGTTGGTCCACCGTGAAATCTTCAATGCAATCCCATGCTCGGCCCGTCAACAGCGTCACTATGTTGAAGATCGTTTCCGACTGTCGTTTTGCCAACCTCATCTTAGCAGCATAGATGTCGCAACGTTTCCGGAATTCGCGGTATTCCGATTGCTTACCAGAAAACGTTGGAACAAAACTGTCCGCCTTCCCTGTCAGATTTTCAACTGCTGACGATCCTGGTGATGCAGCTTCTGATTGCTTCGGAGCCATGGAGCGGGAACGGCAACTGGAGCCAGCCTAGTGATTAGATCCCCTAAGCTCCGCTACCAACAACAAGTTCTCCACCAACACTCGAAGTTTGGGGGTTCCTAATGTTCAACCACAACACACACAGGGTGCTTAAGGCGTAGCCCTCTTTTGGCATCCAGTTGACCACCGGTGAAATGCCCTCCGCTTGAGAGGTAGGTTGCAGGGTGATACATATATGATTAAGTGACCTGTGAGCACTTGACAATAGGTATATAAAGCCCTACGAAATTGGGTTGATGAGTTTATCCCCTATGGAAATATTGGGCCCAATTTATAGATATATGGGGGTTGCCTAAAATGGTGGGTTTCCCCAGCAACCATGGGAAAATCCTACTCAAAACCATCATTTTGTGGTGTGAAATGGCGAAAACCCACCATTTGAGGAAACACCCGTATGTAGAAATACCAGTATTACATATATACTGTAATTGAGATATATATATATATATATTATTATATGGGAAACGTATGTTTTTTTTGGCAGATTTTAGGTTGTTTAAAGTTTAGTGTACCCTTAGGTAAGTGTTGAATTTCAAAGTATTGCTGCTAGTAACTATAATCACATGTTACTGAAAAATACCAATGGCCAATTGACTGATTCGCATCCAAATTATCGGGCGTGCTCTCACATCTAAATTTTGCAGGTCAATCATTTTGACATATTTTGACCATCAAAAAAAACGATCAAATACTAAGAGACGATTCAACCAAAAACAGCTCCAACAATTCCGACCCCCCAACACCTTGGATTCCGCTCAAAACCCAAACTCAACTCCGAGTTTAAGGTGCCAACACCGTTACACCAACCATCCAAGAATTCGTTAGTATAGAGGTGTTGACTTACACCCTGAAAAATTAGCATTTTGAACCCCAAACATGGAGGTGAATGGGATGTGATTTTCCCTTTCAAGCAGGTGATTTTCTCAGGGTCCAGCGGTTAATTTTGCGGGGGAACAGCTCCCCTCAAAACGCAAAGTAGTTTACTATAGTTGGTGGTTTCAACCCATTTGAAAAATATTCGTCAAATTGAAGCTCATTTCCCCAAAGTTTGGGATGATATCTTTAAAAAAATATTTTGAGTTGCCAGTTCCCCAGTTCATGACGATCCAAAAGTCATACCATTTCGGAGGTTTTTTTGGAGATATGCGTATCTCAACCCCACCTACAAGGGAGCGGATCGAGGCCGAAGCCGAGTTCACCAGCATGTCCTGGTGATTTTTGGGTTTTTCTGTCCAGCCGGTGAAAATCGCCCATGTTCACATGACAATGATGTGAAAAAACTGCCCAAAATTGTTGACCAAAAATTTTGCAAAAATGTTTTTATATCAGTATATCATATATCTTTTTTAAAAAACTCTGGTGCCGTTGTACAACCTTTTTTTGGGGGGAGGGGCCTTCCTGATGTTATGTTGAATGGTGTGAAAAAATGAAATGCCCAGAGGGAAACTGGATCCTGTCACTGAAACGACTGGCTGTTTCAAAGGTTGCTTTGTTTTAACATTGTCTTCCAACACGCGTACTCACATACTCAAAGATTCAAACTTTGCGACTGACACCCAGTGTTTGGAGGAGTCTTCACCAGCGCCCAAGCCTGCAAATCCAATTCCAAAATGAGCCTCAGTTTTTCCCAGTGTTGGAGAGAAAGCGCTCACTGAAACTCTAGCAATGCAAACAAAATCTAGCTGATTGTATTGCTGAAATGTATCATCCTTTCCGAGTTCACGACCATTTTGGCCATTTTGATCTTTCATATTCTTTCATGTAAAAAACATTCACTTACAGCCTCGATAAAAATGCACGATTCTGTTTTTTGAGACAAAAAAAATTGTCGTTTCACCCAACCCCAACCTGCCAGGTCACTGATCCGTTCGCTCACTTGGAGGATTCGATCCGACAGGATTCGCTCCGTCGACATGTTCCGCTTGAGGCTCTCGGATTTGATCCGTGGCGTTGCGTCCTGCAGATGGTTGGGCGGTCTGGTGGTCTGAAACTTGGGCACTTTCCATGACTTGAGTCAAGACAAACAATGAATCAAAAAGACGCATTCTGTTGGAAAAACTGGATTCAAAATGCGAGGCAAATTTTTTCATGAGCTTGTTGACAGTTGCAAAGTCCTGCCAAAGACAGTTGATCAGTAAAATCCCGCAGCCCAATCAAGTGCCGAACTTCTCCATCAATCTTGGAGTAACACACCTGTTCCAAGATTGTAGGAGGGGAGCAGGGGAAAGGAAAACTGAGCATCTCCAAAAAGGTGGGTGCAATTCAATTCTGGCCCAAAAGGGCACTCTTGGACTCCAAGACACCATCTCAAAAGGTTTCATTTGGAAGGCGCAAAAGGCTGCATCTGGATGAATTTGATCGAATTTCAAAAATCAGTTTGGCCATTTTCGGAAATATTCCTTGCCAGTGATACACCGGGATGACATGACATGTTTTAGGATCGGGGATCTCTAAAAGAAAGAAAACTTCATTTGCCACTGGGATCCAAGGGGGGGAGGGTCGATCGAATCTAGGTGGTGGTTTCTCCATTATTTTTTATTTTCACCCCGAAACTTGGGTAAATGATCCAATTTGACGGTTGCATATTTTTCAGATGAGTTGGATTCAACCACCAAGTAGTTTTTTTGTTCACCCTATCTAAGAATCCCGGAACCTCAAAAAAACTCCTACACCTTCATTCCGCAAGGATTTTCATTGTTTCAGGAAAGAAATGACAGACATCGTGAGATCGAAAATGGAAGGTTGCCTCCCTTGGTACCCAAAGGATCCATGTATGGTATATTTACCTTTATTTACCATAAAAATCAACCATTCATGTAGGTAAATATACCATACATGGATCCTATGGGGTATGATTTTTGTAAGTCCATCAACGAGTAGCTGTAATTATGATGGGATTTTTGTCAATCCTTTGAGGTTGGGCCTCTACTACTTGGAGGATCGGGCCCCATGACGGACGTAAGTGGTTAATAACCATGGTTAGTAAGTCCCCTAAGTAGGCTTATTCTCCTTCCAAATGGGCTTTTCATGGCTTGTAAATGGGGGTTACTAACTGATTAGTAACTGGGATGATCCTCCAAATGGGTCATTCCCCTCTTCCAACAATCCAACGATAATCACAAGTCACCTCTTTATGTCGCATTGCTCCAAGCCTACGAGTCTACACCTCACTGTTTGATGATTGGCGATACGCCGTAAAAAACGATGCTGACGTTACTTTGTTTGGTTGACCCCCAACGTTAAACGTGCCCCGGGATGTTTGACAAACATAGCCCCGGAAGTGGTTTCCTTTTGGGGACTGGTAACTTTTGAGGGGCGAAATGTTCAACTTGGGGCGATATCTATATCTACATCTATATCTATATACGTATATAGTTTGACCCTGTAACATAGAGAAAATTATCATCACTATTGAGCATTTATTATACTAGTGCACCTTTGGTAAGCTTCATTTTCCACTGTTGCAGCGTTTCGGCAGGACCCAATATATCGTAGAAATTACCTGCCGGGTGATTAAACTTGTTTTTTTTGTAGGGGTTTACTGGCAAAAGCGAGGTGTGAAAGCAAGAAATGAGGGCATTCTACATCTTTTGTTTGTTTAATGTGATGTTTTACAGATTCTACCCTGGTAATCATCACCATTTTTCACCACCATTTGGGGAATGTTTGTTTTCGTTTTACAACCACCTTAAGCAAATCTAACACATTGGGCCATGGCATTGGTGGCATTGGCATGCATTGGCCCCGTCGATTCTTCCCCAGAGCTGCGATCAAGATTTAGAATCCAATCATTTAGATCTACCCACCACACCCAGGATGCCAGTAGCGAATAAAGGTTTAAAGCTGTGGATTCCTTACAAAACATGTAGTATTCCTGCTGGTGAGTGGCATGTTAGGGGGCTAAACCCAAGCAATACGGCTTCCAAAAAAAGATCGTCAAGAACTTGCAGGCAATCAACTTTCCGACGCCAACAAAACCCCCCCAAAAAGATCAGCAGCTGACTGAGGATCAAATCTTAAATTTGGTTCCAAATCAGGCGCAGACTTGCGGGTACTGGGGAGTGCGGAAAGTTATGTGTTTAATGGAATACTGGGTGGTGGTTTCAAACATTTTTTATTTTCACCCCTACCTGGGGAAGATTCCCATTTTGACTAATATTTTTCAGATGGGTTGAAACCACCAACCATAATACATTCGGGTAAAATTATGACATGTATTTTTCCCCAGAGGTTCCAGCCGTTGTCAGGAGAAGTTGTTTTTGTGTTGATCGAATTCACTTGGATGGTTTTGAGGTTTTGATTATTAATGTGTGTTTGGGCTTATGAGTTGTATGGTATCCAAACACTTATGTATGGGTGTTTCCAAAAATAGGGGTACCCCAAAATGGATGGTTTATGATGGAAAACCCTATTAGAATGGATGATTTGGGGGGAAAACCCACTATTTTTGGAAATACCCATATAATCCCATATATCATCATTATATCATCCGTATCATGACTCCTACGACTCCTAGTCAATCCAGAAGTTTTTTGCCGGTGGAAAAATGTCAACCCTGAATGGGCCATGTCAACTCCTTGATCTCCGGTGATCATTTGTTTTGCACCCAGGTGCCGAAGAAATGATGACATTGTTCTCTGGTGAAAGGAATTTGAAACAGCTTCCATTCAAACTCACAGGAAAGCCACAAAAGCATCCAAATCTGTGAAGTTCAACAGATGTTCCCTGCAGAAAACTAACATGTCCCTTGAAAATCAATTTGTTTGAAGATGTATTGCCTATTGAAATAGTTTCTTTTCAGGGAACATGTTATCATTCGGAGGTGTAGTCTTCTTTGTTGTTCATGTTGTCTTTTTCAACATGTGTCTTTCACAAGATGATTGTTCAAGAGTTTGGGTGACACAATTTGTTGAAGGAAATTCCGTTCATCGGACAAACCACTCCTTGTGGCCAACAAGTCAGCTGCATGACAGACCCTTCCCGCTGTGTGAATTGAATCCAACAATTCAGCTTGTGGTAGTGAAATCCCATGTCCCCAAATTAGAGACTCTCCAAAACAGCGGTAACAAATTTTGGTCATATTAGGATCAAATAGCGCAAAGAAATAAAGTTACAGTTTTGTTGGGGTGATTTGCCCAACGACACAAAACGTGCAGCGTGTGAGTCTAGCAGTGCATCACAGCAAAAAAGGCCATGATTCACATTCGTATGATGCAAATTCTCACAGTCACAGTACGCCATACAACATCCTTTATACTTGCTATAAACTCAAACATTTTTTGTTGTACGGCAAGTTTCCGGCTGCCGAAGCACTTGAGATGTTGATATCTATGCAAGAAAAAGCCGCAGGAGAAACAACAAGTGGGTTGAACTTATCGGATTCGTTCAACCGTCCTTTCAGGAGGCCTTCCGTGAAACCTTGCGTTTTGTCGGGGGAACCCGGGTTTGCTAGACTCTCGGATGGTTCTTGGTCTCCATGTGTGGCTGGCCCTTTTTTGGAACAAATGATGAAAGAACCGTGAGGTCAGCATACGTATCCATGGGGGTATCCTTGTTAAGGGATGAGAACATATTATGTAAGTGTATATAGTATATGATACAAAAAAACACACACACTTTGTTGATTTATTTGATTTGATGTCACAAAAAAAGGATAAAGAATATCACATTTTCCAGGGTTGATTTAAAATGAGACCAAAACTTCTCTACTTGGTGGTTTCAAATGTTTTTTATTTTCACCCCTACCTGGGGAAATGATCCAATTTGACGAATATTTTTCAAGCGGGTTGAAACCACCAACCAGATACAGGTGGTGGTTTCAATTTTTTTTCATGTTCACCCCTTTTTGGGGAAGATTTCCAATTTGACATATTGTTTTCAGATGGGTCGAAACCACAAACAAGTCATGGAAATACTGCATCAAAATTTGAGGCACGTTTGATTGACTGTGTATAAATCTTCGAATGACAACACTAGTCAATATTATTCATGATGTGTGCGTGTTTTTGTTTCTAATCTGCTGAATGATTTTTGTGAATCTTTTGTATGACTGATTGACTTATATAAACTAGATCATTCTTTGAGGTTTCATGTTTATGTAATATAGATAAAATATATGTAAAATTCCGATATATATATATACATATTTATATACATACAAAACCACTACTGTACATGCCTTTGTGGTGGTTTCAATCATTTTTCTATGTTTCCCCTACCAGGGGAGATGATCCAATTTGACGAGCATATTTTTCAATGTGGTGGTTCAACCACCAACTAGACACATATGATAGTAAAACCCCGTTCAGATGCTGATAATATTATTCATACATTGTACATATGCATGTAAAATTCCATACATATATATATATATAACA
>OMLO01004787.1_pt1 | contig 11332 bp, 13 predicted proteins | sample 1674811 | NCBI WGS metagenome assembly OMLO01 (sample SAMN06265003, study PRJEB25207) | coral metagenome | isolation source: Coral host | place: Mexico:La Bocana,Puerto Morelos, Mexico | collected 2008-11-13 | reverse complement strand
TCAAGTTTTTTTTTTTCAAAGTGGTCCCTTCATCACAATGTACTGCTACGGGTATGCACTGCCCTAAGTGGGTATTATGATGTTGAAAAATTCCATGGGTTGGTTGTAGCTGGCGCCAGTTCGACCAAAAGTGTTTGAAGGTTTCCGCTGAATTGCCCTGCATCATGATATCTTGCAATTTGTTCTCCTTATCGAGGGTCTTGATGATATCGTCCAAAGATAGTATAGGGTGTTTTGCCCCCAAACCAACTTCCACATAGCTAACGGGAATGTTTGCAGCCAAGTCAAATTCAGAAAATTGGTTGGCAAAGCGAGCGTCATGCCCCGTCCGAGACAATCTGGTTCCCAATTGTAAGAAGGGAGCGCTTAGGGGTCGAGCTTCTGGTCTCAAAAATGGTTCAAACTCTTCCCAGACTGCTCGGGCAATAGAACATACCTGTTTTTCTGATACCTGGGTTGGTGAAAGATTTGAAGTCTATACCCCCAAATTTAGAAACTAAAACCTGAAATTCACAAACTCAACCACCAAAGACAAAGAAAAAAACTCAAAACTAGACAACTATATGTTGTCTTGAATCTTAGGTTCACCAGACGCAACAGCGCCTGCAATAGCCTTTGCTGCAGGACCATGCTTCGGCACAGACTTTGATCCTGAAGAGGTGCGTTGACGACCTGCGTGGGGAGTAGCGTTGTGAACCCTTGGCAAAAGAAAAATGCTACAATCAAAATGGGAAGACTTACAATGTATGGTTGGCATCACTATGGCATCAGTCTTTTTCAGTGTTTACCCAAAGCATCGCTGTTTTGGTGGATGGCCATATTGCCACTTCCAGTATGAATTTTTCATGAGATAAAACATGTGTGGTTACAACCACACATTTGCGCCCAAAAAGATTTCAACCAGACCTGCTAAAGACATCAGACTTTTATAAATCAAAAGGATACACTATATCATAAATATTATATAGAAAAATATTATATTTATATATGCATGATGTATAGTCTATTTTTTCAACAGTACGAGTGCCTATGTATATCATTTCTCAAGTAAAGAAGCAGGATCCAGGAAACTTGTTTCGAAACAGCCCACGCTGGCTCACATCGCGGGAAACTCAATGGTCTAGCATTGCCAGACCTGGGCTTGTTTAGAGGTAAAATGGGAAGGATAATTGGACAATTTTAATTCTTAGTCTTAGTCCCAGACCCACGGTGTAAGCTACAAAGATAGCGGTAGTTCCATACTATTGACCTGAAGCAAAGATGGCCACCAAATTTTGAAAAGCTAGTCAACTGTTTGATTCAATTTTGGAAGCCCAAAAAAAAACCTGGCCTCATTCAACCTTGGATTTCCTTGGCTTCTTCGTCTTTTTGATTGGGGCTGGGGGTTCCTCCTTATCATCATCGGCAGGTGGTACCTTACGCTTGGCTTTGGTCTTTGCTGCGGTGGCCTTAGCCTTGGCCTTCGGCTTTGATTGACTCCCTGCTGGCTCTGCTGGCTTCTCAGCTTTTGACGCTTTCAAGATTGTCCTAAGACAACTGCTAAAGCTACACATGGGTCCCAGAAAGAATCCAATGAATTGAATATCATTTTTTTTGCAGCAGTCATTAGGCCCACACTTGCGAAGCTTAGTGTCCTCCATCAATGCTCGAGAAGACCTTTAGTAGTTGAAAAATGGTTTCAGGGTGGAGGGGAAATCTGATTTATCATCTTGGGTCCCAACTCAACTTCGATCTTTTGTACAACACGTCGGAGACTACTGACTTTCCTGGGGAGAAGAGGGATAGTCGTGTGTTTGAAAATGGACCACTGAAAATGGAAACATCGATCAAGTATAATTGCTAAAGAAGATTCGCACTATCAAATTCATCATCGCCCTGACCATCAAAGTAGGACTTAAGATCAGCAAGTTCATCGTGATAAGTCATCAGCTGCTGGCGGAATCCCTCCACCTTTTTGATGCTCCTAAGTTGAAAGGCTGGTATGACTGGCAAACTTGTGGCTGGAAACAAAACAGGTAAGTGGTAGAGAACCCCTCACTCACCTCACAAAATTCTTCCTTATACAAAAACTTGACATATATATGATGAATGTAAATTGCAAAAGCTGGTGTTTTATGAACGCTGGGGGTTGTACGCCATTTGGGGTGCTGATTCAAAACCCGATATTGAATCTGGAATGCATGTCTATATAAATACCAGCTATGAATCTGTTCTTGCTCATCAGATTTTTCCAAGGCTGCAAGTTTGCCACGTAAGTTTTCCATCTTGGACTGAACTCTCAAGAGGTTGGTCATGACGTTGCCAACATTGTCAACTGCCTCCCAAGAAAGAAGTATGAGAATATATGTATATATATTTATTTGGATGTATACCTAGCATATTTTAGCGAGTACACTGAACATTGCGATATTCAAACAGGTCTTGAAGCCCAACCTCCAAAGCAGACTCCCGCAGAACCTCATTCTTGGGGGGAGCCTTCTCCTTCTTATCGTCATCAGAGACCTCCTCATCAGTCTCGCACTGCTCAGGCTGATCTTCTCCTGGGTTGCCACGATCAATGCTACGACCATCAAAGGTGGGGAGACCAAGTTCGAAATCATGGGCTTCACCCTCTGCTATGGTTTTGTCAGCAAGTGTTTCTTCATTTTCGTCTTCAAATGAGCCCGTTGTTTCCACATCGACCCAGTACTCTTTGATGTTGCTCTCGTACTTGTCACGCCTGCAACAAGGCGTATAATCTATTTTTCTATAATCTAAAGATCACCAAAAACAAAACTGGATTCCACTAACATGATTAGCATGCTATGATGCAATTCCAAAAAATATACTGTATATTGTTCCTGCCTTGTATGAGTCTTGACCCGTGATGGGTGGCTGCAGTACTTGACAGCCGCTTGGATCCTTGCCCTCAGGAATTCCAGAAGACTTAGTCTAGAGAGGATTTACGGGGCTGAATGAGCAAACCCAAAAGTCAAAAAAATGAAGATAGAAATCATGAAGAAAACTTAGACACTGACGGTTTCCATTGGAGTTTTGTTTTCATCTTCTCTTTCGTGTAAAAGCCCTTCTCCACATGGATCTTGTTTCGCCGTGATCGTTTGTTGATGTGCTCAATTTGCTTTTTGAAGACGTCCTCAGGGCACCCATTCACTAGTATAGACTTCCCAAAAAGAAATGGTAAAACCAACATATATAATCATTTTAAATATTTGTTTTTTTGAAAGACCCCTAAATATGTCCTTATCCCCGTTGGCTTTTATAAGCACGTCAAGCAAGCACTTCCTTTGGGCACCTCCTTGCTTCCATTGTTTGTATATGTCATTTCCTACCTCCAATTTGCCACTTGATGGTTTGGGGGTACAGATTCTTCGAAGTGCCGCACTCATAGCAAGCATTTTCTTTGTCTCTTCGCTGATCACCTGGCATCACAGGTTGTATTATATTATTTCTTCAGGGTTTCTTTGTGCGATTGAGGTCTGGCCTTCTTGGCCGTAGGTGCAAGATCAGTTGGGGCCATTGCCTTCAAAGATCAGGACATCCCATTTGGGGGAAGTTGGTATGGTTGATGAATCCAATATGTACCCCAAAACCAAACCTGTTGACAAGCGTTAGCAAGCTCTGCAGTGGCGGCTGCAAACTCGTGCTTATCCTGGGGCATCTTGAATTCTGGTGGTTCTTACTCCACATGTTAAACAAATGGGAGCTTTATATTGCAGATATATTTACTTATATACCATGGGAAAAATATAATTTTGATATAAAATATATACCACCCAAAAAATTCACAATATAGACCCAAACCAGTCCTCCTGATTTGCTGGTTGGGGGGTCTTGCCAGAAACCCTTTTTGGTGGAGCTTCTGCAACTTCTGGGGACTTCGGCGATGGTCTGGGTGGAGGTGTTTTGAGGTTTTCATCCCCTATCGCTGATGCAGGAGAGGCGACATTTGAAGATGCCTTCAACCTCTCCAGGCGTTGTTTTGCAGCCTGGGCCGATGGGAGGTTTGAAAGGCAAGGACCATACAGGGGACATGTACAAACAAAACATATATATCGAAACATGTTATAGAGGCATCAAGCTTGGCAAATATCATCATGAAATCCTATTAGTATATGAATGCATCCTGGTAACGCCAACAATCTCTTCATAGGAAAGACTTTTGTTCAAAGACTGCTGATCTCTTAAGAACGAAGCCCCACGCATGAGAGAACTGCATGACCATGAGCGGGTAGGATACGCTTCAACTGGCTTAGTCTCCATACCCTTCAAACTTGCGAAGGCCAACACTTTATGGGGCTGTCCCCAGCTCGAACCACTATTTGAAGTCACACTTTCTCCACATGGTATCCTGAAATTGCGTTTGTATATTGGCAAGAAAATGTGAGACATGTACTGAATGGTTTTCCCGATAGGTTTTTTCTCTTCGGTTGAGGCAAACTGCAAATTGGCACCGTAGGCATTCAACAATACCAAAGGGGCACCATATATATTGGAATCCGAATTTCTAATTGGCGCATGAATCGCCTCTTCTCCGCTCCAAATCGTTTCGTAGCGGAAATTTGGTACGTTCCCCAGGGGTTTGAAAGTGTACTATTTTAGGAGTATATTTCATACGGATTTTTACGCCACTTTTCTGCCTGTTTATGCCACTTTCCCAAATAGTTACCACTGTATACTATTTTTTTAGATTTTGTGAATTCGGAAAAAATTCGGAAATATAAGATTACATGTACGATTCGTATTTCCCCAGGGCCCGTACCAATCAAGAAAAAAGCTTTCGAGGGGAGGATGGAAAATATCCCTGCCATTCCTCTGGTAATTCCAGGGAATGTGCCCCCAGCAAATATTGGATAACTTCCGGCATTTTTGCGCATTCCCACATGTCTTCATAGTCGATCCCTGGAATCACGTGCCAGGGCCGAATATGATCCACTTCAGGAGCCTGGGCGGAGCCAAGCGTTGAAGGAAAAGCTATCCATGGATATAGCGTTTCAAACTTAAAGCTTCAAAAATTATTTAAGGTGAGGGGCATAACTTGGTGAAAGAGTAGCAGATCTTTCCTTCCGTAGGTGTTTGACACTTTGGGCAAAACGAACACCAAATCCTATCGGATATTGCCTCAGTTGGGAAAAGGTGGAGAAAACAAGTGTTTAACCCGACGAACAATATTCCAGCTGGCAAAAAACTGGGGATGGGACTGTGACATACGTAGGTTTGAATTACCCTTATAGCGCTTACGCCCACTCTTGTCGTAGTACACATCAGCAAGTTTTAGAGAGCTCTTGGCACCTTTTGCTTTTTTAGAAGTTGCAAAGAACCTCACCCCAGTTGAATTGCTCCACAACGTTGTCCGTTTTGCTGTTCGGGCTCCAAATCCTCTCATCCAGAAGGATTGCTTAAACACCTTAGATAAGATGTTAAGTGTCCCAAATGGAACCAACAGTCAATGTACTTTGGGTTTTCCCCACTTGCATCACCCAGCTATCATGTCCAGAAATGATTTCATAGAGAATCTATATATTATGATCCTTGGATTGGGATTTACCTTGCCCCAAGAAAAAGGGTCAATTTGCATCCATGCAAAAAGAACATAATATTACACAAATAGATATGGTATAAATCCAAAAGATCATGATGTATATGATGTAAAACATATATAAAGATAAAGGTTAACCTTTGTATATATCATATATATATATGCATCAGGATTACCAAGTTGAGTTGGGAAACACTGACTTTCCTGCAAAGCTCTTGAAACCATGGAAGTCTGAAGACTATACTGCTGGACGGTTGCTCCAACACCCACACACCTTTCTTGGCCATAATCAGGAGCATTGCCAAGTATGTCCTGGCCCGTGGATGCTTTTTGAGGCGAGTGAATGGGAAACAGGAGCATTGCCAAGTATGTCCTGGCCCGTGGATGCTTTTTGAGGCGAGTGAATGGGAAACAGAAATGAAAATTCTTCAAACTTTAATGTATTTTTGGGTCCTTGCTGCCAACAAATTACCTTTGGCAACCGAAAGTGATGAAAGATCACCCTCTGGCAAAAAGTACGATCGGTGAGTGGATCCCCGTGATATCGAAATAAAGGACGAGCACACCAGCCCAAATGCCACCACCACACCAGGCTTGGACTGGAGGATAGATAATAGCAATAGACTTGGTTGCGGGATTCAACAAAGAAAACTGAGAATCATGCTGGAATTTGAAGATTTCATTTACCTATGTCCAAAGATAAAACATATTCATATACATATATGTTTTGCAAACACTTTCAAATCCAGACATGTATATTAATATACCATATTTATAGGTCTATGTTTGATCCCTCAACTTGAGATCGACACTGCAGGTTTTAAGGCAAGCTACCCAAACCCCGATGGAGTCAGTAAATCAAGAGCATTAGTTTTGCAGCGCTTTCTCTTGATGCCTAAAGTCTTACGGTGATCCAACCATGGCTGCCATAACCCAATGTCCAAGCTAGCTGTGTGGTACCCAGCCAGATTCAAGCATCGAGAAAGTGCTCCAGCCCCCGAGAAGACTTCAACACAGTCGTAGACCTGGTAGAGATCTAGAGGTTCGCAGAAACCATGATATAATTATAAATATATATTATATATATCATATATATCTGTAATGTATACATTACATACATGAGAATGATTTGTATAAATCATATATTATATATATATATATATATGTGTGTGTGTACTTCAAAGCTTTCAGATTGGAAAATCACACCATCAACATTCAGTGGCATTTCTAAGTGACCAAATCCACCCAAACCAAGCCTCTTCCCAGTCTAAGCCTTCCATATGGGCTAAAAATACCACAGTTGTCATCAGAACCTCAGTTTGTTACTGTCAAAGGGATCAAGGGGTGATTCGTTGAACATTGCACCCTGAAAAAAATACCCATCCAATTCTCCAAGAAACTGCAGGGGCATTAAGAATGAGAAGCTCGCGAATGAGCGCCATCAGTTTTTTGTGAGGCATCGGCATGGCAGGGAATGTTGATTGACCTTAATGGGGTATTAATTGTTTATGTACATTTACTCTTTCCATCACAAAAGATTATGGAAATTATATGCTTTGAGAATGTTTGATTGATCCATCCCCTTCTCTGGCCAAAAGTGCTGAAACATGGCGTAAGTGAGTGAAGCCAAGTTGTTTCAAGTCACATGTGTAGAACAAAAAATCATACTTACTGAGTTTCCCATCCCAAGAACGAAAACTTAAGTCCGTTGGTGGGAGGGTGGCGTACCAGGTCGTCCTTGAAACCCATATCTAAGTTGCCACTTAAGGCTCATGGCAAATCACCTGGCCACCTGGCGTGGGCCACTGGTAGCTGCAATGTTTTGGGGTAGAGTTAAGTTGAGATGCAGTTTGAAGTTCTTTGCGTACAAGCTGGCAAGTAAACGACGTCTTTTTTGATTTGCTTTCGCTAATCCATAGTCAATGTTTCGAGATGCCTTGCCCACATCAGTTTTTCCAGGGCAAACCAACATAAGATTGATACCATGGGAAAGAGGGTAGGTTCTTCGACCCCCATGCCCACGATACATAAGGTAATTTAGAGGTGCAACTTTCGGCGCACATGCAGTTGTGTAACACCACCCCACCATTGCCAATTCAAATCACAAGACAATCTTCCAAAGTAAAACGATTAATAGAATATTTTTCATATCAACAGAGATCGCACATTTTTTCTATAGATTAAGTGTTACCTGCTTGTGGCCTCCAAGCACACAAACCCCAGCAACAAGGCTTACCCTGTCACAAAAAACCTTTCGTTCCGCCCAGCAAAGGTGCACAGATGGTGATGTCACTGGCGAGCCATTCCTTAAATCGAGGAGAGCTGGAGGGGAAGTTGCAGAGGGAAAGCTTGGAACAAAACTTGCAATTGTTTTAGGGCCAACATTTACCAACAAAACTTTTCTTTCAATGCTCAGTTAAGAATCCTGGATGCCCACCTATATCACTTAACATCCTTCAAGCTGTGGCTTTGCGTTTCTTCTTAGACTTCTTTGCTGGTTTGGTACCTGCAGCCTCTTGTTCCGTTGCCGTTTCCCCAGCACCACCTTCCTCCCATTCCTGTTCATCCCATTCCTGTCCATCCCAATCCTGTTCATCCCAATCCTGTTCAGCCTGCTCCTGCTCAGCCCTCCTTGCAGCAACAGACTTACCCTTAAAGTTTGGATTTCTGCAAATTTTGCATCCGTTAAAGATCCATCGGCAGCAGCAGCAACCAAACGTTTGGTTCGGAAGAACCTCATACACAATCCTGCCTTTTGTGTCCTCAACCTTGCTTTGGGAAACCTTCACATGTGTGCGGGTGCTTTCTGCAGGGGCTGAGCTGTCAGGCTCTGCTAGCTTTCCCTTCCGCTTTGTTTTGTTTTGCTGTGGATCAGTCTTAGATTTAGGAAGCTTGTTTTCAGGATCATCCCTTGTCTTCTTAGGCTTACCCTTTTCTTGTGCATGTTGTTTGCTCTCAACCTTTGATCCTTTGGAAGTCTTCAGGATCTCACGTTTGCTCTTCTTCCTTTTGATGCTTTTGTTTCCAGCCTTCTTTCCCTTTGTTTTTGATTTCCTACCTCGCGTCGTGGTCTTACGGGCAGCGCTTCGCATCTCATTTTGCGACGCTGGACTGACCTTGATGGGTGCAGGCTCCACCGTCTCCCCAATCTCGTGTTGGGGTTCCACCTAAGTATGAGTAAGTTCCCGAGGATTAAAACTATAAGATTCACAGCATATGTGTGCATCATACAAGTGAACGTCGCAATTCAACATGTCCTAGCCTTGTCTGGTGTTTGTTCAGCGGGAGGCTTGGGTGGCAAAGGGCTCGGAGTGTAAATAGGATCTTCCATCGGCATTGTATCCAACTGCAGGGGTCGTTCAAAAGGAATTAAGAAAGAAACCAAACATACAGTTGAAGACACGTTATAATAGTCTTATATACCTGGAAAAGATTTAAGTCATATAATATATATATATATATTTAGAAGTATACATAACAATATCGAACAAAAAAGCTGGAGCTCAAATCATTTAATTACCAAATTAAACCTATAGGCCAACCACAGCTGATCCATTTTCCCGGCCCTGAAATGTGAGCCTGCGTAGGATCCTGCAATGGTGGCTGTGGCACAGGCTTCGTGGATACAGGAAGAGCAGGACCTGAAACGTTGGTGTGGTCGAGGATGCTGGCAATATGTGGGCTATACACTTAAAAACATAGAAGTAGTTTCTATGTACACCCAGTTGCTTGGTGCAGGAAGAGATTGTGGGGATACCGCTGCACTTGAACTTCCAGATGACCTCAAAAAAGTTTGGGTAAATGTGTGGTGTTTGGACCCCTGGATTTTTCAATCAATTATTGCGAACTTTCAGCAAACTTGGGGTTGGACTTTTGGGTGTTCTCCAGTGCATCTATCTCCGCCAAGAGTGCCGATAATTCTTTTTCCTGTTCTTCGGAAACCTCCATTAGATAAAACTCTTCTTGAACCTTTGGTACTTTCTCAGTGGAAGCAGGTGTGGTCTTTGTAGAATCTGATGGTGATGCCTGAACAACTGCATCTTTGGGGGATCCAGCAACATAAAGGGTATCATCCTCATCATTTCGTTCAGCTTCCATAGATGCATCTTGGGGCAAAGAAGTACCAGCTGCACGGTATTCAGCAATCTTTGCAAAGAGCTCTTGAACCCTTTTGTCCTGAAGGGAAGGGATATCTAAGTGCATGTTAACCATATATATCGGATATATGCTTATTATAATTCTATAATATGGATTTCATCTATAAATTCCATTCATCTTTGAGATTTTTTTTAGAGCATGCACTTTAAAACGTAAACCATTCTTCCACCCTAGGTCCCTTGGAATCTGGTTTCGCTTTTGTGCATCCCATTGCCTTCGCCAGCTGTACGCGTACAGCCGGCGAAGGTCCCAAGCATCCGTATAGCTGTCATTGGTGATAGTCTTGGAATCATACTTCTCAAGCCGGTAAAGTTCCTTCACCTGTAGGCGGAAGGGAGTACATGATCTCTATTCCAAAAAAGCTGCAGGATATGATATTAACCATGTCAAATGAAAGTCTTTGGTGTGAACATATGATGGCCTCATCTTGCAATTGCGGAATCTCTGCAAAAGTGCATCCGTAAAAATCCAGCATACAAAGTAGAGCTTCAGCGTTTAACTCTAAAGCTTTGGTACATGCAGGATGTTTTGGTGTTGAAGACTCTTCGTTATCCTTGCCATCATCATGACTAACGTAGTATGGCCACTGCAGCCATGGCCATTGCTTCCTAAATCTTGACCTAATGGTGCGGCAATCATCCCAAGCAGCTGCCAAACCACCCAGCTCCGCCATGGGTTAAAAACCAAAACCACTTTCCTTCTAACTTAACTTTGGGCAAGAACTGCGAATGGGTTTTTCCAAGAAATTCAACCATGCCCCACCCAAACTTGCGGCTCTGGCTCTTGCAGGACGAGGCATTACAAAAATGCCGGTATGACCCTCGCAAAGTTGGAGATGAAGGCACCAGCTTGATCCTTGGAGAGTCATTTGTTGGAAAATGGGGATCTATTGATCACTGCATGCATCAAATATTGGTGGATGGCATCCTTCTTGCGTCAAAGAATCCACAAAGTAATGATGGGTGGTTCAACCATATGATAGGAGCTCCTGGAGAAATAGGAAGGGAGATGCTTGTGGGATGTTTGCTGGCTCACTGTCTTGTTGTAAAGTGTTTATTCGGAACATATGTTTCTCGACTCATCTTTGTCCCACGGCTATGCCTGAACGAAACCACACCATCCCTAGAATCCTCCAAGCCCAGGTTGCTTGAGAGCATCCAGTGTGAATCCAGCTCATCAGCTCCATCATAGAAAAACATGGCTGCAAAGAGCGAGTTGGAACATATGCCTTTATAGATTATATTTTCACACTCATGGAGACCATTTGTCGATTTGCATGGTAAAAAAAATCCAGAAAGGAAGTGCCGAAGCAATTGATTAACTTGTATATGCATGTGCTTGGTTGCATGCCAATACTTGACAAGACTTCCATTGCAGTTGGCAAAGCTGAAAAAAGCGACAAAGGGCAGCACAAACCTTGGGAAAATGGAGGTTTTATGAGGTTTTCATAAAGTGTACGTTTTTTTGGGAAAGTACACGGATATTATCTTAAAGATGCCGCGGTGACAACTATTTCTGCCACTAGCCAAAGTGCACGAAAAAAAAGGTACACTATGGCGTTCCAGGTAGTGTTTATTATGTATTAATGTTTCATGTTGTAAAAACTATTGGGGGATTTTTCGCGAAAGTTTGGCGAAA
>OMLO01004786.1_pt1 | contig 11333 bp, 8 predicted proteins | sample 1674811 | NCBI WGS metagenome assembly OMLO01 (sample SAMN06265003, study PRJEB25207) | coral metagenome | isolation source: Coral host | place: Mexico:La Bocana,Puerto Morelos, Mexico | collected 2008-11-13 | reverse complement strand
GTATACCAAACAAAATATCGAACTATCGATAGATAGCTCCCAAAAAAGTATCCAGGACATCTTCCATAACTTCCAAAAACATGTTCCAAGCACACCTTGGTCCAGGTGCAACGCTTGCTATGCTTGGTGCTGCCTTGTGGGGGCAGAAGCGGAGGAGAGATGGCCCCTAAGCGTTTCAATCTTATCCAAGCTAAGTTGATGATAGGGTAAGTCCTTCAATTCTTTGATGGGGATGAACTATGGCCTTTTTGATCTTTGTTTGTTTCTCTATATTTTTGGGTTAATTTCTATGATTCGGCGAATCTTTTTCGATTCCGTAATGATGTTAGCTGCAAGGCAAAACATTCCAAGTCCTCCTTCGGTGTTTTGCAACCACAAAGTTGAGCAACTTTTTGCTGACGTTTTCCAAACAACAGATTTTCTCATTTCCAACACCCCAATAAAAAACAATATATAGGTCCTGTGGAACCTCAAACTCACTTGCAATTCACTCAACAGCCCAAGTTCTCAAGAATCGCCTGAAAGTCTCCATCATAAGACCACTTTTCTTCAGTTTTTGCTGTCAACGGCCTGCCAAAAATGGAGGCTGGCCGTACTTCAGGTGATCAGATGGCGATGTCTGAGGTCGAAGATGTGGAAAAGGTGGCTCAAACCAACAGAACTCAAAATGATGTCCATTGTGCAAAAAGCAGTGTTCAAAACCTTCTGGTGAGTTTGTAACACCTTGAAAATCCTTCAAAAACTGGTAGTTGATAGGATTTTCTGCAATTCCTATAATATTGGACTATAATCATGCCGTGGTCAAATTAACCAAGATGAGTCAAAACATACTAGCCTATCACATGAAGGGTCCGTCATTTTTTTGACATTGTTGCGATAGAGCTCACGGCTCGCTGCAGGCACTCAATTAGCGCAACCCCGTAGGGCCAAAAGCGTGTGTGAAACAAAAACAAAGATGCATCACCGGAATCCGCCTGTACCACCATCTTGGTAGTCCGGCATCATCTGCGCGTCGTCCCTGATGCGAGCCGAAACAGCCAAAGCCATCTCAAGCCATTCACTCTGCATCAAAGGTGCTGTACGTGAACGACGATGTCGCCTGGTGATAGCATCGAACAACCCCTGTGCCAACCCTTGGGAGAAAGCGCAAGGGTATTCCTTTAGCCGACTAGTGCAAAATCGGCCATCTGCACCCTGGCCAATTGCAATCTTCCGCTCAGGATGTGGTGTTGGTTGCTTCCATCTGCTCGTAGACCTTTGTAGTGTTGGAACACGAACTCGGAGCAACCCTGTCGGCTTCGTAGAGCTCGCCCCGTAGTCCCCTTGGTTGATCACGGTCAGGGACACTTCCGGCATCTGCCGGATCAACCTGGCCAATGGTGTCCTGAAAATGGACACCTTGTCCTCGTCCACAGGTGGAGCAGGATGCTCCGAGAGGAAGCTTCCTCCGGTGACCAGCGTCCAAACCACTGCATAGAGAGTCTGAAGTGCCAATCTTGAACCCGTAGTCAGCTGCCTTGTCTCACGAGAAGACAGGGCTTCCAGCCCCCATGGTTCCGCTGTGCTCCTCAAAGGTCTAGGCCATCTTCTCCTCTGTTTTTCCGACAATTCTTCTGGTGGTGGGTTGTGCCTTGCTGCAGAAAATGTTTCGCAGGGCGACCCTGCCATTCCAGCAGCGACATGACCTCCTCGAAGAAGACGGTCAACTTCTGTCCAAGTCTTACCACCACTTTGAAGGTTCCCAACCTCCTGATCCACTGCAGTATCCAGCGAGAGGATTCTGATATCGAAGGGCGCCGTGTCGGCCATTGCCATGAGGTAGTCGTGGAAATCGTTTCTTCTTCTCCTGCCAGAGAAGAGGTGCAGCACAAGATAAACCTTCTTACCATCGATTTGCTGGTAGAAGGGCAGTTCCACGTCAGCAATGCCGTTGACCAATGCACTCTGCGACCAGGTCTGATGCCACTGGTCTCCATCTCGATATCTGCGTGTAATTGGTCGGACTGTCTTGTTGCCGCCTCGTCTATACCGAGGCCCACGCTGTACTGGTCGGTGGGGTCGACTCAATACATCATCCTGTCGATCCACCTGTATCCGTCGAACTTTCTCTCTTGCCTTGTTGATCTCTTGATCCATTCTGTAGATGTCCTTCTCCTTGATGATCTCGTAGAAGGCCTTCTCCACAATGCATTCTGCCGTGCCTGACTCCCATGTAGCCCAGATGTCTGGGAGGATGTCGCACCCCCAAGCCAGTAGAACAATCTCAGCATCATCAGCGGAAGCTCCGTCCTGCATAGCTTTGCACCATTCGGTTAGTAGCCCGCGCTCTGAATGCAGGCCATCTTCAAACCATGATCTCGTTGCCTGGGAAAGCTTCTTCGAGAGGGTCTCCACAGTGTCGAGGTCAACCTTGTCTTGTCTGAAGCGTAATTCATAGCGCATAGTTGCTGCCCGCAACTCATCCTCTGCCTGCCGAAGATCTTCTTCGCTCTTGTCAATCTGCAGTGGCAGCGGCCCTGCAGCTTGTAAAGCGTCACGCCTGTTGATGCCATAGGTGTGACCAATGCCACCTGAGTGTTGCTCTTCTCCATCACCGCATGCCGGTGCCTCGAAGCCTCGTCTCATGAGCTCCTCATAGCAGACATTTGCAGTCCCGTCACGAGGGATGTACGCCAAGTGTTGCTTAACTCTACTTGGTGTCCAGAGAAACTTCAAGCAATTGGGGCACGAAGTCAATTGCCCTACCAATTTCGCTTCTGGTGCCTGGTAGTGATGCACCAGCCGCTTGTGGGATGTAAGGCCTTGGATGCTTGTGAACGCCCTTCCGCATTCTTCACATCGGAAATCTGCATGTTGCCGCTCACCAGTATCTCCACTGAGTCCAGTGAAAGTTGCTCCATGTTGTTGTAGTGCTTTAAGACATTGCCGGCGCCATTCCCTGACATCAGCAGCGGTTGTCTCTTGTAGGATGCCCAAGCGCAATGCACGTCTTGCAACACGCATCCATCTTTGTGGTTCCTGCCTCCATGACTGCTGAAGAACCTCTGGGTCCAATTCCTCAACTGGAAAATGGGCTCCCTGCAACCTCTCTGCACCACTTCAAATCCTCCAAAAGATAGCACCACCACGCCGTTGGGATCTCCTCGTGCTCCACATTGAGGGTGGTCCTGAGAGTTTCAGGGCCAACAGACCAAACTCTTATGGCGTATGCAATCCTTGCAAAGGAAAGGCGCTGCTGTAGCGAAGGCAAACCAAAATTCCCATGAATAGCGTCATTGCTGATGCCGCCATTGATCGGTGCCCCACTGATATAACGAAAGCACCGATAAAGAAATGCCTCAACTCTCTCGGTGGTCTTCGAGGGGATGTGGCCCCAAGTGCTGATACCATAGCATAGTCGGCTGACGATCAAGCTTTCAAATAGTCGCAATCGAGTACGTATCGCCAGGTGCCTGTTGCCAAACAGGGCTCGTTTCATCTGGACAAATGCTGTCCTAGCTTGTCCGAGCCTTCCCATAGCTTCACAGTGTACTTCTCCATCAGGAACATAGATTGTGCCCAAGTGGCGATAGGAACAATTGAAGTTCAGCCAGACAACCCGATCATTTCGCAGATGTACTTGCGCCCCTGGTCGAGCTGTCAACAAGTATCTCTGTCTATGGGCGGTGGCACCTGCTCCTCGGAATGCGAGTACAGCAGCTGTTTTTCCTTTTCCCAAGTTCAGCAATAGGCCTCTGTTCTCGAAGGCATGGTAGATCTTCGCCGTGAGGTCGGTGATCGTTGGCACCAGCTGCTCATTGTCTTCCACTACCACGGGGATCGCCAAATCATCTGCCCACGTAATTGCACAGCTTGCTAATCCAATCTTGTTGTATCCGCTCTGGATGTTGACATCATTGTCAAGCAGCCGATACATTTCGATGTGGAGGTCCATCATCAAGGCAGCATACACCGCGTCAGCAAGCAACGACCCCGGGCGCGAGCCCCTGGATGTCCTCAGGAACGTAGGTAAATGGGGCAGCCTAGCCCAAGTGTCGGTGTGAATTTCCTTCAACATCTGGATCAGCTTCGGTGGGAAGCGAGCCCGTTGGAGGATCCCCGGAAGACGAAGCCAATGTTGTAGGCCACGAACATCAGCTTGCCATTCACAAAGATTGCTAATGACCTTCTTCTCGTCTTCGGGGTCAATGTGGCCGACTACGAGCTCGCGTACTAAAAAGTGATACGCCCCCTGTATGTCTACGAATAGACACCCACTCGGGAGCTGATGTGCATGAGCCAGCTTGGCAATCGTCTGGATGACGTGCGATCCGAAGACCGCCTGTTGCCCTCGAAACCTCCGATCTGTGAGTCCAGCTTGACATCGCCAATCTCTTGGATGAGGTCTTTTCTCATGAGGGCATGAAATACTTTTGAAATCGAGCTCAACAACATTATGCCTCGATAACAAGCAGCATCATGCTCATTGCCCCTCTTAAATATTGGGTGTAAATGTCCACCCTTGAACTGGACCGGCTCCGACGTCCACCAGATCATCTTGCAGAACAAATCATGAATCGGAGCTGACAAAGTTGCTGAGGCACCTTTGAGCAAAGTGCTCGAAATGGTATGCGGGTCTGGCGCTCTGTTTGGCTGCAAGGCACGCAGGGCCTTTTCCACAGCATACCTAGTGGGCAAGTCTCGAAGTGATGCAGTAGGATCCTCCGCTACTGCATGACTACAAGCCTGCCGACTAGCACATTGTCGTAGTAGATCAGGCCCCGTTGTAGTTGAGCCGGCTTCCAATCTTGCAAAGTGTGGGATCCATTGGTCATCCAAACAATCCATCATCAGCGGGCTCCTCAATCCCTTAGTCTTGGTTTTGGGCAGCGACCATCTGATTCTGTCCCACAGTTGTTTCGATTGGTTCTGCGCATCCATCTCTCCTGTCTCCTCAGCAAGTGCGTCGAAGAACTTCCTGTCATCCTGTCGGAGGGACGCAGTGACCTTCCTACCAAGTGCTCTGAAGCTCCTCAAAGCGACTGCAAATGCACGTGAAGTATCAGGAGATTCCTCAATGCCAACCTCAACTTCCTGTTTGGCCCAACTTTGGAAACATGCCAACATAATTTGGAGCCTCCTCGCTTGGTTGCTGTGGTGCATGAAGTTCCGTTGGGCCTTCTTCTCTTGGATCAGGGCCCAAGTTTCTTCCGAGAGGTGCTTTCTCATAGGCTGCCGTGGTCCTTTCATGTACAATCGTTGTGTCCATCTCTGCAAGGATGTTTGCAAGGTGTAGGTGTGCGAATGAACATCAGCATCCCAAGATAAAATCGGTATGTGTCCACTCAGGGTGTGGAGAGTAGCTTCTCTTTTCCCTCCTGCGAGATCACTGCATAGACGCTCATTATCCAGCATTGTAGTGTGAGTACGCAACTCTTCCGATCTCGATGTAGTGGTCCAAGAGAAAGTCACTCCTGGGGCACGATGATCTTCTCGACAAAGGGAAAGATCTACGTCCATGATCCTCGAAAGACATGCCTGGTATCTCCAAGTCAAAGGAATACCAACGAAGTCTCCCCGAGTCCAATGCCATGTTCTGGGATGGGCCCAGGTTCCACTGCTGCCTTCATGATGTCTCGAGTACGTTGCCGGCAACCAAATTTGCTTCTCCTGAAGGAAATCATGTAGTTCAGCTCCGCCATGATCTTGTGCATCAGCATCATGGTCTCCAATGCTGCCTGACGTAAGATCTCCGACACGTCCATTTGCATCAATGGCCAACAAATGTGGCCAAGCTTCATAGCGCTGGGGAATGCTTCGACGGAGGCCTGGGAAGTAGGGCAATGTGCCGAAATCACTATGGCACGCATGAAAGGTGCCATCACCTTAACGATCAAGCAACGTGGATTCCTTTCGATGATCTTGAAGTGCTCCTTGCGGAAGTAGTGGCCACCATTAGGTCCAGTGCCAAGCGTAAGCTTCTTGCTGAACCAGAGCTGTACTCCATAGTGACCTTTCTGCGTTGCCACTGAGCTGAGCACAAAGTACAATTCCTGCTCAATCTTGCATTCTTTCCGCATCCGAGTCTCCTGTATGCCCACGATGTGCGCCTGTGCAGAATGGAATGATCTCTGTAATGCTTCAAGGCGTGCTCGTCCTTGAATACCTTGTGCTTTGGTGCTTGAAGTTGACGTCAGAAGCGAGAGCACATTCGCCGTGGCAAAAGTACATTCCATTGTAGCCGTTGCACTTGTAGTGTCCTCTGGTGTTGGCCTTGCTTCTGGCGGGGCTATTGCTTCCATAACTTGTGCCGTGGGGAATGTCTTCGGCTTAGTTGGTAGGAGCAAACGACCGTCCTTCCAAAGGTCTTTCCATTCATATTTCCATAGTGCCCAAAGCCACTGAACTTCCCAAGGAGCATTGACGTCAAAGAACGCAACCCATGTAGATGTCCTTCGGCTTGGAAGTTGTTGCCAATGTCTTGCAACCGTATCAGCTGCCTCATTGCCTGGATTGCCCGAGTGGCCCCTGACATGTTCATAGTTGATGTGGATACCAAATCGGGCTTCAATAAAGTAGATGATCGCTCGTAAGTTGGCAACTATGTCAGTGTAGCGGGCTCCACCCCATCTTCCAAAAGCCTTGTAACCAGCCGAGGTTGCATCGAATGCAAATGTGATCTTCGGGAAGTCCTGTTGGAAGTAGCTAAGTCTTCTCAAGGTGGAGTTAAGCCAGTGAAGTCCTCCCATAAGACCTTGAAGTTCAGCACGATGTGCACACGGTTGGCCTTGTAGCTCATGGCATAGAAAGCCTCCAAATTTCCATTCCTCGTTCTGCTTGACGAAAAAGACGGCTGAAGCGGCACATCCTTCTTTTGATGCGGAACCGTCTGTGTAGATATGTATTTCTTCCGCCTGACAGAGATCCCACCAGTCCAAATCAGTCCATGGAATGGCACTGGCGTTCCACTCAATGTGTGGTGGTAGGGCCCATTGAACTTCCGGTAGTGCCGCATCTAACCACGCCCATAATTGGAGAACTTCATCAAAATCAACTCCTTCATTCGGTCTTGCTGTAGCCGCCCTCCATGGATTGTAGTCATGCCCTTGCGCTGACATAGTCAATGAAATTGGAGTTCCCCGTGGTAGATGTCCAGGATCTCCATTCATTGGTCGAAGATTGTAGCTCTTCTTCAACTCGGCAAAAGGTGGGGGGTCGATGATCTCCGCCTCTGACTGTCCATTCCTTCGAGCTCTTCGATGGATATGAAGCGAATCACCATAGCATGCGTAGGGCTTCTCCTTGTCCTCGTCGGTCACCTCGAAGACACAATTTAAGCCAAGCATGCCATAGATCTCTTGTATGCTGTCATCATCAATGTACTTGTTCGTGTAGATCGCGATGTTGTAGTTCTCCATGAGTTTCTCCTGTAACCAGACATGAATCTCCACAAACCACACCTTGCCGCCATCGATAATTCGACTTTCCGAAACTGCAAAGTGTAGGTCCCCTGCAGCAGCATTGCCGTAGACAAAGTCGAAATGCCAATTGCCTATCATAGGCCACTTTTCTTGTCCTTTTTGAAGCAGAAATGCAGGGTCAGCCGTTTGCTCGATCGGCACATTACATGTTGCAACTCCTTTTGGGAAGCCGCCTCCATCAATGCCATAGAAGTGAAGCGTCACAATTCGAGAAGCTGCTTCAAGTCTAAAACTGTCAATGGCTTCAAGTTGTGGTTGTGCATGTGACCAGTGTCTGCTCTCAAAGCCATGTTGAAGCCGTCCATAAATACAATGTAGCTCCTTGAAGTCCGCTTCCTCCTCCGCAATCTCGACATATTGAGCTTGGTGTCGAACTTTTAACCCTTGCTCTCCATAGTACACCTCCTGTAGCAACCGTGGTCGTGCTAGATGTCGCAAGACACTCACCTTTCCTGGCAGAAATTCCGCGATGAGGTGAACAGCAAAAGTGTGTGATGACCAAGGCTGGGGAGAGATAGTGTGGATAAAGATCTCGCTCCCTCGAAGTCCATTCCAGTGGTAATTGATCTCCTTCTGGATTTGATCAACATGAAGTGGGCGTTGTTGGCGTAGATGTACTGTCCAAGTGTAGGGCCCACATAAGCAGTGTAGGACGCAGTCTATTGGCCCCTTGCCAACAGAATTGCAAACATCCACAAGTGCATGAAATTTGTGAACCTCAACGAGACTGACACTGGCATGGGGTTCAGGCTCAGAGGCAGAAGAGGGTGCCCCGTAATGCGTGCTCCCTGATTCTTCTTGCTCGTCGAAATCAGCACTCTCCGACTGTTCCTCAGAAGGCTCGAAAACAATATGGTCCCTTGCCTGCTCTTCAGTGATGTGGAGGAACCTCCTTGCAGCATCCAGACTTTGACCATTGGGGGCCGGTACTGCGATCCGGACATAGTCACCCATCCTCAATTGCTTCTCCTCATTGAGTTGGTGAGGCCATAGAACATTGTTCAACCAAACTAGACACCTGTTGTGCACAACAATACGACAAAAGTCATTGACTCGCAGTGCCGCTAGTAGACCTTCACGTGTCATCCTCGACCTCGTCCAGTCTACATGTCGAAACAATTTTGGCCGTCCATCAGTCAGTTGTCCGCTATGAAGCTCAATATCGAACAATACCAAGGGATCACTTGGATAAGCTCGCGTCTCGGCATCCTCTGTAGTGCGGATCAGATTCACGATGGAACCGGGTTGTCGTAGATCTTCAGGTCGAGCTCGTACTGGATGAACACCGATGAGATCTGCAGGTGGGATCGACCACACATGGGCGATCTGCTGTCGTTCTTCAAACGGGTCCTTCGGATCCAGGAGAGCTCTTTGATATCCATTGGTTCTCTTGTACATGAAGTAGGTCCAACTTGCAATATCCTCATGACCATCACTGTCTGGTAGTTGTCGAAGTCGCTGGATGTCACGAAACGACCTGGCAACCTCTTCTGCGGCAGAGTCTCTTCTTCCTGACACTGTAGGAGAACTGGTCCCGTCCCGTGAACCTGAGGCTACGTCGGTTTCCTGTTCACCGTCACCGCATGTCTTGACTCTAGCTTGAAGCTGGAGTAAGCTGTAACCACCGCCAAGCTCAACAAGATCTCCTTCTGAAGCCGGCTGGTCATAATTGATTGTGATTAGATTGTCTGGGATCATTCTGTGCGGTGCATCATTGAGTCTCAATTCCCATCCAACCCGGATGATGCACTGATTGCCCACTCAATCTCTGCAGACCCTGTCTAAAGCAAGTTCATGTACAAGACCGTGCCAAGTAACAGGATCCGGACTCATCATAGCAATAGTTGTGCGACTGCGCTGGCCCGCTTCCCATGCATAAATATCACACAACACAGGCTTTCTTCCCTCATGCATTGGATCATCTTGATGTAGGAGATCCACCAACATAAAACGCTGTGGGCGATGCACTGGGTCAATAGGCTGTGGTTGCGGCGTAGGGAAGAAAAAACGGACATCATCCTCAATCTCTCCTCTCCACATAGATCTCGCGAGTTCTTGAAGCTTACCCTCATCCTCAAGAACCTCAAGCGAAACTCTTTGGCTACGCCTACCCATGTAGCCGCCCTTTACCCCAAAAGTATGCAGGGCAGCATCTCTGTCCTCTCTGCTACTCCTTGGATGTACGAGAACTCTTCCATCATGTTGTGCTCCTGTATCTCCTTCACCATGTGCTCGATCCGCCGTGATGTTGAAGATCTCCATGTGCGCCACTTTCTCCTTGGTCTGCTTCCTCTCCACTAGAAGTTCGAACCTCTTCGTGTCCGTGGTCTTCAAGACGGATTGGAAAGCTTGCGGGAACAAGAGGTGTGGCGATTCTCAACAAATTTCGCTGGGCCTTCTCCATGAATAGGCCCCCATGTAGTGCCCATGGTTTAGAGTCCCAATCCACAAGATCCTCCATGTGGATTGAGAAATTCACATTCTCTCTGCTGTCATCGTCGCCATAGAAACCCACCTCAACTTGCTCAGAAAAGCTAATGGTAGCTCTTCTCAAGCCTGTTTGACGGGTGGCTTGGCCGGGGATGAGGCTGTTGCCCTCCGCGGGGTCGTCCAACTCTAAGGCTGGGATCTCCGTGACATTCAGGATCTGCTCGTCCTCCTTGGTTTCCGTGGTCAAGAGGGCTGCTTTATGAACTTCTTGTCGAAGTGCCTTCAACCGTACCTTGAGCTCCTTGTAGCGATCCTGTAGAGCTATCCGTTTCTCCTTGTAAAGTCCTCCTTGCTCCGCAAACTTCGTCTTCATGAGCTGATTCCATGCTATCCATTTCGCATCGAGCTCCTCTATCTGCGTCCGCAAGGCTAGGAGTTGCTTCTCCGTCTTTTGCAGCTGGTTGATGGTTTTGTGAGTCAACGTAGGCTGCTGTGCTCCATCCTTTGAAGCTTTCTCTAACTCTGCAAGCTGTGCCATCACACCCTCGTCTGTTATCCCCTTGTCCGTCAGCGCCTTCTTGAGCATCTCCACTTTGTCCGACACGTCCGTCTTCTCCGTCTTCTCCTCGACTGCCAGAGTGGTTTCGCTCGGTTGTGGTACCGTCTGGGGTAACAGAGCTGCTACCGTGCGAGTAGGAGTGGTTGCCACCCAAGGAGTTGCAGTCGCTGTTGTGGCTTCTCCGGATCCAAACGGCTGCAAAATCTCGGCGTCCTTCCTCTCCTTCTCTGCTGTAGCAGCTGCCTGCTTCTTCTCCTTCTCTCGTTTTCTTTTGGCACTGTTCGACCTCTGTCGAGAACTTGCTTGCATTGGCCACCACTGTACCTTCTGGTAATGTTGACCACAATTGCTGCAATGGTTTCGATGTGCCTGGTTGCGTGCCCCTGATGGCAGGCATGGGCAGCACCAACCGTCCACCTTCTGTGAGTTCATGTAGACTACGTTGGGCACAATCGATCCGTGATGTGCAGCAAGTCGACGAATTGTAGAATCCAAGTGCTTTGTCTTGCGTCCCGGAGTTGCCAGTGAAAGTTTCAGAAGTTTCCGAGCTTCCTGACGCTTCTTTCGAAGCCGGCGGTGCCAGGAGGGTTCCGTCACTTTGGAGACCAACAATCGCAAAGACAAAGAGCACAAGGAAGCGTGGGCGACCAGCGCAAACCATAAAATTCGCACCGGTCTAAGGCAAAACAAGCTAAACTCGGTACAGGGGGGTACCCTGAAACCAAGTCGTTGAGCCTTAATTGCCAGAAAGTTTGATGAAAAATGATCAGGCAACGTTGCTCCTGGCGCTAGTTGCAGCTCAAAACAGCAGGTGCAGCGCAGTGCTGGGCGAAAACATGCAGAAACCATATCCCATCAACTTGTCATCCTTGTCATCCTTGTTC
>OMLO01004785.1_pt1 | contig 11333 bp, 5 predicted proteins | sample 1674811 | NCBI WGS metagenome assembly OMLO01 (sample SAMN06265003, study PRJEB25207) | coral metagenome | isolation source: Coral host | place: Mexico:La Bocana,Puerto Morelos, Mexico | collected 2008-11-13 | reverse complement strand
TTTTTTCAAGCAGAAGACGGCATACGAGATTCAAGTGTGACTGGAGTTCAGACGTGTGCTCTTCCGATCTCCCCCCTCTATAGTATATAATTATATCACTGTATTATATAATTATACCACTATAGTACATAATATATAATTATACCAGAAAAAGAAAACAGAGACATGGAAAGCCTATTGAGTATTAAACTATAGATTGTAAAGTAATTATTTTTCAAAGTAACAGCATGTTCTATTCAAGGCAAACCTATAAGTGGTGGAAAACACTCATCTAAATGACTTGAATTTGTTTTTCTATTGTAATTGGGAAATATAAACTTACATGTACCGGTATTTCCCATTCAATGATTTTTATTTCTTTATTTCAGTGATACCTCTACTGCAAGTTGGGTTTCTTGGCTTGTTCCTTGCTCAAGAGAATACAAGTATTTCAAAGTTTGCTGTGGCCATTGGTACTGTGAGAGCGCTTAGACAGGTAAATTTAAACAAGGCTTCACCTAAATATTTACAACTTGTTCAATGTTAAATATGTTTAATGCTCCAAAGAAAACAAGTGGCCTGTGTGTTTTTAGTATAAATCTACAGTACTAGCGTTCTATCACAAATGCCACGTTCTGATTGGCTACGGTACCCACTCTCTACATGTATTCTGTGATAGATAGTGAGTAGCGTAGCTCAGTGTGCCCAGGTTAACAAAATGACGGCCGCTTTTCGGCGTTTTCGAAGTGTCTGTGAAGAGGATTTTTATAAAGTGTTGAACGACTAGTAGATTTATACTAAAACAATTAGATTATTCGCCCGAGATTTCTATGCGTGATAGTTGATGAGGGCTACGCCCTCGTCAACTATTACGCGGTAGAAATCTCGAGCTCATAATCTAATTGATTTATATAACCGGATGGAAATCAGCGAACAAAGTGGTAATTTACGGAGGATTTGAAAGTTTTGTAAGAATTTTTAAAGCTAAAACTGTTGTGAAAGGCTTTTGAGAAAGTGTGCATCGATTCCTTAGGAGTGCAAACTTGTGGAATTAATAATATCACTTTAGAGTATCGCGGACAGATCGAGATCTAGTTATGTTTTAGGATTGAATTCATAATAACAGGAAAAGAACGCTGTCCTATTTGTAACCTACAAAGTAACTCCGAATAATTGGTCACTTAAGGAAGAAAAACGTGACATAGGTTGTTACAGTTGATGATTGAGTGATACTGAGAGGTATTAGTGCTCTAGGAAGTTGATATTCTTTTGGCACATTTTTGTCATACTAGTCTCCTCAGTAGCCGTTTATTGGGAGTTGCGTGACATCCCACAAAACGGCTACAAAGGGGAGAAATAAGTAGTGGGATATATTTGTATTCGTTACAGAATGGTATTTGCATTACAGGTTTGGCAGAACACCTTTAACTCTCTATTAGAGGCATCTATTGTTTGTCTGAGTGTGACAGCTCTCGGTACTGATATGGCTGCCTGGTGGAGTAATGCTGGACTCGGGCTCCAGCTGATGCTAGTGGGAGCCTTCCGTGACAGGCTGCAGCAGCTACTCAACAAGATCGCATTTATGGCGACGCTGATAATCACATCGTGGAAACTACCAAAACAGCGACACAAATCTACTGTTCCCGTCTTGGTGTCAACCGCCATATTGCTCCCTGTGGTTTTAGCAATACTTGGGACTTCAACTGTGTTAGCAGCTCCTCTGCTGCCACTCTTCTGTCTTCCTGTGTTCCTCATAGGTTTTCCGCGGCCATTGCGTTCCTGGCCCTCAGCCGCCAGTACTGCTGCAGCAACCTGTGCTGACTCTGTGTTTTACAAACAGCTGACACCTCAGGTAGCCTCTACCCTGAGTGTTACTATGGCAATGGGCACTCTGGGGAATCCTACGCCGGGAGACCATTACTTGGTACGCTTTCAGGACCGGATGATTTGGGTCCACGTACTTGAGTGCGGTTACAAATTTTGCACCATGGTAATGAAGGGCCTTGAGCTGCAGGAGACCTCCTGTCACACCGTGGAAGCCACACGAGTAGATGATGTATTTCAGGATATTTTTGTGCATGAAGGCAAGTGGCCTCTGCTTTCTTTGAACCAACATGCAGGAAACATTCTCCGTCCATGCGACTCACTGATACTTAACACTTACTCAGACGCCAAAAACGTACTGACTGGGGTTATAGATCAACCAGAAAACTTGCGAAGAAATTCAGAAAATTTCTTCAAGACTCTGGTTTGGGTTTTGGTGAATTATTGCAAAGACCGCAAGTTTGATAATACAGAGGAAGCTTCACAGCCGGTCACAATTGACCTTACGAAGCAAGAAGTAGCGATAACAACTGAAGCTTTACCCGCTACACCACCCAAGGAAGCTTCATCTGACAATCTGTTAAGTCACGATGATGTGCAGATACTGAATTTACCGGAAACTTCAACTACACAAAATCAAGAACAACCCACAAGGGTTGCTACGGCAGCACGCCGTCGAAGTGGCTCTTTGCCTAGTCTAAGTGACAGCGTGTGGTCTCAAGAAAGTTTAAAACTTGATGAAAGCTTCACGAGCCATGGAAAACGCAAGCATTCTGTTAGCTTTGGCGCTCTTCCTGCAGCTGACGAAGGTTTAGATGATCTAGAAGATTCTTTTAATCTTGGCGGTTTTCCGGCGCTGGATGTTGGCCGCCCTAAAGTTACTAAAAACCAGGTTTCAAGTGTAAATTTCATCAAGAAAGTTGACCCAGTTTTGGGTGATTCCAATTATGGCAACCTGAGCAAAGGAGCTGTCAATAACAATGCTAAATCAGGTGCAGGCCATACTGTGAAGCCAGCGGCACTCACATCAGAGCATGCTCATAGACTTGATTTGCCATCTCAGTGGAAATCTTCCATACCAGTGGACAGACATCATTTAGACTCTTTGTCAGAGAAATTCCCGGATTTCTGGTTTAGACATGTCGTGAAGTGTTTAAGTTTTGGAAGTGACAGCGAGGCCATTACTCAAAGCATCCTCAGTGATTCAGCTCTGACCGGTTTCTACAAGCAGTTAACGTGTGCTTGTTATGCTCTAGTAGAAGTTCTGGGATTCCCAGGATCCTCTGCGGTAGCGGCTGGTCCTGGTCACGTGCACAAGGTGTACACTGGTGAAGTACCTTGGTCAATGTATGTTGATTGGCTGGAAAAGGAGGCGGAACTTAAGCTTCTAATCCTGAAAGCTTACAGGTATGAAGCATTCAGCCTCTAGTAAAGAATTCATAGTTTTTGTATTTCTATGTTCTATGCAGTCCGAGATGAGATGAAACTTGCGATATGATTGATCAAGCGGTTTAGAATTTTTCATTCCATTCGTACTGCTCGAACTTGCTTTCTTAGTTAAAAAAATTGATAAAAATATTGTTCACCACGTTTGCTCGGTTCAGATATAGTTATAAAATTGACATAATCTTTGTAAGATTATTTTCACTTTTTAGCAAGCCTACCAAATACGCCTTGCTGCATGTGAACAAAAAAGTGAAACTCATTGAATACGCTCAAAAAATCTACGAAAAATCTCAGCTATTTTCACTTCCTGTAATTGTTGGCAGATTAATCAGAGATAAGAAACTTAAAATCTTATCAAGTTAAGTCTGTCTCTTTCTTTGTATGTTGATTTTTGTAGGTATGCCTTCAAGTTAACTTACGACGAAGCTGTTCTTGGGGAAGTGACAAGCGAAGACGAGCTCGCAGAGTACATGACAGAGTATGATAGGGACTGGTACCTAGGAGCTGAGACAGATAAAGATTGGCAGCTGTCAATCATGAATGAAAAGCCATTCCTTTTCTCGTTGGGTAGAGATAAGGGCAAGGTAAGTTGTTATTAGTCTCAAAATGTGTTACTACTCTAAATAATTCTTGTCTCCACTCTTCTCCCACATGTGCTCGAGTTTAATCTTCGACTCATGGGAAAGTAAGGCAGTTTATTTACACTGCAAAGAGAAAGATTAAAGACTTTAAATATTAGGTTGGTAATAAGAAAAATTTTTTTTTCGTTTAGATAGATATAGGCAGTGGCATCTATTAACTGACACACTGAACAGCTGATGTTGTTCTCGTTAGTCCCAAGTTCAACTCAAGTTCACAAGACGTTTAAGTTTTTGACGCAAATAGGGTTTTGAATGGCTGAGTGTGAGTTGTCAGACAACCTCACAGAAGACTGCAATCAGACGTCTTCTATTTCATTCAAAAATAGGCATCGTGGCCGAATGTCTAGGGCGCCGAACTTGAAATCCAGAGTACGCGGGTTTAAGCCTCGTTCTGACCACCAGCTGATGTTGTTCTTGTACTTTAAATATTAGGTTAATAATAAGAAAAAATATCTTTTATTTACGTTTAGATAGATATAGGCAGTGGCATTTATTAACTGACACACTGAACAGCTGATGTTGTTCTCGTTAGTCCCAAGTTCAACTCCTCGGTCACGCCTGTAAATAGCCAACTGGTCCGCCTCCTTCCAGTTGGGATTTTTAACCACGTTATGTTTAATTATATTGTATTTTTTTTCATTGTTTGTTTCCGATGGCACTGAAAACCCCCATTAGAGGAGTAGCCAATTAAGATGTATATATTTTTCAAACTATGCACCAAAACCGTTAAAATATTTGTTAGTGTTTAAATCACTTTATTAAAAGCAACTTTCCTCTTACCTTCAAAGGGAACATACACCAGCCGCGTTCTCTCAAAGCAGGAGATAATGGCCCCAGTAGGGCGCCTTAACGGAGAATGCGTGCGGGGCCAATGGGCCTCTCTGGCGCTAGAGCTTCTGTACTTTACTAACGATGACGAAGAGCGGTACAGTATCCAGGCTCATCCCATTCTACTCAGGAACCTCACTATCCAAGCAGCGGACCCTCCTCTTGGATATCCTGTGTACTCCTCAGGGGCTCTGTCAGTACCCATTGTTGTACTCCCTCTGTAATGCGACCTCTTATTATATAATTATTTTACAAGCAGCGGGTGTTAGCAAATAGTCATAAATTAATATTCTTATCGTGTATCGAGAACAGGTAGGGCAAGATTTTTCAGGCATCTCGGTGTAGCCGGTCACGTTAGCTTCACAGCAGCTACTGGGTCGCCGGTCACGCAAGGCCTTTTCCCGGCTGCAGAAGAGACTTCCGTGACAACCGTAACATGCAACATCAATAAGTAAAGTTTTCCAGTATTATAATACGAAACCCATGTGAAATTTGATCGAATTCCTTGAAAAATTCATGGCACATCAACGTCTGGCTACGTTAAGGAAATAGCACATACAACCTAAAAATTAAGCTGAGTTTTATTCACTTGTTTTAACAAAATACAGCAAAGAATTAGTGAGTGTGCACTCAATAGTACAGCGTGTGCAGCGAGACAATTATCATTGAATCGCTGTGAACAGATTTTGAGGAAAAGAGTACGTTCAGGTCAGCAGTAGATACAAACAAGTCACAAGATTTCGCGACGATTGTACGCACTTTAATCTTGATTGGCTGATAGAGAGACCATATATGTTATATATATGTTCCGTTTCGTAATACACTAGAGACCAGAAAAAAGTTCATAAATAGGTTTTAAAGCGAATGTGTGGCATATGAAGATAGACCTGTTAAGTCTTATAATCGTTATCGAAATTCCCTTTAATACATTTCACAACTCATTCACCCTGAGAGAATATGGTTTTTGAACGGGTGTTTTCCACACTTTCGTCCCGCTTAGTGGCTTTGTTATAGAAGCTCGATAAGTCACTACTGGGAATTCCACCAGAATTGTAAACGCTGTAAGTTTTCTCTACTATTTGTCAGGGCACCACCAGGAGTGGAGCCTGTGGCTTAATTTGACTCAACACGTGGAAACTCACCAGGTCCAGAAATGAAACTCTGGTGTGAAATAAAAAGAGGAGAACTGAAAACTGTTTTATCATTAGATTCGGGGCGAGTCGTTCTCTTCCACAGAGCCGCCTGTCCCTCTTTGCCGGGAGGCCTTGGGACGAGGAATGCAGGTGCGCATTTGAGTGGCTAGAATCTTTATAGACACGGAGTTTTGTACCACATACCTGCACTACACTCTCTGTTTCCATTGTTTCGCTTCTTTTGGATTGAATAGCTGCTTAAAGTCTGATAAATATACCAATAGAACATTTTGAGTGTCTGAAAAGTATCTAAATGGCAGTTTTCTCTCCTACCGCCGGCTATAATCCCTAGCTTTTAATATATCTGTAATCAAAAAAATGCAACACTTTTGCCATTGTAGGGACTATCCCCTATCACCTAGTTACAATTTAAAAGGCGCCTCCTGTTTCAGCTACTTAAGCAACAGACCACTCCTTCCATCGGCTAACCGGCGCAATGTAGGGATAACACGAGAGAAGCTTTTAAATCACGAGCCGTTACTCGAATGATCTATAAGCTTTTCGAGCGTTCTTCCGATATCCCCACCTAAAAGATGCAACCCTTTTAGGCAGAGCATGCACGTGCAGTCCATTAAAGGGGATACCCTTCCGCCTAGTCACAAATCCATCTCTGACAAGGCGTCTTTTGTTTTTCTGAAACATGAAACACACTCACTCTGCCGTTTATATACAGCGGTATGCATATCTTCACTTTCTCCCTATTTTAAAATTTTAAAAAAGATTCACCTTCCACAATTTTGTTATTCTCTAAAATAATGAAGCGTCAAACTACATTGTTGGAAGTTTTATCGGTGATTTTTATTTGTTTAACTGATAAACAAGTCTACATACAATTGTGTACAATTACTCTTTTTTCCAAGTGTCACATAATTACCTAAAATATTCATAGTTACAGGTTTTTTCAGAATGCTTTTTATTGGCTGATTGGGCTACACACGATTGCATTTGATCAAAAACAATACAAGAACCAAAGGGCAATAAGAGGAACACAAGTAATTCGGTTAGAGCAAACGATGTTTTTCTTGGTATATTCCTGATCGCTCCTGATTTCCAGATTTTGAAAAATCAAGCAACAAGATGTAAGTTCAGTCTTTAACTTTGTTTCTACTTTCTTACAGTATCAAAATAGATCGGCGGTGACTGAAAGCAAATTCTGTGACGCCAAAATATTAGTTTTCACGTAGAAAGGGTATATGTGGGAGTTTTGGCTCTAAGTTTCTTAAGTAGGTCCCTCTATTCTCTGCTGACCCTTAACAAAATAGTGCTTTCTCGAACGTAACATAACGTAATTGCATTTAATTCTAAAATAAAGCGATATTCGTGGTGATTGTCATGTAGTGGCCGAGAGCAGGGTTCGTCACCCTTTTCAAAATCAATCACACCTGAAAAGTCATTCAAACTAACCAATGGCTGCTGTTGATTCATCAACGTAACACGCACCTTTTCCTTACAAGGCCAGGATAACGAATTATCAAATTCTCCGGGAACAACTTTGATATACACGGCTTGAGTTGGTAAACGTGAAAATGGCTGGGATGAGATTTTCAATTTATATTTATAACCGCCCCTAAACAAATAAAATGGCTCACTAACTGAGCTGCTTATATATATTCGTCCACTAGTTTAACCCTGACGGACGGTTTTTTTCCAGCTGAAAGGGCTCTTCAATTCCTCTATCTGTTGTGACTGTCGTTCTATCTGTTGTGACTGTTCCTTAACTACAGTGACAAGCTCATGAACTTGATACTGAGTGGCCTCTAGACCGCGGAGGGCTAAACTCAAATGGCTTTCAATTTGCATTTGTGAGTGCGATTTGGCGGCTGATCTTGGAAACTGTAAACAGAGAAATAAGTCCATTTAGAATCTCAACGACTGCTGATTTAAGTCCAAAAATTTATTTCAAGCTTATTTACTGTGAAAATCTCTTTAAAAAAGTCAATAATAATTTGGTTACTATTCTCTTAGTCATTTTCTAATCCGTTCGGCTACAACAAATGTCAAAAGTATTCTTTGTATGCTGATCTGTGATCTGTGATAAAGCAATGGCGAGAGCCCAAGTGGTAAGGCCGGGGGAGGAGGGACTCCTATGTGAAAAGTCGTCTCCCCTAGTGCTCTCAGTCACGGATTTTGTTCTCACTTAAAGGAGGTCTGGACGGAATGCTTCTTTTACTTTTAGACGTCCTTCACTCTAAGAATAACATAAAAGCACTTTTATTTCCGTTATAAGTGGTTTGTCTTAGGGGGCAGATCAAGCTCGAGCCACGCCCAGATAGGTCTCCTTTAGGCGTTTAGCACTCTCCATCTTAGCACATGTCAGTCTCTCTTCCCCTCCCCCGAGGGTGCGACTGCCTGCCTCCTGATATTGTGGTCTGAGTTAGATGTTGGCGGGGTGCTACGTGTCGCTTATTCTTGTTATGATGCATGTACGTGATACAACACTTCTCTGGGTACTACGGTTTTCCTCCTTCCTGATAAACCAACGCAACGTTTCCATATTCCAATTCGTCCCGCATTAAAATAATGAAGGGACGGCCCCAAGGGCCGCAGAGCGCTGCCCCATAACTGTTTTTCATGGTCATCGTGGCTAGCAGCATGGTTCGCGGGAGCGTGCACCGTGCAACAAGGCGGCCATTTGTTTTTCGTGCGCTTTTCGCGGCTTACCGCGCCTACACAACCTACAGCCAGCAGTCTACAGTGTTTGCTGAAGAAACGGTTTGGAAAGCCTTTCTTTCTGCATTATTCATTGCGTTTTTGGAGGAAAAATTTTCTTCCTACAAGTTTTCAAGCATTTTTGGAGGGACATAAGCATATAGCTGAGTGTCTATTTTTCATTTGTTAAAGAGCTGCTTAGCTGCTTTTGGCGTTGCTTTAAAACTATTATAATTAATTAGGCTTTGAACAACCCGGCCCAGGAGCTCTGCTTTTAGACTTGACTAAATCCATATATTATTGCTTTATTGTAAAAGAAGATACATGCAGCCGCGCACGAAATGCCGGCTGTGTGAAATAGATTTTATTCAATTCTCGAGCTTCATTACCGCAAACTTCGGGAAGAATGCGCTTAAGTCGGATATCCTTTGCGCTGTTGAATAGGTTTATTATTCTCTACCCTTGTTACCAGTCGTTGTTGCCAGTTTTGTATATAATCTTTTATGCTAACGCTTACTAAGAACACCGAAACAACCATCTCATGTTGGGCTTCACGGACGTGAGGCGTGAAATAACTCGTACATGATATTTTTCGCACAATACGCCCTCTCTATATAACTCCATGATACTCTAATTTTTCAACCGCGTATTAACAAGTTTAGAATGACCAGTGAATGAACGAAGCACAATATCCTGAATCCCTGTGATCACTGAAGTTAATACTATAAATATTTTGAATATATCAACAAGTTCGTACCACTTCTTCGCATCCTAACTTCTTGTATTCACACTGAACTTCGGTTGCAGGACATTCATCAAGAATATGAGCCTCGAGCTGAAGGCACAAACAATCACAAAAGTGAGGTGACAAAAGAATCTGACATCAGTTAACTTTAAAACATCGCTTATTTTTGCCAGGGCTCACCTTCTGGTCTTCCAGTTCTCGCCCATACATGGATGCCCATAGTTAGTCCAGTGGTATGTCTTGTACCCTATGGACACTCCTCCCCCCTCTCGGTCTATGCGGACACTAGCATTTGGGAAAACACATTATTATGGGTATTTTTGCCTCCAAAATCTCATCCCCACCCCTCTACAACTGTAAGCCTGTAACACGATAACTTTATCTCAGGCTACCTCGATTTAAACAGAGTTATTTCTTGTAATGTAAATGTATCAATATATAGAGGCCTTTTCTATTACCTGCACATTAAAACAAGCACAAACTGAATTAGCTTTCTTGTTTCGACGTGAGATCTTTCTAACTTAAATGCTCTCTATGAAGACATAGTTGATCATCGCAGTTATGTTCACAACTCAAGCAGTTGCGAAATGAAAGCCTGAAAAAAAATTAGGCCTGAACGGGATTTGACCCCATGACCTCTGTGATACCGGTGCAGTGCTCTACCAACTGTGCTACCAAGGCAACTAGGGAGTGGTCAATTTGTTATTTCGTAATACACCCGTGGATGTTGAATAATGCAAATGAATATGTGGATATCATATTTGCTGCTGAAGTTAACTGTGTACATAACTGTGATGATCAACTATGTCTTCATATCTTTCTCTGTAGTTCAAATATATGATATTCATATATTCATTTGCATTCAATACTTCTGTTTTGAAATGAAATACCTTACTGGCCTGAAATTAGCACACAACGGGCTTAAAGTGGCTATGACATGAAAAATAATTGCAGCTTATTTGACAGGCTTTTTCAAAAATTTAATAATAATGACATTTCCCTTTTTGGAATATCTTTTTTCGTTTTAGAGATTTTGACGTTTTTCTATTATGCAAATTAGGAAAGTGATGACGTCATAAGGTGCACAACTAAAATTGCAAAATACTGAATGAACAATATCTCTGGAAATATTGAAGCAGTGTTTTTTAAACTTGGCACCAGAAATGTTCATCACAAAAGACAGAAAACAACACCTGTTGTGCTGTTGCCACGACAACAATTCTGCCGCTAGTCCTGTCTCAATTAAAACAACAATTCCCAGTTTTTGTCTTCACCAAGGACCATGTACTCTAGTCATTCTAATGGTGAGAGTTAAGACAATATGGTTACCATGTCTGTTACAAACAGGAGCCTCTGTCCTACTTTAAAGGTTTAAAAATGAGGACATTTGGTTTTGACAGAAAGAGACTGGAGCCAAGAAAGATTCCATGACAACAACACTATTATTATTTTTTTTGAAAAGCCTGTCAAATAACCTGCAATTATTTTTCATGTCATAGGCACTTTAAGTCTGCTCTGACTTAAGGCTTTAAAACGAACCTTTTCTCGTGGAATATCTGTCCGACCACACTTGTTAGTACACAGAACAGGAAACGTTCGGCAAGTCTTAAAATGTTTCTGAAGTAAATTAAACAAAAGTTTAGTATCACGTGATCATATCGCGAGCTCAAGATTAGAGGTTATCGAGGTCCCGCGTTTTTTTTTAAGTTGACCGCTTATCTAGTGCTGGTTTTCTATCAGATTGCGGGCTCTTGTCAAGTTCACTTGTTGTAGATAGAGCCATTGTTTGTCTTCATTTGCATTGAGTATTTTTGACTTTTTTGACTACAATTTCATTATAATGAATTTGTCATTTAATGTCTTGCGTGCATCCATATATGCAACCATGACGCTAAGCATGAGCCAATTCTTTAGTAAAGATAGGTAAGGTAAGGTAAGGTAAGGTAAAGGTAAGGTAAGGTAAGGTAAGGTAAGGTAAGGTAAGGTAAGGTAAGGTAAGGTAAGGTAAGGTAAGGTAAGGTAAGGTAA
>OMLO01004784.1_pt1 | contig 11334 bp, 2 predicted proteins | sample 1674811 | NCBI WGS metagenome assembly OMLO01 (sample SAMN06265003, study PRJEB25207) | coral metagenome | isolation source: Coral host | place: Mexico:La Bocana,Puerto Morelos, Mexico | collected 2008-11-13 | reverse complement strand
TACTACATCTACCTGCAAGCTAATGTACAATATTACTATACATATGACTGGCTACGGGGTACGTATATTGTTGACTCCCCCCGCGCCGTCGGCATCGTATGTACACTCAGCACTACAAGCAACGAATGTAGCCTTGGGCTCATGCATTTGTGGTTGGTGATACGTTGAAACACTATGATTCCTTCGAGCAATAGAGAGAAGGCGGCTGTAACCACAACTTACGTGCGGCAAGGCCAGCACGCTCCTAACTATCCTCAATTAGGAACTCATTGATTTGACTCCAAAACCAGAAGATGGAACACCGAAGTTTACTGTTATGCCACATCTTCGTGCGGCACAGCCAGCACGCTTCAGTTATCCCCTAATCCTGGAATGGCAACTTTAGTAGTTTTAATCTCTTCGGGTAACTCACGAATACCGAGCAAAGCTAGGGCGTTTGGCCACTTGGCAGGAACAAGACCCTTCGTGAAAATGTCTGCTGCCTGTTTGTCGGTTTCGACATATTCGAGGACTGAAGATTCATCTTCATCGAAAATCTCTTGAAGGCAACCGAGGTTCACCTTGTGTGTCCTCTGAATGTGACGAAGCTTCGGAGAAAATCCCTTCTTGACAACCTTTATGGTTGCCTGGTTGTCCTCCTTAACTCGGAGTTTGACTGGCCTGCCCAGCAGACGCTCCCATAACTGGAGCGAGGGCAACCCCTCTGCGTACAAAGAATGTGCAAGACTTATAACTTCAGCTTCAGTCGTAGAACGAGATGTTGAAGTTTGACGTTTTGACACCCATGCAAGAGGAAACCACGTCTGTGGACCATAAAGTACGAGGTATCCACCGCTGGTGGACTTGGTGTGTGCTCTCTCCCCACAAAAGTCTGCGTCGACATAAAGGACGAGTTCCAAGTCATCTGCGGCGTCTTGAACGGTGCCCACCAGGCGGTGGTTGCAAGTTCCTACCAAGTACTGTATAAGGCGCAAAAGCTGTCTATCATGATTCCTAGACCACTTCTGGACATTAGAGGCAAGATCTCCTATTGGCTTTAGGATATCAGGTCGTGCAAGGCGGGCAAGCCACAATGCCTTCATAAGTACTTTGCAAGCAACGGGTGCTAGAGTACCAGTGACCTCGTCCTCGTCCGGGTTCAAGGATCCATCTGCGACAAACGGTGTCAGTGCGGGCTTGACTGAACTAACTTTAGCGCACTCTTTATATAGGTCTATGGTCTGGGCGGTATAGGCTTTCATGTCGAACACCATGCCGAGGTCTATAGCGCGCATAGCAGCACTCTCTACCTCATTTGGCAATGAAGGATCGGGGAGTTTGGCAAAAAGGTGGTCTCGACCTAAGATACGATGGATAGGCTCAGGTGGTTCTACATCAACCATGCCACACAAAGCCTTCCAAAAAGGTGCATGAGACTCCTTTGGACCTGCCAAAGTGAGGTCATCTACATAAGTAGATAACATGAGGCGGGTATCTGGAAAGAAGAAGTTCCCTGGGAACTCGGGAATCTCCTCGCCGCCGAGGCGTTTAATGATACCCTTTAGATGCCTCTCCCAGTGCCCCCCGGCTTCCGGGTGCCCGTAGAGTGCCTTGACCAGCAACACCACCGGTTTAGCGAACTTCTCCCTCCACCAGGAAGGTCGAAGCTCCGGAGGTAGCTGAATCCAGGTGGGATGCTTAGACTTGAGGAATGCCTGAACGTAGGCTTTCACCGCATCAGCGGCTGAGAGGCCATTGCCAGGGATGGACCCATAGGCAAGAGTGGCATTCAAACCCTGCACGGATGTTGGGTTGGCGCCCAACTCCTGATAGACAGCGGCAAAGCCAAGCTCGTCCTTTGCGGCATCTCCTCTATAAACAATCCTACCTTTGACCTTTTGCAAGTGTTTTGCCAGCTCGTGGAACTTAATTGATGCAATCGTCATTAATTGCCCGAAATGCACTGAAGTTCCCGTGGCCTTTGCCTCGGAGCGGACGTCGTCCTGCTCATCCCAAGTGCCTTTGGCAACCAGTCCATCGGCTTCAGCTTTAACAGCTTGGAGAGCTTCAGGGCTTGAAAGCATTTCGGCACGTGACAAGAGTTTGGTGACTGCTGCATTGACTTCTGCGCAAGGCTTTCCTTTCGGAATTCCAAGGATATCACTCATAAGACCGTTGAGGTCCATAATTTCGGTCACCTCTTTCTCAATGTCAACTTTGGATTCATCAGACTCAACTGCGACGGCAAAAGTTTCACTTGCAAGGGCGGATACATGTTTAAGGTCTTGTTCTTTCTCTCTATGATGCTGGGGTTCACTAGATAGGGGAACTACTGGGCAACATGGAACTTGCTGACAAACACGCATGGGGTATAAAGCCCTAGCGATTTTCTCACACATCAATTCAGGATAGAACACAGTGTCTGCAGTGTTGCTACCGGCTGCTTGCGCATGTGTACCAGGCTTGCATTTACACTTACAAGACGAGAATGCATCAACAATTGATTGTGAAGTAGTCATTAGTTTCCAAGGCTTCCTTATAGGATTACCCTTCCGATCTTGAACACCTACAGCACAGCCGTCAAAACGGACCTCTTTGAACTTGTCGCGATGTCTCTCAAAGAATGCCTTGACGTCATCACGATTCCACCCTTCACAATGGGTTGGCCACTCGAATGTAACATCCCCTTTATCATCTGTTATGATGACTTCGGCAGTTTCAGCAAAACCAGCAAATAGTCTTTTAGACTCCTTCACTTGCTTTCTCCACTTCTTGCGAAACTTCTCGCCGCCACAAAAAAGATTAAGACGTTGCCAAGGTGAGCCTGTGGTGCATGGGATCGCACCCCACAAATTCGCAGGGCCCCCACACTTAAGTTGGGAAACAACCTGGGAAATGGTATCAGGATCATCAAGGTCATACATCTCTTTACACAATCTTACGTGGGGAATGTCATACAAACCGTTAACATAGCCCATCATGGATTCGGGTGAACATGCAAATTCATACATTGTTGGGACCTTACCTTTACGAAAGAAGTTGACTTCAGCCCCCCGCTTAGCGGCCCTCCGTGCTCTTCTATTTCCAACCTTCCAAGGTCTAGACGCCTTTTGCTGAGGAGTCCCTTCAGCTGTTTGAGCTGGGCAACCAAAAGTTGGCAATGGAGCATTAGCGGATGCAGACGAAGACTCAAGCATTACAGGACTTGCTGGAGCGGCAGGGCCAGCCCCCTCGGGTGGCCCCCCTTCTTCCTCTGATGATGTTGGTTCATATTCATGACCGATAGGAACAGCAGGTTCTGGCTTGGGCACTTCAGCTTCTGAAGCAATCCCTTCTTCTGCGGGCGCTGCGGGATGAGGCTCCTCACTGAAGATCTCAGCAAGAGCTTTCTCTTCAAACTTCTTTCTCGCTTCCTCCTTCTCTTCCTCAACAAGTTTGGTGAATCTTGCTCTGCAAGCTGGGGTGTGTACAGTGCTGTCTCCAGAGCACCCTTTACAACCGGGAGTCTCTTTAAAACGAATCATTCGTTCGACAGTAATGTAAACCCCTCTTGGTTTCTTTGCTGATGGAGTCGGAGGAGCGGCAATGCCTTCTCCCTCTGGCGGAAATGGCACTTCTTTCAAATCTATTTCAGGCAATGATGGCACCTCATCGTCGGAACGAGCTGGCTTGCCCTCAAGCAATGCTCGGTCTCTGGCATGTGCAACAGGAAAGACGGGTGGTCCATCCTCAACATACAACTCTGGTTCGGGGACATCAATAGATTGGGATAAACCACGGATCCTAAAATCTTGGTAGTCTAGCACCTTCACTACGTTCCTATACCTACCCCCAGAGTCTACACGCCATCCAAGAAATAATGCAGGGGACATGTTGGGCTCTAATGTCCGCTTTGTTGGTGTCTTCTTGCGGTAGTAACACAATTGCCCAAAACACAAACGCCTTCCCAAAAACGGAGCCCGTGTTAACATCTCCCACTGCGTTTTCCCAGTTGCCTCATCGACACGATCAAAGGAAAGGGAAAAACATGCGAACGGGAACGAGAAGGTATGAAAGGAGTACGGGAGACCACTTTGCAAATGAATCGCCCTTGTACATTCCTTCTCTTCTCTGATGTCACGCTCCAGCTTGGCATTATGTGGCCAACGATTTGGAAGGGAGGTTTCTGGCACCAAGCCCACTTCAACACAAGCTTGCTCCAATTCTTGGGCTTCATCATGCTTCACGAGCACGTGAGGGACTTTGTCAGAAGTCCTAATCCCTAAGAAATGACGGAGATTCTTGGCATGTGTTGCTATGTCACGCTTCGTTATCGGGTAAGCGATACGAGCTCCAGAGTAAACATCTCGGATGACGTGGTGAACCTTCACCCCACCGACTCCAACACCAGGATGGTCAGTACCCATGGCTAAGATGATGTCGTCAGTTGCGAGTTGTTGCGTGGGTTGTGTTGGTACATCAATTCCGTCATCTGCACGACCGTCAGGTTTACGTGCAACACGCATTGAAGTGTTCTTAGAGATGTTACAAATCCGACAAAATGGGTTCTTGGGAAAATGTGTCCTAAGATGTTCTGGTGAGATCGCTTCAGCTTTCAATGCATCTTCCTTAAACGGCACTCCTTCTCCTAATTCAACCAAAAGCTTGTCATCCATGTCATGGTGCTTTGGTGCGGCTTCGCCAGCACCCTCAGCACCGCGAGGGACCGAACTTGATTCGGCTTCAACAGGGCTTTTGGGCGCTGGGTCAACAGGAGGTGCTGCGGACGATGAACTGGCTTCAGCTGGGGCGGCAACAGGTGGCTTTTCACGATCCTCAGTTGGTGCGGCATGGCCAGCAACCCTTTCGGCTGCTGGTGATCTCCTTGGAGTGGAGATATCATACTTCTGTGGCTGAGTACTGATTGGTGGCCTAGACCTTTCCCTCACAGTCCTCACAGGATGATGCCATGCTTGGTCACCAATTGCGTGTGGATCTAAACACCTGGTAAAACCTTTATGCCTTTGACGAATATCATCTGCTCTCTCATACTCAGAAGGAAGAAAAGAAGATGATGGCGATGCTTCATGATACAACTTGTATAAGTTACCCTGCTCATCAAACTTGAAGACATCGGATGTCGCATTCATTGGTGCAAGGATCTCAGTCTTTGATGCAATGCCAGGTGATGCTTTGGGAGCACCCTTCGGACGAACGTCAGATGAAGATGTATCTTTGCGATACTGCGTGGCCTTTTGCGGCTTCAACAAACTGACTGGCACTTCTTCCCTATTCCAAGCAACAGGAACGTCATCTGAAAAGGAAACAGCGTCTTCTTCAATCAGGGGAACACTTGATGCAGCTTGGGCTTCTAAGGGAATTGTCTTCCTAGGTTCGTTGGGGACCCTAGGAGTGACATGTTCGTCGTACTGGGGAACATACTCTACAACCCTAGTGGCATTAACACGTGCATCACGAGGAACTTTGAGCTTGCAACGATGAACATCCTTTGGCTTAACCATATAGGGGACCTGATTTCTGGGGTCCCAGATGAACATGAATCCACCATCAATCACGGCTTTGCCAATGCTCTGAGCTGGTGGGCAACTATCAAGAACGTAAACCTGCTCATCTCCGATGATCGAACTGCCTTCAAAACCAACGGTGTGATTACCAGGTCTAGCCCCACCACCTGTTGAGAACGAAACTGGTGCATCAGTTTCTCTGATACACTTGCGCATTGCTGGCGTCATCGCTTGCTTCCCAAACAAGTGTCTTCCGGCCGCCGTATCCCATAACCAGGGCACAGTGTGGGAGACCGACGCGGTCATCGCCACAACGGATGCAACCCCATCGTGCAATACAGCAGGTGCTGCCGGAGCCTTAGGAGGTGGGCCGCCACCTTTAGCTTTACCCAAATTCCTAGGCGGAGGGCCTTGATATTTGTTGTGAGCATCATGCAGAAAAGGGCACGACTTGGCCTTGCAAGCGTTGTATGCAAAGAACATACACGGATGCTTTGCCTTTTGGGCCGGCGTCATCTCACTGACTTTGACAACCTCAGCAGTACGGGGCGTTGTATCGCCCCCTCTGGGAGTCTTCGGCTTCTTAGGCGGCTTCGGCGGCTTCTTTGGATCTGCTTTAGGAGGGACAGGTGCAGCTGGAACTTCCGGCTTGCCTTCCTTCTTATCCTCTTTCTTCTTCTTCTCTTTCTTCTTCTTCGGAGGTTTGTCTGCTTTGGCTGGTGCAGCCGGTGCGGCATTGCCAGCACCCTGATCAAGGTGTGGCTTCTGCCTCAACTGCTTATCAAACGCTGCACGATTGATCTTTTGCTGTTCCAGCTCAATAGCTAGCTCTACCTTTCCCCAGATCCATTTGGTGGATCGCCTGTGACTATTGTGAGGTGCTTCACGAGCCTTCCTAATCTTGTCAGAGATAGGAGACCTCTCAAGTTCGTCCATCAGGTGGTTAAAAAGGGTTTGTTCCCTAGGTAACTCACTATGGGGAATTGCCGAAAGAATGTAGAGATACTTGTCGCGAAATGTCTCAAGATCAGAAATGGAATTGCCATGTAACTTCAATTGAAGAAGGTTACGCTCACCTAGCATCCCTTGTCTGTCTCGCTCCAATTGAAAGTGTCTGATGATGGCACGTAGCATTACTCGGCCGTTAGGCATGCTACCGGTAGTAAGACGCTCACTCTCAACCATTTGCTGAAACAGCAGTCCGAATTTGCCCTTCTTACATACCTTGATGAGTTTCGCAGCTATTTCCCTATTGAGCCTGGGGAATCTAGAGTCCTTCTTTAAAGATTCGTCATCTAGAAACTGCACTTCTTGAATCCATTGATACACTTCATCACCATCAGTGCGCTGGAGTTTTCCAATGGTCATTAAAACCTGATTTAGATAACCCCTCGCCTCCCCAGCGTCGCTGGGAGCATTTGGCAACACAAGATCGTTCAAAGATTTTACTCTGATTACCTCTTCTTCGTACTCTGCTGGGGTTTTGGTTTGGGTATCACCACTTGAAGATGCTGCCGTTGCTTCAAACGTTGGAAATTTGTTTCCCGTAAGAAATGGACAGTTGATTTCAAGATGCTGATCGGAACCACAAACTCGGCATTGAACACCCTTATCAAACTTTGGGGATTGATTCGGGGAACCACCATCAGAAGAAGAAGATGACGAACTACCTGGTGAAGGAGGATCATGACTAATGAATCCACGTGCTGGTAAATCCAATTGAGGAATACTACCCTTAGGCTTTTCGGGAGCAGCTATCGGCTGTGGCACTTCTCCGGTGCGGCTAGCCGGCACCCCTTGTGCGATTGTTGCAACAGAGGTAGCTAACTCAACCATCATCAACTTTACTTGATCAATCTGACTCTGAACATCCCCACCGACTCCCGAAACCAAGTTTCCACCTGGAATGACTGCCTTGGCAACAGCTGGTTGTGCAGCTGCTGTGGACGAAACGCCTGGGATTGCCGATGGATACAGACTCGACGAATGCAAAGGAGCCGGATCAGGCTGGGTGATTGGATCAGGACTAACACATGGTGCGGCCTTGCCAGCACCCCCCGGATGCTGTGGCTTGGCAACAACTGTCTCAGAATGCAATGGTGATAAACCTGGTGGCTTACCGATATCCCCAAACAAAGACTCTTCCCCTTGTGGTGGAGTTGGTGAGGAAATCAACACATGTACATTCTGAACAGGACTTGGTGTTACTTGAAGCTCCGGATTAGTTGGAGGACGAGCTTTGGGGGAACCAACAGATTCACTTGCCTTAGCTTTAGTTTCCAACTGTGCCCTAAGCCTCCTGATCTCTTCATCCTTATTCCGATTGATCTCGGACAATTCTAAACATCGCTGAATATTGATAGCTTGTTGTCTATTGACTTCAACTTCCTGCTCACGCAACAACATAATCTGGGACCTTTGTTCATCGATGGTATGCCTAGCCTGGTTCATGGCTTCATGGGCTTCAGACCTAAGGTTCTCATTAACACGGGTGGCTTCAACCTGAATGGCACTAATTGCCCTCATGGCTTGATCTTCAGTTGCCTGAACCGCCTGTGCCTGAGCCTCTAAAACAGTCTGTTCCATAGAACCCTCCCTTTGGGCTACAAAAGCTTTAGCTTGGGCTACGATCGAATGAATGGTCTGCTGGGCATTATGAATTTCGGCTTGTGCTATCTCCCTGGCCTGAATGGCCTCCCTCTGATAGTATTCTGCAGCATTCGCTGCATGAGATGCTACTTGGGATGCTTGACTAGCTTGGGATACAGCAGCCCCTGCCAGAAAAGTTGCCTGTTGGGCAGATAGTTGTGGTGGTGTTGGGAATCCATCTGAGGAAGATGACTGATTTGGCTGAGGAGTACCCGAATATGGTTCAATCCTACTTACTGCCCTAGTCCTTTGACCTCCCCTTTGTCCACCCCTAGTATATCTAACCACGGTTGAAACTGCAGGAACGCCATCTAATTCACCTTCAGTATATAATGGCTCATACTTGAATCGTGATCCTCTGGAGGGGAAAAACCTGAGTGACGTTCCATTGTTACAACAAGTACACTTAAAGAACCACTCGCACACGGCTAGCTCTTTTTCCAGCGGACTCGAAGTCTGCAGTTGCAATGGTGCGGCTCGGCCAGCACCCCGTGGAAAGACTTGCAAAGGAGATAGATTCGGCTGCGAAAGCGCTGCCCCCAACACGTTCAACCAGATTAGATTATTGAATTGGATTCGAAGTTACTTTTACCTCGACTGGTGATTGCGAATTCGATGGCTTTGCTCGCCAATGGCACCAAACAAAGATGCAGAAACTTTGATGACGACAACAATGGTGTACCCTCGGTGCGGCTATGCCAGCACCCCACTTCAAGAACAGCTTATTGCCACGGGGAGTAGTGCCTCAAGAACTCTTCGTGTGACGAGTTCTGAAGCTCCAACCTTAAAGCAAAAATCGCGTCCCTGATGGAGCGGGATTGAGGATCCACCTGCACTGCAAAATGCCCACGGTGTTTGCACTCCGCAATGATGTTGTCTGAATCGTCCAAGATTCCGTGGACCTTGTGCCTATAGCACCAGTCCGCCTTCCCGTCTCGGCCGACCTTTTCAAAACAAAGTTCTGCGTATCGCACTGGGATGTTCCTCTGCCTCAAGAAACGTGCTATCGATTCGATCCTCGGCTGGACGTATCGCACTCCTCCTTGGCCTTTTACGAAGCTAAGGATGTCCCACTCTATGTTGTACTGTTGCGCTGTGATTTGAAGAAACTCCACAGCTTGGTTGTCAAGATAGTACGGGACTTGAGCTGAGTGGATATTGTGCTGCTCGTGCAAGTCCAAGACGTTGTGGTAGTCAAGGGCAATGCGGATCGGTTCTCCTGCACGATCTGCAACGTACGGGTGACCGTACGTGAGGTCGAGGCCAGTAGACGAAAACCTTTGCTTCTTTGGTGCGGCAACGCCAGCACCCTGCGACAGCTCTGGAGGTGGGTTCTTGAAAGGTCTATCGACTTGATAGATCCTAGGATCACGAACTACACCAGGAACTTCACGTGGATGAGGAACTTGTTGTGGGACCTCCGGAGGAGGAGCCTTGTAGCTCTTTTCCACGTCTGCAGTCGCAGATGCTGCGGCCTTCGGCTCCTCAGTGGTAGCCTTGGCCCTTGGCGGTGCCTTCCTCTTGATTGGAGGTGGTGGTGGCGGTGCCGATGCTTTTGCAGATGCAGCTAAGACTGACGATGCCGGTGCGGCACTGCCAGCACCCTCAGGCGCTGGCACTGGATCACCAAACCACGTCTGTGGCCTCTTCGATCGGTCCCTGTCTTCAAAGAAGGTGTAGTTGCGACGTTGTCGCTTGGGCTCCGGGGCAACCACAGCAGCTGCACGCTTTGGCGTAGGTTCCACAGGTTGAGCCTCAATGATTTCACCTTCAGCAAAAGCCTCACGAAGAATGGCGTTGTCTCCAGTCGTCAAGTCGTGAACCGTCGTCCCACGATGGATGAGAATGTTGTCGCCACGGCGCTCCACTCTGTGTTCTCCACCTGCTGGACTAATCCACGCCTCGTCTGCAAGTTCGTGAGGATCCTCTTCAGCTCCAGCCGGTGCGGCTTGGCCAGCACCCTCAGGCCTGACCTCCACCAACCTTTGAGATGGTGCCACCCCTTCTGCTGGCCTAATCAACTTCCAGACACCACGTCTATCGATCCGATAGGTAGGGGGTGTCTCTTGATCAGGAACTGCTGCTGGGATCCCTGCGACCTGTTCCACCACTGGCCGTTGACGTCGCTCTCTACGTCTTGCCACCTCAGTTGACCTCGACCGTTCCGTCGGAGGAGATGGTGGCTTCCTGGCAACGTCTCTATCCTCTTCTGCTCGTCCCCTGCGATCAGATGTCCGTCTGCGCCTTCTGCGTCCACCTTCAGCTTGTCCAACAACAGGTCCTACTGACGATGCTCTTGGTGCTTCCGATGGTGCGGCACGGCCAGCAACCCTATCAGCTGCTGGTGCAGACGAAGTCCTACTCCTACGGTGACGAACAGGCGGCGAGGCCGGCCTCCTTGACTGCGATGTTGCGCCCGAGACAAACCCAGGCGGTGGGCCTTCTGGCTCGCGTGGGGTGAGCACCACAGTTGATGCAGTGCTTGACTCCAAAACTTCCGATCCAGTTTCCACCACCCTGTCTGCAGCAACTTCAGCTGGTGCGGCAGAGCCTGCACCCTCGGGCTGTTCGGACCCAGTTGGCACCTCCTCGTCGAACTCCTCCGCTGCTGCGTAAGGACCACAAGAGTAGTGCCAATTGTAGAAGTCCAGCAACTCTGCGCAGTACTCCCGAGTCGCGTCTTCGTACTTGATTCGGGGTGTCTGGCGAACTCCCCAGTACTGCCTGTACAGGTCTTGGGCTTCGTAGTAGACCTTGCGGTCTTCCTTGCGATTGACGCTCTTTCCAGCCCTTCCCCTCCCCTCACGTCCTCGAGGTGGCCTTGCCGCGGCAGAGCCAGCAGCCTCAGCCCCCTCAACTTGCGAAGCGGCAGATGGGTTTGCAGCGGCAGAGCCAGCTGCCTCGCCAGGATCTTGTTGTTCTTCTTCGGGAACAACAGGAAGGAAGGATCCAGCAGGCTCGACGCGAGCCGGGGTTCCTTTCTTCACCATGAAACGCCCGATGAAAACAAAGGGCTTTTCAACAAACAACTAGTGTTTCAACAACTATACGGCTGATAACCACTCAAGTTTGAGGGTATCCAACTAATAAAAGAAAAGATACACCACAAACCAAAACAAACAGAAACGCTTCTTTTTCTTGAGCCAAGCGCAACACGCATCAAAGGTTAAACCCTGACCGGTGAGGGAAAGGAAACTAACTA
>OMLO01004782.1_pt1 | contig 11336 bp, 6 predicted proteins | sample 1674811 | NCBI WGS metagenome assembly OMLO01 (sample SAMN06265003, study PRJEB25207) | coral metagenome | isolation source: Coral host | place: Mexico:La Bocana,Puerto Morelos, Mexico | collected 2008-11-13 | reverse complement strand
ATGGCTGGTTATCGGAACATACCTGCATCTGTTGCTGATCATCATGGAAGCCATCAGTACTCTCCAAGAGCCTCTCATTTAACTGTTGATTAAGAAGAGCAGTTTCAGCCTGTGAAGAGAAAAGATAACAACAGGTCTTTCAGATCTAAATTGTTTTAGCAAATGCTTTGAATACAAGCTTATTTCGAAAAAGAATCTTCATTTACATACAAGTTTGTCAGCCATGTCTTCCATATCGTTTCTTGCAACAGCCAAGTCCTATATAAAAAGACAAAGCATATCACAAAATACTCTAGAGAAAGGAACAACGAGGCCAATGCAACCATAAAAAGAATGTTGAAAGGCAAACCTTCTCCATTTCTTTGAGCTTGATTTCATATCCCTCTCTGATTTCCCTTAATTCTTCATTATGATCCTCTGTTAGCTGTAAGAATAGTAAAATAAACTATATTAGTATAAACCACACAAGTGAATAGTACTTTTCGTGCATGCTGATTGGCTAGCTCGGAGGTGATTAGCCAAGTGCTATTCACCTCTGAGCAGCAGAAGAAAATCAAAATGTCTTCCCGTTCAAATAAAGTTACTCTCTGGTCTGCTAATTATTCAGCTTGTGTGGTAAATACTAAAACAATTATTCACCTCAGTGTCAGTGAAGTGGTGGATATTTACCTCCACTTCGGCGAATAATTGTAAAATAATATACAAACTTTGCTGACACATTTTCTATCCAGTACACACCTGTCTAATCTGTGTGTCACGGTGCTGGGCTAAGGCTTCCACAGCATTCCTAGCAAAATCAAGAGTATACTAAAATAAATTTAGCTTTAAAAAAGCAATCATTTTTTTAAAAAAATGTTCTTAAAGTACCCTCTCTTCCCATCTTGAATTCAATCAGAGAACGCAATTTACAACAATTTTTCAGCGTTTACTTACGAGGCCTTGACCAGCAATTCCTGCCTTTCAACAAGTTCTTTCTTCAGTTTTTCCACTGTTACCTTGAGTTCTATGTTCTTTTAAAATTAATACAAACAGTAATACCATGGCATGAAACTTCTTCATTAACTTATAATTTCACATGTGAAATTACAACCTTGGCAACTTTTGGCACCAAATTTCTTGAGAAAATAAACAAGTCAAAAACTCACAATAATTTTTGTAAGTGTAATTTATCACCCATGATATTAAAAGTAATCAAATAGTGTACTTGTGAAACTGAGAAATAATTCCACTTGGGTTTTCACAAATTCTCACAGTTTCATGAGAACTCGAAAAAATCAAGAAAAATCATTTCTTGGTTTCACTTACCCATTTCAATCAAATCACATTGACAGTGGTCTAATGTGACCCACAAATCTATTCACTAAAGGGTGCAATGCTTTTGCTCCCTCTATCTGATATTCAAAACTCTCTTGTCTTTAAAATTCACATCACAATACATTAAAAGTTTAAAGTAATTGATTCATTTTACGTCCATCATGTAATGACTTTATATGGAGCCAACAAGATACAGCACCACTTTTTAAAATTTTTTTTAGACCATATAACATGTTTACATTTTTAACTTTTTCAACTGTTTTCTTTTTTTTTTTGGTCTAGAGGCTACTAGTAAAATGAAAAATTCACTCAGTTTCATCCAGTGGTTTAAAAACAATTTTGTAATTATCATGAACAACACAAAGGTGTTTTAACGTTCCTGTTGATTGCAGCTGGCATGACACTTGCTTTACCAAGTCATCCTTAATCAACACACAATTAATTCAAATTGCTTAATTTGGAAATTTTAGTTTCAATGTCCTTATATCTCAATTTACTATCTTTTTATGAACTTTACATAAACATGGACTTTAGATTGATACTTTTAGTTATAGGATCAAGTCCATCAATATAATGCCAACTCCTTAATACAGTTCCTTTGCCTAATGTGACTCTTTAAAAATGCTAAATTGCTGTTTTGTGGTTAATTGCTATATTTACGGTATTTAGTAGATTGTCACTTAAGAAATGACATTAGATTTCTTTACACAATTACATGTATATTAAACATAAAATGAAAATATTTCTTACTGCCTTGAAAATATCCTCTGGGACATCGCCGCTTTGGTTCACACGTTCTTCAAGGAAGTAAATTCTCAGCTTCAAACCAAAATTCTCCTTTTTCAGCTCAGATATTTGCTGTGAACAGATGATGATTACAAAGCACACCAAATTTAATTACACATTCAAATTTCATTTGTTGGCCACCCACCTTGGAAAAAGGCAAAATCAAAGCAAATCACATTTTATGCTATAATATTTTGAAGATTATGACAAAAGAAAAATCTTCAAACCTCATTCAGCTGTTTTGCCATTGTTTTAACTCAAATATATAGGTTTCCTCTTATGCAAATTCTCTTAATATGAATTTTGACCAACAAAAAATAATATTTATAGGTTCAGCAGACATTATACTTGTACTATATTCTACTGTTTGGTTTTTCAATTTTGTTGTCATGATTCAAGACTTAACCATTATTATAAGATTCAAAATATTTGTGTAAAATGAAAAAAAGAATAAGCAATCACTGTAACTCCAGTTAAAAATTATAAATATGCGCATATCATGAACTATTAATAAAACTGAAATTGAAATTTGGGCTTAACAGCAGTCTGGCTTAAGTACAAACCATCAGCAAACTAAGTAATGAACGTCTGTGAAAAACTTTGCATTTTTCTATTCCCAGTAATCAAAATCCTCCTTCTGCTTACAAAATCAATAATTTTATTTAAAGAGATTGATCAGGAGAGTACATGTATGTCGAATAATAAACTGAACAGTTTAATGTCTTGATGCTATACCAACTTCTCTGAACCAACACTGCTCCTTCCAATAACATGCAGATTCATTTTTCATTAGTTATTGTCACAATTATGACTGATGACAGCTAAAAATGTAATCAGTAGTTACCAGTAGGTTTAAAAGATCAGCATTTGCAAATAAAATCTTCTCTATTTCAGCAGATCAATTTGTATAAGCTGTGACAAAAAAATTAACTAAGTTGATCATGATCCTCTCCATTAATAAGTGTGTAAGGACAGGGCAAATAACAACTATAAATTGATGTCAACAAATAAAATGCTAGATCATTTCAATACTTTAGTTGCCTATATATTCTAACAAAACATTGAAATGATTAAAAAAATGGAAAACTACAGAAAAGGCAAATATTGTATATAAGAAAATTGCTTGTGCCTGGCAATCATTGATTGCATGAAACCTTAGTTCAGTAGCTGCATAATTTATACTAAATTATTAGTTATCACTTACATATTCATAATCTTTCATTGTTTTTGTTTGGGGTGACCCAGAACCATCTTGATTACCAGCACCTAAAAACAGAATTGGCAAATGTACTTGCTGCTAGTGAAGCTTGCTTAGTCCGCATTTCCAAAATAGCATGCAAAGAAAATGAAACTGTGAGCAAATGAAAACGATAAGAAGAGGAGCAGGGGGAGGGGATAAGACAAGCAAAGGAAACGACTGCAATCAATTTGTCGTTGCCCAGATGCCAGATCATGCATGAACTGTCAAATTTCTGATGTCACTTTTTGATTGACGGGCTGCTAACCAATAAAATAATTATTATTGCACTATTGCTCTCCATTTGTGAGCGAACAGATTGGTCAAATGTTTGGGATTGACTACAGGTGATTTCCTTTTTCCAGCTCGCTTACTCTTTTGTGTGATCTCTCCACCTGGAAAAGGAAAGGAAATGGTTGCTATGCAGACTACTGCTAGTGTTATTGTTGCAACTCATACTTAAGCTGCTCCTTTGTCAAATACAGTACAGTACAAGAGCATATATGCCAGCTGCCTTGTAAATGCCTGCACCAGAGGTAAAAATCACTAGCACAAACAAACACAGAAGTAACTTTGGGGAAAGCACCACCAGCTGCTTTTTGTTAAAACTGGTAGCTGGTGGCAGAAAGCTTTTCATTTGTACTCACTGGCTAGATTTCAAATTGCTCACTACTTATAATTTAAAAGTTTTTTTTTCAGGAGTGAGCTCACTATCTATAGTAATGAGTTAATAGCTATATTATTTCAAGTATTTAGTTTTTTCTGGTATTTCTGCCACCAGTGATCTCAATCATTATCATCATCATCATCAGGACCACCACAAACATCATCACTGTGTCATTATTATCATCATCGTCAGGTTTTACACTAGTACATGCAAAAAGCCCCCAGATTACATGTTCCTGCTTCTAATGCAAGTGCATGACACTATGTTGTCTTCAGATGTGATCTTAACAAGTTTTTATCACATATTTAAATATTGTGAACAGATGGAACAGTGTGTTCCAGATATACTGTTACTCAACACAGGAGAAAGAAAAGATTGAGAACTTGGCTAAAGCAATAGAGCCAGACGAAAGATAAGCTCCTCTGGAGACAACCTAGCAACCACTTAAACCTGCATTTGATGTGGCAGGAACTGCCATTCCAGAATTAGACTGACCAGCCAAAGCTCATACTGTTCCAGCTATGACAGCACCACAGCACCGAACAACAACTAGGGTGGATAATTCATGGTAGACACTGACAGATAAAGGCTGATTTTGATATAAACTTGGCTAAAAGTCATACTCTTGGTCAATGAATTTGAATCTGAATTTCTCATTTGTGCTTAGTATTAATAGAGGGGAATAGTTATGAAGCCAGACCAATATCCACCGAGCCAAAAAAGTTGTTGAAAGGTATATAGCTAAGAAATTCTTTACCCATACATTATGTTTGAATCATGCATTGAGTGATATGTGTCTATTTATCTATTTGACCAGAGGTAAACAACTACAACCACTGTAGCATATTTTGTCACAGTAAAGGCTTAAAATAAGGGGAAAATAACTTATCTTGGGTTTATGAAGACATGATTGATCATTGCAGTTATACTCACAACTTCAGCAGTTGTGAAATAAAAGCATGAAAAAAATTCAGGCCTGGACGGGATTCGAACCTATGACCTCTGTGATACCATTGCAGTGCTCTACCATCTTAGCTATCAAGCCATCTGGGAGCTGCAATTATAATCACTTCTTCATATCTTTTTTAGCAGTTCAAATACATGATCTTTCATATATTCATTTGCATTCTTCACCTTATACGGGTATATAATAAACTCACTATGCGAACAGCTCCCAGATGACTTGATAGTTCAGTTGGTGGAGCACTGCAATGGTATCACGGAGGTCATGGGTTCGAATCCTGTTCAGGCCTGAATTTTTTTTCAGGCTTTAATTTCACAACTGCTTAAGTTGTGAGTTATCCTGGGCTCTCTCTTATCCCTCTTGGGTTCAACCATGCAGGGTAGGGAGAATTCGGGAACTGAACTGGAGTACCGTTGAAACTGGTGGAGATGCCACTGTGCAAGGTAACCAGAGGGAATTGTAACAGCAAAGCTTACATGTATGTCACTGCATGCCCAGCTGAACCTGCTGCTTGTTGTTAATTACATGTAAGAGTTGCTTCCAAGTGCTAAGAGGTTAATTATTACCCTAAAATACAAACTTTAAGTTCACATTATGTTTTGGTCATTAACACTTTAAGACACTTCATATGTATGCATTAAGCTTAAAACATTTAACAGAACAAAGTAAACTTAAGCTTAAAATAATATGCTCAAATTATCTAGAACCTCCGTCGAAATCTTAATTGAACTCGAAATTAAAGATTGTCTGAATAACTTAACAGCTCAGGGAAACTCTTGAGATGTAACGGATCTCTAAAAGGGAATGTATAAAGGACGCTGCAAACTACAAACCTGTAGTTGTTGGCCTCATTGTCAGCTGTCCTTCGGAAAATTCAGCGGACGAATCTAACATGTCGCCCCCCGTGCCAGCTGCGACGGCCTCCTTAAACCTTGCCAAGTTAGTGCTAATGAAATGAATTGCAAAATTAAAATAGAGTTCATTCAAGCCGCAAATGAGACTCATGAAACAATAGCAATATAAATAATAGATCAATTTGAAGTTTTTATAACTCTAACAGAGACCACACGTTGATCGAGACAGGACATCAAACAACAACTTGTCGTGATCAAATAAAGCGAAAGACGATAAGAGGCTCATTGTCAAATTACCTTCTATCAAAATCCAAAGGAAGAGTTAAATCGTCCTCGGCTACGGAATCCATGGTCCTGTTGGCTAAATGATTCTACGAACTAATCAAAACATAAACTGTGAAGAAACAATGCCCCAACTATGCCCAACTGTATTTTACAAATCATTCCGCCATTTCTTTTGCATAATGATGCTGAGCCAGCAAAACAGACCGCTGACACCTACACTTGGCCAATATTGGCCCCATGTTAGTCGATCTGTTTGTCTCAGCCCAATGCGATCTCGCTCAATGATTGAGCCCCTCTCCAAAATATGTTTGTTTTTCAAACTCACATTGTTTATTACTGTCTCTCTTTATTTTGGATGTTTAGAATTAACGGTTGCGATTATTCAAATTTATTCGACCACTTGTTTTCTTTGTTTTGTGAAATAATGTTTCTTTGACAAAGTAATTTCTAAAGTATCGTCAGTTGCTTTTCATGTGATCAGCCAACCACGATTGAATGCGTCACAAACCACAACACAACGACACCTCGTGGGGTTTAAGAAGCATGAACAAAGTAGATTGCACTTCCGGTCACGAAAACTTCACCACTCAGACCCGCATACCTGACTATGAAAACGACACTGGCGGCGGAATCGTTACACTGTAAAGGGATCAGATATTCTTTCCATGTATCAGGGATAGTTGGAATATTTTACTAGGAAAGTCGCTTAGATTAGTCTGTTGGTAACGGGTCGACGCTTGTTGATTGAAAACAAAACCACTAAATGTGCTAAACGTTAACTTCTTGAGTTGACTCTCAACGCTGTCATTGACTCCCGTCAGAGCTTTATACTCGTTCAATTGCTGTATCGCAGTTACAGACATGTTCCTCAGAGGTGACAAGTGTCTTCGGGTGAGTGAAAACTGATTGTTTTGCACCTTTAGTTTTAATACCGTATTTGTTATCACGCTCGCAGATTTATAAAATTGCGCGTGTTTTCAAATGTCTACCCCAATGGGTATAGGAGTGCTCAGTTTCGGAAGGGTTCTGATTTACCATGTTACTCAGCCTGGCCGGTTTGGCGATGGTTCAATGACACAAATGGGTATTATTATTATTATTTACGCAAATTTCAAGTAATACTTTATACCGTGACTATAGCTGATCAAGTATGAAAATCGTCACATGGAATCACTTATCAGTTCAGGTGAGGAATATCACACTAGGCCAGGGAGTTTCACTCAAACAATAAGAAATCACATCGGAACCATTTCATAAATGACACAAATGATGCCAAAGTCCTAACATACGTCTCTGATGGGCTCCTTTAAATTCCCCTTTTCATTTTGATGATTTTTCTAGACTCTACATTGACGAACAGACACTGAACCAAATGGATATGGATCATAAGATCTGTAGCAATATGTTGAGTCTCTTGTATGTTTGTTAGCTTAACCGGAAAGCTCGTTAGCCGCAAGATTCCAACGTTGTGCTGACGTAACAAACCAATTCGTTAGCCAGTGAGCCAAAAACATTGTTCAAATCATTGAAGTCTAGCTGATCTTATCAAAACTGGACGCAAGAGAGTGTCGACTTTGTTACTTGAATTAAGTCCGTTATCAGATTTTTTAAAAGTCATCGGACCCGTCATCGGAGAGGTTATCCAAGATGAAAATCTGACACAGCGCTCAGCCGATATCCTTTCTGCCAAGGCATGTATCCTGCGGCATAGCGAAAAACAAACAAATACATTTATTTTGCTTCTACGATATCTTACAGCACTGTGAAAGAATCTCTTTTATTAGCTTCTGTTTACCGTAATACCTAAATGGGCTTTTTCTCGATTTTACAGTTTAATTTTCAACAATTTCAAATCAGCTGTTTTATATCCTGTCTGTGGCTCTTTTAAGCTCTCTTGAACACACTCTTTACAAATCATGCCTTAACAAGATAAATAAAATTGTGTGATATCCTGGACTATAGTAATGAAAAATATCTAAAAATTCCTGAGATCTAGTAGGCATAGGAGATAGTAACTTGAAACTGTGATTCCAAGAGAGGGATGATGTTTTGCTATACCGAAAAGGCCAACATCGGAACTACTCAATTGATTCGAGGTGTAGGCTACTATAAACGTGATAGGGTCTGATAAGATTCCTTTCCAGAACTCTCGCTTTTGTTGAAAGAGAAAATCTTTGGGATTTCTAGACTTTCATGCACTATTAAAAACAATTTTCAGTTGTATTGATCTTCACCCGAAAGCGTACGATCATTTTCAATGAAGCTCTCTGTGTTGATCTTGACGGTCGTTTGTTGAATTTCATCAGAAATCCATCCGACGAACGATTCCAAACGCCAGCTGTTTCGTGCAGAGTGTGTATAGTCTGATGATGTCATCCCCACTGGAAGCTGTCCGGTGTGAGGCTGCTGCCTTATTGGTTGAATTGTCGCCGGCTCCACAGGTGTTACAGGTAAAAACAACGAACTTGTAGGCGTGACATAGGGGCGTGATTATCAATATTTAGTTCACCCACGCTATCTAAAATCCAGTCTGCGTTCCTTCCCGGAAAGGGGAAACTGGGACAGGAGCGCGGGTTCGTTTCCTTAGCAGTGACTGGTTATCGAGCCTAGTTGACACTCTTCTGTTTGACTTCAAAACCCTTCTAACATGATCGGTCATTAAATTGTCCATTATAGTGCTCGGTCTATCTAAAGTATGATCAGCACAAAGACGCTAAGCAGGGAAATCATCTATAGCATGCTATTTTTGTGCGCTCTTCTTGCCCACGCAGTCAGAGGTCTGCAAAAGTAATACCGTGAGATGGCAAATTGAAATCTACGAGCGTTGCGAATAGATAGAGACCAAAGAATACAATCTTAATATCATACGGACACGTTAACTCCCATCTCGAAATAGGAGAACAATCCTGTTTGCTTGGTATCCTAAAGACTCTGCTTTCAAGAGCGTGACCTACGTTGGAATGGGACGACGCCTAAAGTCACGTAATCTTAAAAGCGCAAAAATAACCTCATTTGTTTTAGGACAGATTGGATAACTTGTTAACTAATTTTCAAACTACTCTTAATTATCTGTGGTTGCTCTAATTTTCATTATTCATTATCTCGTTCCTGTTTTCATTTTTTTTCGTTTTCGTTTTCCTTCCAGGCCGTTGAAAGGTGTTATCTCAAGATCATAAATCAAAACAATGTCGATGACACTTTAAGGAAAATCATTCTTGAAAGATTGAAGAATGTGCAAGATAAAATATCTTCAGTGCAGTAGAAGCCAAACAAGATTTATTAGGTGATCAAAGAAAATCACGCATTCCTGGTTACAGAGAAGGCAAGGTCCTGGAAGACCAATGAAGAATATTTTGGTTCATCGTTCAAATTCCTCAGCTCCTAGTCTTTCTCTCCAGCCGCTGAAATGAAATCAACCCAAATCCGTAATTATTGGCACGCAACGCATGCATACTGTACAATGCCTGCGTACTTTGCACGCAATGAGGGCCTGTGCGAGTACTGTTCACCTCACCATCTGTGCCGTACGTGAAGTGTGTGGCACAAAGCTAAAACAATTATTTACGTCCTTTGTGCAGATCGATCGAAAGCAAGCTGTATTTCTTTATATCGTACGTTCATACACGATGAGAGTTATAGTCTGTTTCAGGCGTTCTGTCAGCTGTAGTCCAGAACAATGAGAAAAGCGACAAGAGAAAACTTTGGGAGCGGCTTGGTGCGGCTATCCGCGTTGTACTCCTACCTTGAATATTTGTTCTCATTGTTTTTCACTGATCCCTGACTGGCCGAACGTTTTGTTCAGGCTAGGAGCCTTAGGAAATATTCCTTCATTAGTTAAGGTATTGGGCCAAAATACTTTGAACTCACCGAAAGTGTACAATTTTCCTGTAATATAGCATGAGGAAGGACATCGCCAGTTTTCACATCGGAAAGCAGGTTTTGTTTCGATTTTAAGCGTATATTATGTATAATAACTTTAGATCAGAGAAAATAAAATATAAGTATTCTCCCGTTATCCTCAAGTTTATATTTGAAATAATCGCTTTGTGTCGTCGCGACTACCCAGCTACAGGTCCCCGACAATGATTCACAATGTTATCGGCGTGTAATACTGGTTCCATAATAAACTATTTAAGTTGTTTTTGTTTCTCTCCTTCAATAACACTGGCAAGAAAATTTACTATGGCTCTCCTTGAATTATTATTCAGACATTCACCTTCACTCATCTCTATGTCCCTGTATTGGTCTTTGCTTACTTTTATCAAAACAGAGAGGAGATCGAAATGACGGCGGCGGAGCTTCATGGACAACTCAATAATCAATTTACCGGTAATTTTCATTGTAGCCCAAATACCAAATTACGTTTTGTATGATATATCAATACTTTTTGTTAAGGTGCGATCTCTAGTAGGTGCCACGTGGTAACTACGGTGCTCGTATTCAAGGCGCAAGGCTATTTCATGTAAACAATGGCACACGCCAATAGCATGTGACAACTTATGTAGCGAACAAAGAAAACCTTTCCATGGCCTGCATGGCACGTGAAATGGGGAAGGGGAAAAGGTGACAAAAAAATGCGACGAAGAAGGGGAAAGTTTCTCCCTCTCTCACTCCCTGCTAACTGCTCTTTTTATCCCTGCTCTCCGCCCCCCTCCCCCTGTTTAACACAGCTGCACAGGCTAAGTTATTCAAATTCAAAGCTCTCAACACCGTTAGCTAAATCCTATTTTTAGAACACAAATAAATTTCAGTAAGGAAAAAGCTAGCACTGCTGTTTTTCAACTAAGTGGTTTGGCCATGCACATGCACACAGCCACATAAAAGGTGCTTTTTTTTGCACCTTCTTCGAGTATTACAGTTTAACTTTGTTTTAAACCTGCTACTTTTTCATTTTCATCTCATTCTATGTTTTTTTCTATTGACCTCTGTAGCTGATAGCATCAGCAGAAGTATGTTTGAGGAAATAAAAAAAAAATTGACTACACAAACACTCTTCTCTAAAATGTAAGAACCAGAGTTACTGTATTTCCCTTAAATTTTGTTCAAAAATATTTGATCACCGATGTTCAGAATTTAGGACCACCAGAAGCTCACAGAGAAACTAAGTGACAATGACCTGACATAATGCCAGTGGTATGGCGGAATGTACAACATCTGTCCTTCCTTTAGAATACATTCCTGATAAACAGCTGAGGAAAACTCAGGAAACTGGACAAGATCTGGATCCTC
>OMLO01004781.1_pt1 | contig 11337 bp, 4 predicted proteins | sample 1674811 | NCBI WGS metagenome assembly OMLO01 (sample SAMN06265003, study PRJEB25207) | coral metagenome | isolation source: Coral host | place: Mexico:La Bocana,Puerto Morelos, Mexico | collected 2008-11-13 | reverse complement strand
TTTTCATCTTTTCTGCTTATACTGATGCATGTATTTCATCATGCAAAATAGTCGTAGCCTCAAAGAGGCCTTTGATATTAAGTACTGCTGTGGCGCATTACAATTAAAGTCATTTCCGGACTCACTTTGAAACTTCCAGGCTGTGAACAAGTTTTAGCGGATTTCATGCATTCTATTGCATGTCTTGTGTATTTCTGAAGTTATTTAAGAGTTAGACATTCGGATTTCCGGCCGAACGACGCTCGTTTTCGTTTTACTGTACGTGTGCACCGAAGGAACACCCTTTTTAATACTCGAATGAAGATTTTCCTACCCTTTCATATACCGAAACTTGTGAAATCCCTGCCCTTTTATATACCTGAAGCCTGGAAAAGGTACCCCTTTCGGGCAGAGCCTCCCCGTATAGGCCATTATAGGGAGTATCCCCCCCCCCCGAGGGCCGAGCACAAGAAACGTTAGTGGGCGATAAACTTGGGAGCGGTTTGTGGTGATTGGTTTTCACTTCCTTAGTGAATAACATGGGAATGTGTAGCCATCATCACTGCATCATTGAAATTTTGAAGGGTTAACTTACGAACAAATTCAACTGACGAGTTAGCCTTTATCCCGTTTTCGTGATGTCTGGTTTATTCAGATAAACTGTTTGGAATAAGATGAAAGAATGTTGTCATTTCGATCAAAATTATTCGATCGTTGCCGCATTCGATTCAAGCATGAACACCTTCTTTTGAGATTTGTCTGTCATCGCTTAACATGGAGCTGGTTGAATATTTGAGCGCAACAGCGAATATTTGTCTCCTATTTTATCTACTCACTTTGAAGACATGTCCAAATTTGTCTACCTCATACCTAAAATGATGCATCTTTCTTTTGATTTACTAGACCAGTTTGTAAACGTGCAGCTGTGAAAAAGAGGTCACGAAAACGGCAAATACGTCAAAGACTAATTGCGTGTGGCACTGAGGTGGAATTTTAGCTATGTGAAAGAAAGCTCAGAAATGTACTTATTGGGGGTCCATGCTTTTAATTTCAACAATACCACATATATAATTCCGCCGCTTTTGTTACAAGCCCCAGTTAACAAAAGCTACAATAGTTAAACGTGCTCAGGAACAAAGAGCTTTACTTGCTCGAAGCCTTGCCAAGCACTTTGTTTTAATCTTGATTCCCTTGGATAAAATATACAAACAAGCTATATAACGATCATGAAGAAATTGTCGCCGACTCGTTCACCTGCCCTAAGTGATCTTCTCAAAGAAACTGTGGGGTCAAAACTAAGCGACCGTAAAGGAGATTACGCTGATTTCGAATTCAAAGGAGTCCCGAAAGTAACATCATCGAGGAGGAGGAGAGTATGTGAAGTCCCGTGCAGAGAAAATCTGACAGAGACGACAAGGGTTCTCCTACAGATACTGCAAGAACAAGAACGATTAACAGTGCAAGAATATACTTTAAACAGTGTCACCTTTAAAGTTCTTGTGGTAGAAGATACGGATCTTTAACAATGACCTGTGCGACAAAGATTTTCAACATTGATACTGCGCCAAAATGTCTCTTTGGAACACGAATTATGCAATTGTTTGAACTTGAATTATTTGTATGGCAAAACTGCTCCAAGTCAAACTTACTGACTGGATCGAGGTGACTGATCAGATTTGTCAGTCGGAAAACAGAAAGTGACTTCACATGTAAATCACATGGCTTGAGGCGGATGAAATTAACCTCAACACTCTCGTCCGTTGGCCGAATGACAAAACAGTCAAAACATGGAAGGGTTATAGCATATATTTGGAAACATCATAACATTGAAGTGAGCTTTTTTGTGAGCTTTTATTCCAGTTTACGTGTCTGTACGGTGCATCGCAGTTAACAAAGTGTTAGAAGTAAACTGAATTCTCGAGCGAGGAATAGCAATAGACAAAAAGCTTCAGCGAACGTGGAAAGCAAAATGACAGCCGTTAAAAATGTACAAAAGAATGGTGAATACAAAACAAATAAAGCAAATTAGATTGTTTAAGATAAACAAAGCCATCGCCGAGTTATTGTTTGTGTTATGAATAAGGGTGTGAAGTGGGATCAAATGTTTTGAGCTACACTTAATATACAGCACTGTATTCTTAACAATTTCAATTGCATCACGGATATTGCAGGTAGTGTCGACTAGAGTTGGGACCTTATCGCATCTTACGTAGTCGTTTACAATTCCTTTTAAATTGGCTTAGCTGAGGGTATGTTAATCCTTGATTAAAAGTTGTAAAAAAAGGTTTTCTTAACGATAAAGATTATTGATTTAACAATTAATAAGCGATCACAAAAATTAACTCAGTTCAGAGTCGTGAAAACTGCAAAGAAATGGCAAACGAGACGAAGGATGGATTAAGGCCATAGTTAGTAGAGGCCGACATTAATTCCTACAGAGTTTTGGAACGGTACTACCACGAATCATAAATCTGCTGATTGATGTGCCATAATGGCGTGACGTAAGCAGAGTCGAGGACTGATGCACCAACTGTTAAGATCACGTATCGGAAACGCAAGGCTAGGATATCGCACGCCTGTCGTGACCGCCATTTCTCTTCAATCACCTGAACTGCTCTTATAGAACCGGCTTGTACACAAGACACTGATTAGATTTTCAAGTACATCTATCCCGTGGTAACCGTGAATTAAATCTTTTTTTCGGTCAGGTTGCGGAAGTCTGTAAATAAACGAAGCTTTCAACTGCAGCGCAGAACTCGAAAGAATAAGTCGAAAATTACCCGTAAGGAAAACCAAGAAAAAATATCGTTCGCAACAAAATATCGTGGCGTCAAAATGTTAAAACGAAACTTTCATCGCACACTTTGGTATAAAGTTGAAGCAATTTCATCAACATTTCGCTTATCTGTCAGTGTCTAAAAAAACCTATGGATGGAATAATTTGTTGATAAAAAGGTTATTGTATCTCTGCCGCGCGGTTCAAGACACTGTTATTAGCTTCACTGTTTTGGCGAATTTCTTTCAGTCAGAAATTCACGATTCACATTTTTTTTTATTAATTTTTGGGGGGGGTTATCGTTTCCATCGAAATGAAAGTTCCTTAAACAATATGTTTTTCGAAACTGCAATTCACTTTAAATAACTGGTAAAATTTTCTCATCGTTAAGCTAATTAAAAATGTTAGGAATGGTGGAAAACCTTCATGGAGCGAGACACAAACATGTTTACAATCAAGCATTCAATGGTTTATCAGGATGGCTGTCGCCTTAGAGTTGAGATAATTTTCAGTAAAGCTCCGTCACTTAAAAAGCCCCGGCCCTGATTGTTTCATCGTAGCAGACAGTCACATTCGCTAATGGCTCTCAGAAAACAAAGAACTACTAACACATTACCTTAACGATTTGCATTTTATCTTTCATCCACAAACCAAAGTAGAGGTAGTTAACCTGTCAGGCTATTCAAATAAGAAGCGAACATGACTAAACAAACGTAATTGAGATAAAGGTGCAATAAAAACGCCAAAATAATGACCTCGGCAGGTGAAGAGCTTCATTCATGCATTTAGAGGCAAGTCAATACTCCTGACAAAGCCTGAATGGAATTTTTAATGTTCATCTGCACGCAAGCCGCCGTGTTGATCTGTCGAAAGTTCAATTCGAGGTAAGGACGTTTTCAGTTTTCCTTGAATCGCTTTGAAATATAAGGAAAGATCATTTATATCAAAAATATACGATTCAAATGCTATCATGTGAAAATAGTCATGCTGTTTTATTTCTTTGTGAGCATCTTCTTTCTAAAGAACTCAAGAAACTCCATGTTAAGCTTAAGTTTGTTTATTCGTGAGATTCAGTAACATCCACGCATTCTCCTCTTCCAAGTTAAGAGCACAGAGGATATCTGTTTTCTGAAAGGCACTCAAGAAGACTAACCGGCGTGAGATCTTTTATTAAAAAAATAAAAAAAATATATAAAATAAACGAATATTAATCTTTGAGGAGAGTTGGAACAGATAAATAACACCAAGAAATAACTAAGTTTCGTTGTGTCGTAGCTGTGTCTTATTTTGTTTTGAATTGACTTCCCTTTAACTTTATTCCAACAGCTGTCCAGAGTGGTTAATAAAAAGCGCCTGATAATGTTACCAAACACATTTCTCGTTGCTGTATTTGCTTCATTGGTGCTTGGTGCTAGCAGCCTTCCATTTGACCCAAAGGTACTGTCACAAGATAGAGCAAGCAAAGGATCACTGATAGAAGGTGGGTAATGGTGTCGTAATAAGTCCAGACTTTATTAAGAGAGTAACCGGTAGAAAATCATTTTCTTGCAATCTTGATATACTCGTGTGATGAAACGCATACAGATGTAAATTTTATTACGATAAAAATTGTGTGAAGTGGATCTATAAGCTTTTGATGAAATCCTACTTTTTGAAAAGGAGGCAAATCTTTCGGGATACACCCACCTTACTGCTCAAATATGACAACTTTTAATTGCACAAAAACTTCTCGAAAGGCAAAGAAACACTTAATGCCTTTATTCATTGAAAATCTGAAAAAAATATTATTCTTAAAATAAAACAACCTTTACTGACTTAAATTAAAATCGTAACTCATTAGTAACGAATATAAATCAAACAAATGATTTAAATCAGGCTTATGCGATGAAACAGAAAATTTTGAAATGACAAATAACTAAATACCCGCGGACATGCAAATTAATGCCGCTTTATTTACGTCGATCCTAAAACAGGCTTGGTGAAAAATTTAAAAAACTCTTCCGAAAACGTCTAGACAAGAAAAGAAAAAATTAAAAGAAAAAAAAGAAAGAAAGAAAAAAAGAAGCGGCTCGAAAACGAAAACCTTTTTCCTATACGAGGCGTAATCTATGTCGTGAAGTAATGAAATATTCACAAGAATTCCGATGACCAGCTTTTAAGGGCCGGCTTCAGATGTTAATGACTTAGAAGCGCGGATCAGTTGTCTTATAATTATTTCTTTATTACAAAAATTTTGAGTGCTGGACTCATAAAAGTTCCTATTTTTTGTTTGGTTTTGTTTTTTGCAATATGTCATAAAAAAATATATAAAAACAATTAATATAGGGCAATCGTAGATTAAAGAGTCTAGAATTGTTGTCTCGGTTTCTAAAACCTTTTCTTAATTCGTTGCGTCTCGCGTTTGGTCGAATGGAGGCGCTGCTGTTCAAATAGATTGTACTATATATCTCGATGTTTTCTCAGCTGACATTCTACAGTTGGAACAATCAGAGTCTCTACAACTTACTGTCATTCTACTTTCCTGATCAAAAAAAAAAGAAGAAGAAGCGGCGTAAAACTTCAACTTTTCTTTTTTTTTTCTTCTACCTACTTTACGTTGTTTGAATCATTTAAGTGTTTTTGCTTCTTTGTTTAGCTGCCTGTCGCCCGCCTTGCCTCCTTTTAAAAGTATTATTTGCAGCCATATTGAAATGGTTTTTATTTGAGGCTCGACAAGCATAGTTAAAACCAGCAGGTAACTGACGACAGGACAAAGAAAGCGTGTTACTCTTTTGTCATAAAATTTGTGATCACACTCACTACACAATGAAAGAAATATTTTAAAGTGTTTTTCCTGTAGGCGGAGGTTGGGAGGGAGAGCAGAGGGTACATATAATTATCCAGCGTCTCATCCAGAAGGCACATGTATGTCAGTGAAGATTCTACTGAATAAGCATCAAAATGGAAGCCATACAACGAAACCTGAAAACAGCTCGTGATTAGACTGTTAGATAACCTAGTTTAAACCCCATTTATTTACATCCACTAATCTATAATTCATGTAAATATATCCAATTTTTGTCATTTTTGTCAATTTATTATTATCTTTAGATTCTGAAATATCCGGCTGCCCTGACCCAAGAGATTTTTCTCACTGCCTGTTTGAGGCTCTCTATAATGACGGATGTCAAAAACCAGAAGAGATGAAGATTATATGTAGGGACTTCTGTAGTAGACCTTGCTGAATTTAACGAAAAGACAATAAAGGGACATCGGATAGGATATATACTTCCTAATGGCTGTTGTTTTGCTTTGTACCTAAAATGATCTCTTGATAAAACAAGTACACTTTCCTTTCAAAGTACAAACGAGAGGATTTTACATAAAAATTCATTAGTTTATTATTAAAAGTTGAATTTAAAGCTAAAAACATTTACTGACTGTTGAAAAGAGAGATCTGTTCGAACCGTTGAGAGATCTGTCAAAGCTGCGAGAAGTAGGTGGATAAAATTATGTTCGATAAGTAGCCTGACTTGATCTGCCGGCTGGAAGATATGACTACTTTTAAAGTTTTTCCACAAGACAGAGTTAAATTTAGCCATAGTTGAAAAATAAAAATAAAGGAATCCAAGAATGGATACGATATGGTGAGGAGAGGGGGAGTGCAAATACACCGTTGAAAGATTATTTGAAAGTAGTTAGTCTTTGTAAGTGGTGATGGGTTTGAGATAAGAAAAAACAACGTGGGGTTAATATCAGAAAATGGATCGCGTTCGGAAGAAGCGATGAGAACCACCAACAAAGGCGTCGGATGAGGAAAGTGGTGGTCCGTGATTTATAGAAAAACCTACTTCACAGAGGCTTTCATAGCCCACACTACTAAGTATTCTATGTCTCAAAAAGAATCTTACTAATCGGATCTTTTTTTTTTGGAACACGCTAAAGAAAAGCTGGAAAACCATGCACAAACGCGCAATGTCCGGCGATTGAACATGCAAAGAGTACTTGACCCCGTAATTGAAGATTACATTATTCTCTTGACCTTATTTTCGCCGTTCTCACAGCGTTTTTCAAATTATTCACTCTGGAACAAACTGTGTCTCTGAAGCAAGCGGCGGAAGGCGAAACGCATCATAAACAAATGATGTTTTCAAACGAGGTGCACAGAAATCGAAATCTTTCCATGATTTAGAGTGAATAGCACTCAGGTGCCCTCAGGTCTCAACCAGATATAAGTGAAGCAAACTTTATTTAAATTACAGTAGCGGTATACCAAAACTGAATGCCAACTTTACCGTAGGATATTTCGTGCTTTTTCAGCTGTATCAGGCTACTCCTATGCCTGGCTCTGCCGTTCAGCGCGTCCTAATAAAAGTGACATAAGTGAATAAAGATTATCAATAGTCTTCTACGTAGTGGCCAATGAAGAAAATTGATACAGCTGGTAATTTTGGATGCCATAATGAACGCTGAAAATTACGTGACCACGCGGTCGTGGGAAAAGCGCCCCACACCTTTTTCAAATTTTTTACTTCCTCAAACGAAGCATTCGAAACTTGCCTCGAAGGAAAAAGAATCAGTGCTAATCTTGCTTACATGCGGTTTTCGAGATCATTGACCACAATTTCTCCACTCACCAGTTGCCGAGAAGAAATAGGCATCTTTAGCATTTTATGGCGTCTTTTGTGGGCAACTCTTGTCAGTCTAGTTGTTCAGATTAACCAGTAGGAGGTACCGCCATATCATATTTACCAACTTTCTCTTCTAGAACGAAGATTACCGATCAAAAACTGCAGCATCGGGTGTGAATTTTAATCCACGTGAATAATCAAGATCAAATGATGAATGTTTAGTGTGTCTTCATTTATTTGCACATGCACGGGCCGTGCAGCTGATAAAAACACACACAGCTGAGTTTTTATTTTCAATTTTATTATCAATGTAATTCTCTAATACAGAGTAATGGTCACGGCTTCGAAAGAGTTGTAGAATTTTGAAACAAAAATAATGTGTTGCCTGCATGTACATTGCAGGTTTTGAACACTTTTCAACACCTACATGTACAATGGACTGCTAAAACGTTCGTTTATCGCTGTCATCTAGACTGAATTGTTTGAATGAAACTAGCGAACAGAAATTAAAATTCCATTTTTAACTGTCCTCCAACGGTACGATAAAGAGAATTTTCCTTTGCATATTAATCGAGGTGAAGATTTATCCATGATAATACGTAAGCGTGCAACGATTGTACAGCGATAGTACGCCCACGATTGGTTTAGCGAAAGCTGTGTCGCGCATACTTTGTCCTCTGTGTTTCCTGTTTGTTTAACTGTGGAGACGCGCTGATGAATAAATATTTAAACCGTGTACCCAGTCGTTAAGGAGAATTTGATTCTGAAGATGAGGACATTTTGCCTTCACCCTTATCCTTGCGTCTTCAAGATGGTTGCCTGAAGGGACACTTTGATATATTTCAACGTTCCCCTTGCAAACCATGAAAATACATCACAACAGGGTCGGTATGTTTTAATTTATTTATTTTCATGTTCATTTCATTTTGATATCTAGATACTCCCGTGTGAAGTCCAGACCAAAAGCAGACAACTTGCTTATTATGCGGTTCATTTTAATTTCTTGGGTCCCGCTTCCTAAATTCTTTATTACTTGTCGTTATTTTTATTTCAAAAGAGAGCCAAACGGTACTTCGAGCTTTAAGGAGAAATACAAAACACGCTGGTGTTTAAAACAATTTTAACCAACTGTATTCAGTTTTTCCCCACAACTCAGTTGCATGATTCGGCTAATGCCGTTTAGAAGTAACATGATTGTAATTTTGCTCACTAACTGTGATTTTGATTTAGCACAATCACGTTATGGTCAGTCAAATAGCGGGCACAACATTCATATTTAGGACGCTTGAAAAGCTTCAAGTGGCCATAAGTAACATATGATAGTTAGTCTCAATAAAATTTTAGACGCAAATTCACATCCTTACTGTTTCTTATTTTCTGGAATCAAAGTCATTGGAATTTCGACAAAAATGTAGAGCAATATTTTTATAACACTGTTCTTGCTATCTTTGAAATCAAATAAAACACGCAATCCGGTGACTTGGTTATAATTCATTAAAAAGTCTACTTTCCCCGCGAGACCAAATTATCGCACGGAAAGGCGGGTTCGATTGAATGTCAACGCGATGTTTGTTTTCACCTTTTTTACCTGACAAGTTCTCCCTAACCTCAAAAGATTAGCTTTTTTTCTTTTCGGTGACAATACCTTATTTTGGATTGGATGCCGCTGTGGTGATGAGATCACGGCTATTCGTATGATCACCGAGCACAAGATCTTGTCCATTCTCGGCCACTGAAGAAGAGGAATTCCATTAAGGTAATTTCATTGCAGACTACCTTTCCATTCGTTCCTATTTAATATCCCATTGGTGTAATATTGCCGGGGCTTTCTTCTTAAGACTGTTAATTGAGAGTGGAGAGTTTACAATATCATTCAGGTAAGTTATTCAGTGACGTGACCAAGAGGTTTCCTTGAGCTTATTTACCTCGTATCTTGCCCCCATCATTTCTGACTGGAGACATCATACATAATAATCTCTTTATGTCTTGCTTCCTCTGTTTTATGTCCTTCTCCAAAGCAGACTTTTATATCAAAAACTGTTTGTAAAATATCAGTTTACTGAACAGGGTAAAATTCCACAAGTAAACAATACTTGTTCACTGCGGCGAAGTAGTTTCAATATTAAAATGGCTCTCCAATTATCAACAATCGAAGTCTAATGTACTATTTCAATGCAACACACTGGCAATACAAATGGAAAATTTTTGCTGTTGCTACCTATTCAAAAATGCACAAATCTCTGTGAAATTTCTGGTAAGAATTGTTAGCTTATTTTCCGAAATTATAAGGGCCCGCAATAGCTATGAAACGGTGATTGAGAACAAACATGGATTGTTATGGATTATGTTGTACCGGTTCCTTTCCTCAGCAACTCTAAGTGAAATAACTGAACATGGTTCACTCCAGAGTAGCTGTTCTTCTGGTCCTCCTTATTTGTATTGGAATTGCCGCCGCAACGCTTCATAATGACAAACGCGCTCAAGATGATGGCGATCTCACAAAAAGAGAGTTTCTGGAAGGTAAGCAATCCATGAAAATAACAATAGACTGAGATTCTTTGGAACTCTTAACTCAAATCAGGATTGTAGGTCAGAATGGTAACTAAGAAAGCGCGCGGTTGAAATTTGACCGCTATGATGCCTCCATGTACATCTTGATATGTACGTACGTGATATAGATTTCAACTTGCAATGCCATGACAACAGTTGTTAAACATCTTAATTGTCAAAACGTCAAGTCAATTGTTTAAACAGTTTCATGTCATAAGAAAGATTTGAAAAGGAGACATTAATTAAATGTCACTCTACTTATAAAATTACGTTTCCTGTCTTTTTGTGCATGCTGTCGCTGCGTATCAGATGTGCAGTGAATAATGCTTTTTGTGTCCACGTTGTCACTACTGTCAGTAGTGATTTGCATTTCAATGTTGAGGGTTTGCATTCCAAAATTACCGAGAAAAACTTTCGGTTTGAATGTCGAGAGCAAAACAGAAAACGTACTGCGCAGGGTACTTGTGGGTTCAGGGGAAACTGGTTACAACGGCGGAGAGAATGTCGTGAGGTTGATTTGCAAGCATGATTTTGTTTTCACTGTTAAAAGAGGCTCCCTACCTGCTGCGAGGCTCTCTCGTATATATGGATGCAAAATAAAAAGAGGGTTTTTGGGAAAAATTTGGCTTCACATCGACATTTCGTTTCTTGTATAGAGTTCGGAAACCTTCTCTTAAACTTTACACATTAAGGGCGAAAAAATGTTGCTACTTACAGGGAAAATTTGGAAACATATTAAGTTCGTAACTTTTTTTGTTTAGATCATCGGCAAAATTCACGCCATTTTTTCAAACTTGGAGCCTGGCGCGCAGCCAAAACTGCTTATTACGTTTTTCCGCTAGGAAGTTTGAATTCGAGTTAATTATTAAAACAAATACATTATTATGAATGTTAATGCATTAAATGGATAGTTTACAATTGGAAGGGTGACTGTCCTAGCTCTCTTTACGCCAAGTAAGGTTTTCTTTTTAATTTTTACTCGGTTTTCTTGTGTACTATCTACTTATCCACAGCGTAGGGAGACTGGGAAGATTAAACGCCCGTGAATACTTCCAGCGGCCATCATTTCATTACGTTGATACAAAAAAGACCGCGACGCGAAAAGCGAGCGATATCTTTTTATTACTGATTATTCCAAGGATCCTGGTGAATCGTGAATCCTTGTAGCGCATAAGTATCCTCGGGGGGTGGGGGGGGTGGGGAGGGGAGGTACGGGAGGGGAGCTCCACCCGAAACGGGAACCTTGTCCAGGCTTCAGGTGTATAAAAGGGTAAGGATTTCACAAGTTGAGTTATATGAAAGGGTAGGGAAGGGTAGGGAAATCAGTAAATCAGTCATTTTAGGTATTCTTGGCTTGCACTGTCACGCAATAAAACATAATAAAAAAATAATTCGAAAACCATTCGGTAGATAAAGTCAAGA
>OMLO01004779.1_pt1 | contig 11340 bp, 13 predicted proteins | sample 1674811 | NCBI WGS metagenome assembly OMLO01 (sample SAMN06265003, study PRJEB25207) | coral metagenome | isolation source: Coral host | place: Mexico:La Bocana,Puerto Morelos, Mexico | collected 2008-11-13 | reverse complement strand
TGGGTCTGAAGTCATGGGCTTTGCTGGTCACCGAGTGCCTTTGCACGCATGGCCTTGCAGGAACCATGTTAGACCTTGGGTGGTGGGGTAAGGGCTCCATACAGAAGCAGCAAGGCATCTAGACATCTTCTTTGTTGTGTGGGAAGGAAGGATGAGGGGCAAGGTAAGGCTGAGGTGGATGCTGGATGTGGATACTGCAAGTGGCTGTGGCATTACCATGTGGTTTTGGGCAAAGGAGGTCTGAAATCAAAGTTTCCAAACCTTTGCGACCTTCACAGAGCGTGCTCACACCAGGGCTTTGGCTCTGGATCTTGGGGCATTGGGTCTGAAGTCATGGGCTTTGCTGGTCACCGAGTGCCTTTGCACGCATGGCCTTGCAGGAACCATGTTAGACCTTTTGAGAAGGATGTTGATATATGATGATATATGTTGAGGTTTTGGTTTGAGAGTATGATATGTGTAGATCATTGTAGATCCAAGATAGATCATATAGTCTTAACAGATTCCACACCCCAAAGCTTAAGGTGAAACGCTATATCCAAATTTGCCTTGGCAGGCGTTGGAAATGTGGACCCTGTGGCTGTTGACATCCGTGCTTGGGCAAATCGGGTATCGCAACCCAAAACGTTTCTGGAATTTCCAGACTTTCTCTTGTTTGCGATGACCAAGAAATTTCCTTTGCAGTTGATGGTGTATGCAGAAGGCTCTAAGTTTGTTGGATTTTTCCTGACTTGTCAACCTTTTTTTTACAATACAGTGTACAGATTTTCCAGGTGTTACCAGATGCATTTGTTCAATAATTGAAAGGGAAATGGCAGAAAAAGAGGTTGGTCCAGATATCATAGGTGTATCAATGTTTGATTCTTTTTTGTGGGGGAAGAACGGCAACAAATATCATTTTGAATGCCTCTTCTGGTGGATTTTTTCCAAACAAACGGGTGAATACCTGGAATGGAAAATAGCAGCCTTAACTTCTGCCTGGGCAGGCCAACGCAAGACTGTCACAACCATGGAGTTTGTGAAAAGTCTGGTGCCTGACTTTGAGTTTGCGGAGCAAGATGGGATGCGTGAAGGTGAAGGGATGCCAAATCGGTTGGCAATCTTGTGTTCTGCCAGCTATGCAGGACTGGGAGACCATGCCCAAAATTGAAAGATGATTTCTCACAAACAAAAGGTCTAGGATGGTATCGCATATTGTTGGAATAATCCCTTGTATTTCTAGTGTGTTGTGTATCCATTGCAGACCTTTTGGTGTTGTTTCAGGCCTATAATATACCATTCCATTTGTGACATCTTACAAGTGTTTGCATATTGTGAATGGTCTGGAATAGTTACCTTCTTGTTGATATAGTCTGATTGAAGACCTTGGGCCAATAGAAACCATTTCAGACCATTTTCACTTGCATATAGTTTCTCCCTTGTTCCCTTCAAGGCAATGTCAAGATGGATGAATGTCTTCATTGGGTACCGGGTGCTTTCAGATCCCCAGATGATCCTGAAAACCTGTACGATAATCTCATGGAGGACACAAAAAACATGATGGAAGCTAGGATGGTTGTGCTCAACAAAATGCTCGAAACATGTGATGATGCAGATATCAGGGCCAGTTTGGTGCAAGACATCGATGAGACAAGTGAGAAATGCAAAAATTTGATGGCGATGCAGTTAGATCTGTATGTAAACCATCGAATTGCTTGCAAGGGTACACGTGCTGATGGTAACTGCGGAATCCACACTCTAATCTCATTTTGTGAGGGTGCTTCCATCAATGTTGTCTCTGGACCTCTAGCTGATGACGGTGATATGCACAACATCGTTCAACAGTACAGAGATGAATTAGCTATGATGTGGAAATGGGTCAGTAGCCACAAGGGATGGCAGGCTGTTTGGAAATATTTTTGCCAAAATGTGGTGGACTTGAAAAGTTGGAGGGCAGTGGAAGACCAGCCAAAGGCATCTTGTGAGGATGTCCCAGGTCCATCCACACCACAGCAGGCTTGCTCAGGGAAGTTGGTGGCGGGTGACTCCCCCATCAAGTCGGTTGTTGTTGCAGGCCCCGAAGAACAGCCCCCAAAGAAGAGACGTACAGGAAAACCGCTCCCATCATCGGAGACCATAAACTTTGGAAAATACTTTTCATCCTTCATGGCGGAGAAACAGATGACCTATCGAACTTGGGTTTCCAAGCATCAGAAGTCTTCAGTTCTAGTGAAACTCGTTCCCAAACTGATAGCTATAGATTTCTCATGTTTCATGTTTCTTTGAAAAAAAACTTTAATAGAAAGGCCATGAGGTTCCTTTAGATTTTTGCAGAGCCGGTCCACTCAAACCTGGCTGGAGCTCAGGAGAGGAAGTGCTCCATGTACAACGGGACGCTTTTGGAAAGATTTTCAGGAGACTCTAGTGCTTTGGTCGGCACGGTTAGGTTTGCCGCCATGTTGCTTTCAGAATTTGTCTTTTGGATGTAATCTGCTCAGATGATACCCTTTGAATGGGTCTAATTTCATAGGCCCCATCCATGTTGATATTTTCAGTGAATGATCTTCCAGAAGATTATCATTTCAGACCCCAGGGATCCACCACAACCATCCACAACCCCTGATAGAAAGGTGATGGGGACTTGGTTGACAGGAAAGGTCTTTGCTTGTGAGCCACAGCCTCTAGCTTTGATGAACCCACATTAATTCCCCCAAACTTTCATTCCAGACCTTTATTTTGATTTTTTGTCACAGTCTTAGGCAATCCTAAGATCAAGGACATGGTCATAACAAGAGTGACCCCCAATGATTCCTTGTCAATGGGTCTAATTTCATAGGCCCCACCCATGTTGATATTTTCAGTGAATGATCTTCCAGAAGATTATCATTTCAGACCCTAGGGAGCCACCGCAACCATTATTCTGACTTTGCTTTTGAGGCAAAGGGAGCTTGGCCTGATGGCTGTGAGACGTGTTCAAAGTTCTTGGAAGCTGCTGGCCTCACTCATGAGAAATTGGTGCAGCAAGTGGACGAACTTCACTCAAAGGTGGCGGCAGATTTGCAGACTTTGGAGACCTTTAGCTTTCAGCCAAGGAAGAGCCTGAAGCGGAGAAAATCTGAGAGGGATCCCAGTGATGGTCCAACAAGTGTCACACAGACTGATCCAAGTGATGGCAAACGTGTCAAGCAGGAATGCTTGGTGCAGCCACTGCAAGATGAGGTTGTGGGTGATGGAACTGCTGTGAAAAGAGAGCAACATCAGAGCATAGTCATCAAACAAGAGGCGCCTGCACAACCACCTCCACAACCGCTTCCACATGCCATTGTGCCATCAGCTATTGAATGCCAGATGGGAAAACAAGAGCTGATGGTGATGCATGGATTGGTCAGCCTTGAGAAAGGTTCATCAGGAAAAAATGCCCAGTAAAATGCACACATTGTGCGGGCAAGGTGCTAGAGGGACGAAACAGAGCCAAAATTTGGCAACATGTCCAAGGAAGAGAGCACCGGATGAAATGGGCAGCTTCAACTTCAGGTTCAACCAGAGATGATGGAGACGAAGAGCCGTTTGATCCTTTCAGCAAAACTACAGCAAGCATGACAGATCAGAAATGTCCTGGTTTAAGGCTATCGTCCAAGTTTGGAAGGGCAACCCGACTTGGATCGGATCTTAGAAGTGTTTGGGATCAATTCACCCGCTTTGCATATTTGCAGAGGATGGAAGGGCCAAACGGTCAGGTTTGTCATTCCGTGATCCAGGAGTGCAACAGCGGTGATTGGATTTTGAAGTCCGCTTCCTGCAGCCAGACAGGTCAAGCATCTCGTCCATCATGGCTGTCCACGATTTCTAGTCTAAGGCTTCTTTTTTTTGGTTTGTTTTCGCTACATCTAGGTTGGTAGAAACTTACCTAGATGGTTGATGATGGTATGCTGATCTTATTTTGCCATATTTTGCCAATATTTGTTTGGATCCAGAGCCAAGTGTCCAATGAGACAGTTGGTCAGTTTTTTGCTGAAGGATTTTTTTGAAAACAAGTTTCAACAAAGCAGAGGTACATCTTGATGAAGATGGCAATCCTTGCTGCCGTGAATGTTTTGAGCTTGGCAGTCAGAAACGCTTTGTGTCAAAGGTCACTCTGTTTGTTCATTCGCTTGACGAAGCGAAGTTGCTCTACGTCAAGATGTTCGATCCAGATGGTGTCGAAGGATTTCTGACAGAATTGAGAGAAAGTGCCAACTATCAAAGGAGGCACCGTGCCATCTACGAATCAAGCATGGCTTTGGATGTGGCCAAACTACACCACCACATCCGGTGCGTGTGGTCGGGCCGGATGGGACAGGCTATGACCCCTTCGCTGGAGCTGTTCATCGCTCAATATGTCCAGCCTTGCTTGGATACAGAGCCAGGTTTTCCAGTGAGGCAGTTCCATCTCCAGAAGGTGCTTGAGTATATGGAAAACGTTGATGGTGTCAGTCGTCACGACATCAAAATGGTGGAGACCATAGTGACAGGGAAGGTTCAGAAACATCCAGCTCTGCAGGGCCTCCTAGTTGCTTGCCTCACAAGGCTCCAAGGCTTGGAAAATGGCACCACTACCTTCCGAAATCGTCATAGCCACTGGGTTGCTTTGATTTTTTTGGGCAATGGAAGGTTTGGAAGTTTGAGTCTTGGGATCCGAACATATTTGTGATGCAAAATTGGAGCATAGCCTTTTATCATTTTCAACTGGCAGTGGTGTTTTGATGGGATTTCTGGATCTAAAGGGGTCTGAGATTGTAAATGCTTTGTTCCAACAAAATTTTTGAATCTCAGATGGGTGCCAGAACAAGATTTTAGACCTTCAAGGTTGGGTAGGAATAGCTTTGGAGCATGGCCTTTTATCATTTTCAACTGGCAGTGGTGTTTTGATGGGATTTCTGGATCTAAAGGGGTCTGAGATTGTAAATGCCTTGTTCCAACAAAATTTTTGAATCTAAGATGGGTGCCAGCACAAGATTTCAGACCCACAGCGCATTCTTGTGTGGGTTGAATGCTAGCAAGCCAAGGATCTGAGGAGGAACGTGAGCTGTTGATCACTGCCGGTGCCGAAATGGCATGTTCAGGCTGCAACGACAAAGCTCTGAACTACTTTGGAGTCAAGTACATCCACAAAAGGAGTTGGAGGGGAAGCTTGGCGAACATCTCCCAGTGTGGACTGCCGTTGTTTACAAGTCCCACGCAAGTTGAGATGGAGCAGAACCAGAACATCATCAATGGCATCTTTGCAAGGCAATCCGAGAAGATCCATTCTCGTCGCTTCGTGTTGTGCTTCGATAGAACATATCTTACTGCATGCACACAGCTGGCAACAACCAGCCGTGGGCAGGTGCTGTTGGGTGGAGCATTTCGGCCTGAAGGATTCGAACAGCCTGACGAGTCTCAGCAGATCATCAAGAACTCAGAGGGCAACCTGACCAATTTGGAGTTGCATCGCCACAGAACCAGAGCGACTGAGATGGAGAGCTTGGTCCTTTGGGACCCAACTCTCAAGTTTGGGCCTGTGATGGAATTCGCGGCATTTCCTGTCACCAGTGCAGCCGCAAAAGATAGCCGTTTTGAGTCGTTGGCTAGAGACCCCCGCTACCGTGGAAACTGGCAGACCTTGATGACCGTTGGACAGGCACTGTTGGCTGGTGAGAACATCAAGTTTATTATTGCAGATGCGCACGGCGCTCACAAATGGCTGAGCATGTGGTACGGTCGATGTTACCATGGTTTGACAAGGTTACCTTCCTGGATGTTCCCTTATGTTGCTTCAGGATTGGTGCAAGAATTGCTGTCTATGAAGGGGAGCCAGTCCATTTCATACATGGACCATGTCATTGCCAGAAAAACTTCACCAAGCAACTTCGCAGTCGGCTGGGCAGCATATACTTCGGCAATCGTTGGTGCGACCAAGCCGGAAGCTTGCAGTTAGGACTGGTGCCAGCAGCGTTCATCGGGAGTGACGCCATGTCAGATTCTCAAGCATGTCTTTGGCACCTCGACAAAATGAAGGTACTTCTAACTGTTTTTTTGGTGGTGGTGGTCGTGGTTGTGGTTAGACTTTGGTTGTTGTTGTTGTTGTTGTTGTTGTTGTTGTTGTTGCCGTCTATCGTTGCATTTTTTAAGGCATAGTTGTTGTCAAGCCATGCCACGATTTTTGCTACCCAAGGCTGAACCCAGCCAATTTCTTGGTCGATCCGCTCTCCAAGCAAGTGCAGATACCATGGTGCTTGGAAGGGGCCTTCATTATGAGTTTGGTCGGAGCTTGTTGTCAAGCTTGCCTCTTGCACGAAAACCTTTGTGTCCGAGATCGGCTGGAAACAGCAATGACTGGTGACTCGACCCAGCAAAGCACTTAGATGACCTATTTCATCATATTTGATCTAAGCATACTTGTTTACAAAAATATTATGCAATGTTTTGATATAAGATGATAGATCATGATAGATAGATGATATATGATGATATAGGGTGATAAAAGGATGAAGTAGGGGGGGGTGAGAGAATCTGATAGAAGAGAATGAAGTTGCAGGCATGTTTGTTTTTGTTGGTGATTGTTTTTGTTTTCATCTTAGATAGATTGCTTTGGTCTTTGCAAGGCCAATTTAGTTGTTGAAGGTTGGGGAATATGATCTTAGACCCAAACATTGTGTATATACAATAGGTGGGCTGGTATGTCACCATCATTTGTTTGATCATAATGGTCTAAAGTGGTAAGTGCTGATGATGAGTTTGGAACAAAGCATTCAAGGTAGAGGGCTATGACTTTAGACCCCCCCCATTGTAGACCTATTGCACGTTCAGGTGGGCCAGAGCACAAAAGTAACCCATTGAGTTGTGGGGTTCAAGTTCTGATCTGGAATAATCATTTTTGATAGTTGCAAGGCCAGTTTAGGGGTTCAAGGTGGGAGACTATGATTTTAGACCCAAACATGATGTAAGATAGAATAGATGGCGCTGGTATGTGTTGGTGATGGTGGTTTTTCTACCTTCTTCCTTTATCTTCTTTTGTTGAGATGAGGTCTTCTTCTTTTGGATTTCGGAACCATGATGGCACGGGAAATGGCGCAGAAACGTGGCTGGAAGCTGAGGGATTGCTGGTTGGACCCAGTTCCGGCAAGCACGATGCGCGAAACCTGCTGCAGCGTGATAGGGATCATCTGGAGCGGTGACTCTCATGTGTTTTGGCGGCGCCTGTCCGAGTCAGCAATTGAGCAGAGGTTTGGACGCCTTAGATCCAGCTTCTCCACAGCACAGATGGCTGTGGCTGACTATTGGAGATCGTCCTTTGCTCTCATGAAGGCTGAGCTCAAGAAGTATCAAGACGGTCCAGTTCCAGAACAAAAGATGTTGGAGAAGCAGCTTCTCCCAGATGACTTCTGTTGCATTGCAAGCCGGGCCTTTTGCGGAGCTGTTAAGCTTGCTACATTGTGTTCCAACAAAACCCGTGCAGAGTTGCAAAGTGCATTCAACCTTTCCTTTAGTGAAACTGGTGGTGAGCCTTGGGAAGATGATGCTGGTCAAGGCCTCTTTGTTCCTTTTTCTTTGATCAAATTGAAAATTCTCAAGGTTTTCTGACCACCAACCACCAACCCAAACCGACAACTAAGCCCAAGTTGAATGTTGTGTTTGTCGTCTAGGATGAGGGTTAAATTTTGATGTGTGTGTTTTTGATTTGCTCTCCAGGCGAAGCCGGTCAAGAGGAGAAGGCGCCGACTTCCACTGTCGGGGAAGTTTTTGAACGCTTGCGGGCATCCCAGAAATTCATTGCCAAAGTGGAAGAAGATGCAGAGATTCCTGAGCACACTGCAGATGCCCCACATGACAGTGACCCTGAGATTGCAAAGTCTTTGGATGAGTTGCTTGGCAAGGGCAAGGAGGACTCCAGCAGCAAGGATGAACCCAAGGAATGGTGGGCACCTTTCATGCCAATTCAGGATCGCACTACCCTGACAAAGGCATTGGCAGGTCACGAGACACTTGAGTCTGCCAAGGGGGACCTGTGGAGATTGTGCTTTTATTTGCGATGTGGCCCAGGAGGGTGTGACGCAGCAATTCTTGGAAACTGCATGAAGATGAGAAAGTGTGTCATGGATGAACCTCAAAAATGGCAAAACGCTCTCCTTCACAAGATCGCTTTGATGGACGCAGCAGACCGTGAGCCACAGAGGAGAACTTCGAGGTTTGCATCTTGGATGGCTGTTGCAGAGCAAATGCGCAAGGACATCTGCCCAACTCTCCCACCAGTGTTGGAAATCAACATGGGTGACACCGTAGCTGCCAAGATTGGCAGTGAATGGAAACCATGTTTGATACTTTCCATCTACCGAAACCACAAAGGGTCCCCGGGAGGAGGCTTGTTGGCTGCGAGAGAGATTCCACGAGGAAGTTTGTCCGCTGCAAGGGTTGTATGTAGCTTGACGAAAGAACATGTTTGTTTTTTGGAGAAAATTGATGCAAATAAATGCAAATAATAGGGTTTCTTTCTCACCATAGTTTGCAAGAATAGAAGACATTACATTACTTATGCAAGAAGAACATAAATTTTATAGCCAACAAAAACAAAGAAAAATTCTCTGGGGGGAGATCCTGGCTGAGGCTTCGAGGCCGTGGAAGGCTCTGATGATGTTTTCCGATGCCATGCCACATCTTGGTGCCAGTTGGTTAGCCATGAGTACGTGAGTTTCAAACTAACCGGTGAAATGAAGAACGGTTCAGATGGTTGCCAAGTGAAGTTGACCCAGGCTTCCTGATGTGTGTCGGGATTTTTTTGAAAATTTTGGATGTATCGCTTGTTTTGGGCCAAGGATTTTTGATTTTTTTCAAGGATGGCTAAGGATCATTCTTCAGGTGATTTCTCAGAACCCAAAGGTCTAGGATTGTGTTGCATTTTGTTGGGATACCCAAGATTTTTCTAGTGTTGCATGAAGTCAATTTCAGACCTTTAAGGATTGGTGTCCCTTGTTGTGAGCCAAGGTTTCTTTACGTGATAGTTTTTTGAAAGATTTTTGGATGTTTTTGGCATCATGATGGGTCTGAAATTACCATCCTTTGGATGGTAAACACCTGATGAAAGACTTTGGGTCAATAGAAACCATTTCAGACCTGCAGTTGTAGTGAAACCCCTTTGTTTTTCAGGGATGGCTTAGGATCATTCTGAAGGTGATTTCTCAAAACCCAAAGGTCTAGGATTGTGTTGCATTTTGTTGGGATACCCAAGATATTTCTAGTGTTGCATGAAGTCAATTTCAGACCTTTTGAATTTTTTGATGTGTGGATCAATGCAATGTTTTTGATGATTTTTGATGTGTATTGATGGCTTTTGCGGTTGTTTGAATATTTTCAAACTGGTTCATGTGCAATGGGCCAGTTTGGATTTGGATGCAAGCAGAGATGTCTGATTTTGGCAAGGTTTCCAGGGGTCTACACTTGTGTTCAGAATGCATGAGAATAGATCCCAACTCCTTCAGGACCCAAGCCCGCTGCAGCGGATGGAAAAGGACACCTTGGAGGACAGGGACACCTTGGATCTTCAACGGGGGTCTGGAAGTGCAGATGGTCAGGTAAGTTCAGGAAGTCTTCAATTTAGAATCTATATATATATATATACATAATAGAAAACCGTCCAAATTTTTCCCCCAGCAGTTTTTGTACAAGATGAGTGATCTTGTTGCATTTCCTTCTCGAGACAAGCCGAGACAATCGCCGCAGCTGGAGCATTTGATTCAGCCATGGTCTTGGATACTTCCAGCAAGACCCACGAAAGTGAATGGTTCGATGCGGCAGAGCATTGGGAAGAGATACGTGCTTTTTGTAAGGCTTTCCAAGGCCCGAGGCATTTGTCCTTAGTGTCAGTCTTTGATGCATCACATCGAGTGCTGAACATGTGGAAGGACAAAGGCCATGATGCTGCAGCAGTGGACATTCAAACGGACATGGCTTTTGACATGACCTCGCGCATCGGGTTTTTCATGACATTGGCCTTGATCATGAGCCTGAGCCCAGCAGGCGTTGCGATCCTTGCCCCTCCTTGCTCGTTGTTCGTTTGGCTTTCCTCTTCTTTGCATCGAAGGTGTTTGAGTGCTCCTTTGGGAGATTTGAACCAGTTTTTGGTTCGCCTTGCTAACGTGTTGTCAGCCAACACATCTATGATCGTGAAGGCCCAGCTCAAATTCCGATACGATACTTTCACCATCGTAGAGCAGCCAAAAAATTCTTGGATGTTCAAATGCCCTGTTTGGCAATCCTTGCAGACAGGCTTTCTTTTGAAAACAACCCTGACCTACCAGGGGCTCTTCGGCTGCTTCATCGAGAAAGGCACGCATTTGCTGCACAACCTGCCAGACGACAGGCTTGTGGCAAGAAAGATGACCAAGTCTGCGAGGAGCAAATTCAATGCTCGGTTGAAGAAGATAAAGGCCCTACCAGTTTACTACCGCAAGAAAAATGGAAAAGTCTCAGGCACTAAGGCTCTTGCAGGTACCAGTGTGTATCCAAAGAGGTTTGCCAAAGCATTGTACAATCAGTGGCAAGCTTGCTGTCGATGAGCTGTGGGTTCATCAACTTGGTGTTGTTGTTGCCCAAGAAGCAGGGAAGTTGCGTCAGTTCAAGCAAGTGTTGCGGATGAAAAACAAAGGGAGAAGCGGGCTGGGTCTTCAATCGGGGTCTGGCATGGTGTTGTGGTAGGGGATTTTTCAGTTTTTGGTTGTTCATGGTTTTCCGAAATGGCTAGATCCACAGCATCAGAGAAAGAAAAGAAGGTTTCATGTTTTCAACTAGGGTGCAAGACTTGAAACCTGAGCTCACACAAAATAAAAAACATTGAGGTCAGCCTTTAGATTGGATTCATTTTTTTTGGGGTGGGGGGCGGTCTGGCATCATTCCATAAGCCACTAATATCCATTAATTGAAACTTGAAGCTTCTCTGGGTCTAACATTAAAATTTTCCAGATTTTTAGGACAACTCCACTCCCAAAACCAAAGCTTCATGATTCCAGACCTTAACAGTGATAGATACATCAAAGTTAGGTCACAACCCTTTTGGCTGAAGATGACAAAAGACTCTCCTGACCATTTGTTTCAGTATTCCTCCAGGTCTAAAATTGAAAGCTTCTATGTTTGTTGGGACACATCCATTGCCCAACCCAGGAGTTCCATGATTCCAGACCCAGATACCCCGTACATCATACATACATAATGGTTCAGTGGGGTTTGGTTATGAGCTTCTCTGGGTCTAACATTAAAAGTTTCCAGAGTTTTGGGACAACTCCACTCCCAAAACCAAAGCTTCATGATTCCAGACCTTAACAGTGATAGATACATCAAAGTTAGGTCACA
>OMLO01004777.1_pt1 | contig 11341 bp, 5 predicted proteins | sample 1674811 | NCBI WGS metagenome assembly OMLO01 (sample SAMN06265003, study PRJEB25207) | coral metagenome | isolation source: Coral host | place: Mexico:La Bocana,Puerto Morelos, Mexico | collected 2008-11-13 | reverse complement strand
ACATATGTTTTGTGTACAAACCTTGTATTTATTATTTTCATTTATTTTCTGGAAACTGATTCATGTAATTTTTACTAGGTTCCGTTTGTATATTAAACATGCATCGTGATCAAAAACCTGTGTCACAAGTTGAAAGAGTGCGTTCAGAAAATTAACGTTAGCTGTCAACACGTGAGGCCACTCGATTCGAGTTTTGAATGAAAGAAGCGTTGGTGATTCTCTAATCAGTTTGACATAGTATCATGGACACCTTATAGCGGCGATAAAGTCGGCTGAGAGCTGTAGTGAGATATACTTTGCTCGCTGCTGTGCCCTGAAACGGACTGGAACATTCGCGTCGGAAAGAGTATTTTCTAAAATAAGAAACGGCTTTTTTCTTACTACTTCCTGCTTCTCGTACCTGTTCAATGCTGACGTCATCGTGCATCTGTCCTCTAATAGATTATACGCGAGAACGAATCAAAATGCAAGAATAACTTGGGCTATTATATAATCTTCAACACAACAGCCCTTTTTAACGATATACGACTTTTGCTGAGAAAATTCAATTACGCAACTTATCGTGGCGAGGTGTACAAAATGGTGACTATGTAGCATCTTCTGTAGCATCTTTTTAGACAACCTACTGCGAACGCAGCTTAAGATGAACAGAGACCTGATCGAAGTACAAAGTGAAGAGTGAGCTTTTCTGCAGATTATTTGTAGCGTAAATTGTTTATTAGCAGTTAAAGTTTGTTTTAAAGTAAAGTAGCAGCATAGGTGTAAGACGTAGCGGCAAAAAAAAAATAAATAAATAAATAATAATAATAATAATAATAAATCGGAAAAATGGTTTTTCTTGGTAATTGATTCTATCGGAGATTAGAATTAAATATTCTTACCAATAAATTTATACGTTTCTCTATTCCTCTGCTGAAAGACTGCTTTGGTAATATTCACAGGAAGAACAACCATGGTCTCGGGGATTTCCCTTCCTAGAAGAAACCAACACGATTAAAAGAATAAAAATTAAATGAATGAACCCTAACTGCATGGGTTAATACTCTGCGATAAACATGATATTACCTTCAAATACTGAAGACAATTACGAAGAAAAACATGAGCAAGATGAAGTAGAAGATGAATGTGAAGGACAGAGGGCGACGTAAAACTACAGGAAGAAGAGAAATACAAGAACAAAAAGAGGAAGAACTAGAAAAAGAGGTCAAGTACAAAACGAAGAAGAACACAAGAAAACAAGAACAACAATAACAACAACAGTAATATAGAAAAGACGAAAAAGAAGGATTAAGAATATCACTTTGGTATTTTGCATCGAAGGTAGACTTCACAAGAGTACACAAATCTCCGTTGCCATTGCAAATTCCACATCTATCCTTCTTCTTTGTCGAATAAAGTATGTGGTCACACCCTACCTCCTGGAATTAAACAACATGTAAAAGTATAAGCACTGTTCTCTTAATTTTTGTTATGCTATATATGCTTTTTTCTACAGATTTATTTCATTCTGTTTTTCTCATGAATCAAAGACGACAATATCTCTAGAGCCCCCACCCCCCCTCCCAAAATGGCGTTTTACCATAATGCACACAGGTGTCCGAGTTCGTTCCTTCTTCGTGAAAATTCCCAACATTGCTTAACCATAGCGGAATAAAATAAGACTTAACAAGGAATTAGGAAGTCCCTCTTTTGCACCTTTCTCAGAAAATAGAAGAAAAACTAGTTCATTCGCCTTCGAATGAGAAATCAGATTCAGCTACGCCATTTCCAGATATTCAAGAATTATTCATGTTTGCGTGCATCGTTCTAGCTACGGATACACTTAGGAGCAACTGAATTTTTAATTTGAGTGAAGCAATGTTAATGGCACCGACCAATTCTTGTAATACTGTGACAGAGCTAGGTAATCGGAATTAAATAAACAACTTTTAATTACGACAAAGAAACCAACTAGTACAGGATAAAAAACACATTAACACCCAATTGATCAACTAGAAAAATGTGCCTCTCACAAATAGCGACTGTATTATCAGTTTTACTTTGTTCTCCTTGAATAGACCCCTGGTAAAATAAAGGTATCTGCAGGTGTTAATCTCTCTATCTGAAAACATGTTTGATTATCGAAGTTATACACACAACTTAAACAGTTGGGAAATTAAAGCCTGAAAAAAACTTCAGGCCTGAACGGAATTCAAACCCCTGACCTTTGCGATATCGGTTATGTGGTTTTTTTGTGTATAACTAAGATGATCGATCATGTCTTCACATCTTTATCCGCAATAAATGATCTTTCACATATTCAGTTACAATCTCTTTATCTATCAAACTACCGACAGTTATTTAGCGACCGTTAACAACTTTGGGTTTTAATACCTGGCATTCACCCTGTATGCAAACATCATAGTCATAACGTTCTTTTCTGCACCGAGTTCCGTCAATCACCTTTTCAAAGATGGAACTCTCATATCTTTTTCGGCAGATTAATACACAAGGCTTTACAGCTAGAAGACATGAAAACCAAGAGCAGTGTCACGTGGCAGATACTTGTTCAACTAACATACACTCCAATAGTCCTATGGAAACGTTTAAAAGGTCAAGTTGGTGACCTTAGTTTTCAAGTTTCAGACTTTAAGTATAAGTTACAAAACGGGTCTACCTCGGTTTAAATCTGTGATTTTTTTCTTCGTTTAGGGTTATTGTTTGTTTCAGTGCTCTAAATTGTTTTGGGTCTCTTTAATTGTCTTGCTCGTTCTTGTTTTACGTCACCGGTGACTTTCACAGGCTTTTACACCGAGGATGAGCCTATAAAACGAACCATTTGCCAGTACATTTTTCAGATCTCAAAGCTCAGCTATATATTCATGATCATGTTAAGAAAAAAAAAACAGTTACAAGTTTAAACGCAACATTTGAAAGCCGGTAGTCTTAAATTGTGACCAATCCTAGATTGATATCATTTAAATCTCATCCAAATCCCCGGTTCGTCTACAGGAAAAGCGACGTGCAGTAGATGAATGCTGATGAACTACGACATGCCTGTGTCCACATTTCGAACACCTCAAGTTATAGTTTTATTAATCACTTTTTGTTTTTTAAAGCTCCGAGCAAAGTGAGAATTAGAATCATTTAAAGGTATTAAAAAGCAGATCTTCACGTTGAATAATAGTTCGGTTTCTCTCTTTCAGTTACCATGATTTTTAGTTTAATTTTCCTATAGACTTTTGTAAAGCGCAATTGGACATCTGGGAATTAGCGCTATCTAAATTTCGATCATTATCATCGTCATCATAATCATCAGAATCAGCATCAGTATTATTATTATTATTATTATTATTATTATTATTATATTATTAAGCAATAGAGCACTTTCTTTCTGTTTACGTAGCCTCATCGAAACACTCGGAGGGTTGCGAGAATACGAGACAGTTATGCCAACCCTGGTATACTCTTGGCTTTGGATAACTTTCGAGAATTCTCTCGACCCTCCGAGTGTTCAGATGAGGCCAAAGGAAAACGGAAAAATTGCTCGTGCTCTATTGCTTTTATAAATTAATTCACAAAAAAAAATAATTAATTAAGTCAAAACTGTGTTTGCATACTGTTATCTAAACACACCTATCGAACAATAGGAGCACGCGAAATGGCCCGGTTATTTCATTATCATTATCATTTTCATTATCATTATCAAATTGTGGCCCTAAGAAAAAATCCTTTCAATCCCCAGGCTGCGCAGTGGCCTTCTAAAGACATATTGTTACTAACGATTGGTTCTCATTATATGTTGAAGCAGACCTCAATAATCTGTTTCATAAACCAGTTTGTGCGGAATATCAAGCTCAAATGAGAGTGACTCCATTACATACTTCCACGATAGTAGAAATAATATTCGGGATCTATTTGTTTACACTGTCGGTCACGAAAAGGATAATCTAGTCTGGACCATTCACACTCGATCTGAAAAAAAAAAAACGAAGACAAAATGACACATGAAAATATAAGTGCTCCTCAGCTACTAATAAATAAAGATATTTTTCTGAGTGCCTTTGCGCATGTCAATTTCTTAATATTTAAACGGCAACTCCAGCTAAAAAAAGCAAAGCAAAACAAAAAACAATTCCATTCAATCAGGAGCCCATCAAAATCAAAATCTGAGATTTCACTGCCTTTATGGATGAATCATCAACGCCTTTCGCCATTACTTTGATAGTTTTTGTCGAAGTGAGCTGGGCAACTAGCGCGTCACACTGCGAGTGACGTACACCGATAACTTTGTTCTGATTGGCTGTTCGAAAAATTCGCGCGTATCAAAACCCCGCATTGTTTTCTAAAAATACAAAAATACGCGCAAAGGTTGACTCAAGGATGCATGGGAGATGGCAGCTCCAGGTGATGGGCTCCTGATAGAATATAGTGTTGCTCAGACACATAACCTACACACATTGTTAGAGAGAAGTTGAAAGAAGCTTTATTTTAGTAACCGAAATGCAAATGTTTTGTATAACCTTAAAAACAAAGCTATGCTAACTTTTAAACAATTAAGAACCCATGCAAACAAACAGCATTGTTATTATTAATTGCTCTTACATCGCTGTTACATATTTCCCAGAATGCTTTCGATGACCCCTGACAGTCGTCGCCTCCATTTTGTGGTCTGGTAAGAAAACAAAAATTACACTCGTGTCCATAATATCATCGTTGTAAAAGTTTTCAAGATTAAGAGGAAAACAGATTTACTTACGGTGGGTTAGTGCATGTTCTTTCTCGGTAACGAACTCCCCCATCACATGATCGAGTACAAGCTGAGAAATCAGACCACTCGCTCCAACCTCCATGGGTCATTGGTGAACCATTGTCTACACATTCACCCTTTATACACCACTTCAAAATAAAATGAAAAAATGCAGTTGGATGGAGGGCGCTAGCTGGCCCTGGCCGGGAAAACTATGTTTTACGCTTTGGCTTGACACTTTACTCTCAACGTATCTCTCTCCACCCAAATGTATAATGGGTGCGGGCGAATTTAATGCTGGAGGGACCTTGAGATGGACCAGATCCCCATCCATACAGGAGTAGAAATAAGACTAGTGGATTTGTGCCACAAAAACTGGCCAGGGATATTCTCGACAGGGTGGCCAACTTAGCTTCGATTCTGTGGAAACATTTTTTTGTTTTGTTTTTGTAGTCTCGATTACTATACGGTTTTGCTGGGTTGGAGCCCAAGACATTTACGAGCCCAAAAATGGTTTAAAAGCACTCAAATGGTTTAAAAGCTAAGAACGCGTTCAGTTTCACTCGCCCAAACTAGACATCTAAAAATAAGGTTTAAAACACATCTGTTTCTTAACACATTTTTTATTAATCCACCCAAAAAGCTAACAGAATTATTTACGAGCATAGACTTACATTGCGTAATCCACACGACGTCCCATCAAGAACTCTTAAGGTAAGAGAATCACATCTGCTGCCATCATTTGTGCAGTAGAGAGAACCGCACTCAGTCTGAAATGAGAAAAAATCAATATGTGATTTACGCGTGGTATGGAAAGTGGTCTACCGAGAAATTTTGTACATACAACGTGACAAGGTAGGGAAAGACTATAACTAATGATTATCTTTGATTTCCGTGTTGCAACGGCATGGTTGTCCTATGTCGTAGTGAATATCATACTCAGCTAGTATGCGGGGAGACGTGGGTTCAAAACCCACGAAATATCTCTCAAGCAATTGTTCAAAATACGATTAGTTGTGGTGTATAAGGTCAGGCTTTCTTTCAGATACAGTATATATAAATTAAAACTAAACGGTATACCTTGTGGATCCACCACTGTCGTGCACTAAGTTGACTTCAGTTGTGTATCATAAACTTGATCCTTAGTTGCATTTCAAAAAGGGACTTACAGGCTTTCCTTACCTTCCACTACCTTGTCACCCTGTAGCCTGTATCCCTAATGGATTCTCCATTGTCAGCCATTAAGTTGACTAACTGGGAGCTGGTCACTTTGTGACCTCTTGATATACCCATAGATGATGAAGAATACAAGTGAAGATAAAAAAGATGATATATTGGCTTTAAAGTTTAGTTGGTAGAGCACTGCACCGGCATCGCAGGGGTCTTGGTTATAATCCCTTTCAGGCCTGATTTTTTTTTTTATCTTTTTTTTTCAGGAATTAATATCACAACTGCTTAGATTGATCAATCATCTTTTCATGTTTTCTATCTCTTAATCATTGATGAAATCCAGTTCACTTCTTTTCATACCTTTCTCTGGGGGCATCTTCTGTATCCAACCCCATATTGTATCTCACACTGCTTATCCGCGTCAACTCGTTGACCTGGCAGCATAGATTGGAATACGCTCGAAGACGTTGGGTGAGCTGAGGAAGGAACATTATTCATACACCTCGAATTGCTGCTCCTTTAATGGGGAAAGAAAGGAAATAAATAACTTAGTATTAGATTTTAAAAATATTACTTTTTGCTGAAGGGAGAATAAAGTAATGTATGAATATAAGGTAAGTAGCCCATCATGTCTGGGCTTATCCCCGGTCTCAGTAACATAAAGAGACTGGGAGTATTTCCTGAATGAGAGGAATGCTCACCGCCAGCATTAAATTTGCCGTTACCTATTTACCAAGGTAGGTGGAGAGAAGTACTGTGAGAGTCTTGCCCAAGAGCACAACGCAAAGTCCTGGACCGTTCGATCCGGGAAAGAGCGCACTAACCAGGAGAGCACCGCACCTCCATAATTAGAGGGAGGGGGGGCAACACGTTCATAGTCCATATTTTCGTGAAAAAGAACTTACACTAAAAAGTCCTGGATTTTCGTCATGCTGCAGGAAGACCAGTCCACGGACCCAGGTCCTCCTTGAACCACCGTTGACATGATATTTACAAAATCGGGGCACCCTTTACTTGTAGAATCATGATCTACACCAAGGCTGTGAAAAGAGAAACAGTTTTCTTACCCATTTTAGCACTGCATGAATGATAACGGTTATTTATATGTCCATATATTCAATAAAGCTGGGCTATCGGTCTTTTTTATTCATCAAATTTTCCCCATTTTAACGTATACGTTAGTTCGGTTTTTTTTTTTTTTCAAATTAAAACGGTAAACATTCACATTTTATCTACTATCTAACAGTGAATACTCCTTACAACACTGTTTTTTCTTTTTATGATGTTTTCTTCATAACTAGTGTCCTTTTGACAAAATGAGTAGGGTGACTTACCACTTTTTTTCAAGCTTGCAGTCTATATTTAAACATAAAAGGATAAGGGTTTCAAGAGGTAATTAATGACTTAACAAGGTTAGTGAAAGTTTTAAAAAAACATCGCAGCTGCCTCGTAAATCCTAAAAAGACACCTGGAAAAAGAAAGACAGATATCAAAGCAACTGGAGGCTGGTTATGTGGCAAGTTTAGAATTTACCCGTAGATGGTTAAGATAGAGAAGGTGTATATAATTATACAACTTATGCTACGCTTTCGGCTGGTGTACTATGGCCATGCCATGTCTCGGTATACAAATCACTTTTATTATGCCATGAATACCAATAATTACAATAATAAACAATAAAAGATTTTAGGTGGCTCATCCTAGTGTACGCTTACAAGTGAAGCTTTGCTATTGAACTATAACAAAAATAATAAAAAAAATTAAAAAAAGTGGATGCTGTTTCAACTTAACTGAATAGTTTATCGCCTTACATGATTTATTTTCGCTTACTTGTGCGCCACATGGTGTGCGATGAGGTAAGCAGTCTGCAGACCGATTTTTCCTACCACGCTTGTTACGTTGTTGATTCGGCAAACTCCACCAGGTGTTGAGAAACCTAGGTATGATTTAGAGCAGAATAGCATCATAATTATTAATTTCGAACGAAAAAGCCTCATTCTTCATGGGAGCAGCACCCATCATTCACTTATCATGCCTCTCACATTCGACTGATTGTCATAACAAGTCGGTCTCCTAACTTTTCCTGTTGAAAGTAATCTGAAGGCAATCTCCAGTCGCCCAGAGTTTGTTTATAGGATAAACGAGCTCGCATTTCCAAATGTGACACGCAACGTATCAACAAATCGTAGTTCATACAGGCAACCTCTTCACTGGTATGGACACTGTGATCTATCTGAATGCAATACCTCAATTGTTGATGAAAATATATTTAAGTGACGGCATCAAACACACTTATAATCTTTGATTACCACTACTTCTTCATATATCAGTTACCTACATATGTTGAACCGTGGTAAAGACAAATGATTCATCAAAATTATTAATGTATTTATAAATTTAAAATATAAAGATGAGAAATAGGTTTTAATTTACCTCCAGATCCTCCGCTGTGAAGATAAAAATGTAAATAATAATAAGTTAGGCCACTATTCGCGTTTGAGTTGACAAAATTTAACAACCTTATTATTTCTTCGTTTCACATAAACGTTTGCGTATACCTTTTTTAGCGTTTTCTTTGTTACAACTATGAGGTTTCCTTCTGCATTTTCTGACAATTTATAAGTCCCCCTAAAGGATGATTTGATTATTATACACTACTGGGCTGAACATGTAATTATAAACCGGATTGTTGTATAATGTCATTGGAGAGTTTTCACTGGTCTATAGCCATCGTGGTATGTGAGCCATTACACTGCGCTTTGCAAATGTGGTAAACGTGTCTGTATTTTAAGGGCCATTTTTATTATTATTATTATTATTATTATTATCATTATTATTATTATTATTATTATTATTATTATTTCTTTTATTTTGGGGGTGCTTTTAATAGAACAATCATTCCACTCTCCCTTTTTGGATATGAGATTGTTTTAGAAAACTTGTCAAGCAACACGTTCTCGGCGAATTATCCATGGTTGGAAAACTGTTACCTACCTACGAATTAAAACAGCAACGTCGAATTGTAGTGGATCTGATTGATCATTTCTGTTGTTATTCTGAGCCCATTCAGCTACTTTGTCATGTACAGCTTCATGAGGAATGGACGGATTAGAAGGGTCAATACCAAGCTGTGATAAGAAAAAAGTGAATAACCTCGCCATCAATGCTGGGTTAAAATTAAATATAAAGAAAAAAAAAACAGTTACAAGCATGTCCATGGCCCATGTCTAAAGGATGGGAGTGCTCGTCGCAAATTTTGTAAAAAAGCCCAATGGGGTAGTAAGATCCGTTTTGTGAGCGCGGTACTAATTCTAAAACAATTCATTATCTCCTGTAACCTTCTATTGGGCTCGATACCGCAAAAGTCCCCGCTAAGGAATTTTTTAGGCTGGAAATACAAAGACGTACCAAAATAAAACAGGTTTTTTAACCATAAAAGATGCGACGAGCACCCGTGTCTTTTTTTTTTTATGTGGGAGTCCCTCAGGGGAGAGGAGCTCTCTGGTCCATATACACAGCTACAGCTGTGCGCTATGCATTTTTTTGGTCTTCTGTCTCACTGGGCGTCTGAGTTCCTGACAGGAAATTAATCGCAGAAGTTCTTAGATTTTGTCAGTGTGATTTGCCCATAGCTTTCGAAGTCATAGCAAAACTAGAATACTTGTTAGTTTGCTCTTATAGAAAAGCTGTACAAAATATTCAGCAGTACCTCTGCATTTGTAATAAGGACAAGGCGAGTGATCACGAAATTGATCTTTATATTTCCGATCGTAGCCTCTTGGAAAATTTCGTCTGTCTGCGAACAAAATTAAAAGAGTTTGGAGCAGGTACTTTCAATATTATTTAGAAACAAAACAACGCTACTTATTTCTCAGGTATACTGATGTGAAATTGAAGTGCTGAAAGTGCTCCTAGCAGTCATCATCATATATCCACCAGTACTCTCGAACGCACACGGTTCTTTGCTAATGCTTTGGATCTCTTTCAGGAGCTTGCCTACACTTTCCTACAGCAAAAGGGTCAGCTGGGCGAGTTTACTTAGCTGAAATAGGGTCCTCATGATTTTGACCCAATTGTTTCATTCTCGTCCTTGAGAGACGACCCGACCCCAGTGCATTCTCATCCATATCTGGCGTACTGGTTTCGGTCAGTTTCTGTAGGATGTGGGGCACTTACTAACATCGCACTTCCAGCAGTAATAATAACATTTTATTAATTCCGTCTAAATTCGTTAGCTTCCTATGTCTATATCATTTACTTTGCATAACATTTACATGGTTTTGCACTCACAATACTGCCAATGAGCAATAGAAAGTCTTCGGTCATGTTTCCATGAAGGGCGACGATTTGTTCATCCGCAAGTAGTGCCACTTCGAGATACTTGTTGGTGATTTCATTATGGTTGTTATCTTCCTGTGCCCGGCGTTTTGCTTCTAAATCATCTCTCTTTGTTAAAGCAATTTTGTCTAATTACGTTAGGTAAGAAAAAAAAAGAACACATAAGCATTGGGAAGCATTCGCTAAGATATGTTGAGCCGTTTCTTTGGCCAAAACTATCGAGTAAGACCAGGGCCATAACTTCTTTATCAGCATTTATAGCGAATATCAGGAGGAGAACCTGACTACATTAAGTTCGCGCGCATTATGCAAGATGGATTTCGAAAGGCTAAAAGCCAAAATACTAGAAAATGGAGGAATGGTGAAATAATAAATCCCTTATTCGATGATTTAACATATAATATCGGCTCGTATTATATGTTTAGCCATACATTTATTTATAATGTATGGCTATTTATAATGTATACACTGTATACAGTGTATACATTTTAAGGATAAAGTGTGTTAAAAGGTGGAAAAGAACAATAATCCCTCAATGGTCAGCATATAGCATGTACGCATTTTAATATTGCGTCATATTGTAGATTTAGAGGACTGTTAATTTCAATTATATTTCTTTACAGGTAGCTATTATGCATGCCCTAGCAACACTACTAACACATTTATTTTATTATGCCTCAAAATGAATTGTGTATCGATGAATAATTATTTTATGATTGAGAGATACTTTCCTATGGCATTCGCATTCTCTTATTTTCGACTGTTTCTGTTCGGCTGTTTCGGAGGGTTTTCTAGCCTGGATATTAAATTGGAACAAAACTGTCTGTAAAGCTGCGAGTGCTTTAAAAGAGGCGTCCACTTACGTACCTGGTTTAGTTTCATAATCGATTTCTTTCTGCGGCGATCTCCTATAGACCAAGTGAGGCATTCCCTGTTCCTTTCTTTTGACGTGCCGAGCCAGACGTTCGGGCAAAGGGTGAATGAAAAAAGTGTCACGTGAACGTCTCACTATACCAGTCTGTCAAACAATACATATATCTTATTAGACGTTTTAGTGTGTAGTATCGCTGTATATTTTTACGAGTCAAAATACAAATGATGAGT
>OMLO01004776.1_pt1 | contig 11341 bp, 2 predicted proteins | sample 1674811 | NCBI WGS metagenome assembly OMLO01 (sample SAMN06265003, study PRJEB25207) | coral metagenome | isolation source: Coral host | place: Mexico:La Bocana,Puerto Morelos, Mexico | collected 2008-11-13 | reverse complement strand
GTAGTTGGGTGATACTAATATAATGTACGTTAGTGTCATCTTAAACTTGCAGATAGTCCATCTGAAGTTGAACCGGATGCAGTTGATTCCATGTTTGCTACAATGAATGGTCACAGCTGGTCAAGTTTGGTTACAAACAAGGAAAGCCCAATTGAATTTTACTTTGCATCAGATGCAAGGTATGTTAATGTGTACATGACATAAAATATTAATTGCTGCATATTTGAACGACTTTTCAAAATACAGATGAATGGAGTTTTCCCTTTTGGAATTTTTGTTCCTTTTATGCTTTAGAGATATTAATGTTTTTGTATTATGCAAATTAGGAATAATGATGTCATGAGGGTTACAACTAAAATTATAAAATAGTAATTATGAAATAGTGAAATAGGAAGAATAATTGTACTTGTTATGTTAGTGCATAATTTTGCAGTTATTATATTATAAGCTGTATTTTCATTTTAAAGCCAAAACTTAATTCAATTTTAATTACTGTTTCACAGTGCTGTTATTGAACATACAAACAGAGTAATCTATCTGGAAGATGACGATGTTGCCGCTATCACCAATGGAAGTGAGTGCTTAACAATATGCCAAAGTCATTGTTTAGAAACCATCAATTAATCAAAGGCCTCTACGACCATTTTACATGATGAAGTACATGCATCAGTATACACCACACTGTAAGCAGAAAAGATAAAATATTTTGGCTTTGTTCCAAAAATAAATTTTGTTCTTCTGTCCCTTATTTAAACCTCTTAAAATCATGCTTTAATCACTGCCCTGACTCCGCAATACAATAATGCATAATGCTCTAGACACATACACGCTTTGCAGACCTATGTGTTAAGTTAGTTCAAGACCCTGGCGGGCAAACGCACAATCCTATTTTTTTCTTTTCTTTTTCCCTCACATTTGCCGAAACCATTCGACAACATTTTTCTATTCGTCAAGTCAAGTTGTGCATTGGTCAGCAGAAATACAAACAAAAGTTTACGACCCAAGGACCGACCAAGCGAGTGAACTCCTATTTTGCATTCTGCAAAATACAATGTAGTTGTAAAAATGTTAAGTCAGGCTCACCTTGTTTAACCATGGTTGATTCCAGATTTGTCAATCCATCGCATCAAGTATGGAGATGCATCTGACGAGAATTACTTCAGGGAGGTACAATTTCTGCAGATGGAGCTGCAGCAGATCATGAAAGGTACCACATGCAGTTGCTAATCAAACTTGTACTTATTGCAGTTAATTAATAACAATTTAATTGTAACTCATTTTGATATAACTATAAGCCTCAAAGTAATTATTACAGAATGATATGTATCATGTAGCAGTAATTAATTATTAAATAATATTAAGGCAAGCATTCTATTTATTTTTGATGTGGCATGTGCATGCACTGTACTGTACTTTACTGCGATTTCAATGCACTGAGTAGCCATTATGATTTTTTTTCATTTATTGATAAATTATAAAATTACCATTTACCATTAGGAAACTACAGCTCCTTTATGCAGAAGGAAATCTTTGAACAGCCAGAAAGTGTTGTGAACACAATGAGAGGCAGAGTAAACCTGGAATCAGGAAGTGGTAATTTTAAATTATTCTTTAATTATTTAATTAATAACATTGTTGTTTCTTATGTTCACTGATTACCTTATTGAATTCTTTTATGGAACAATTTGATTATGAACTTAAGATAAATTTTTTGTGTGATAGTTGGCAACCCAAGTCATTATCACACTGAGAAATCAACAGCGAATAATATCTTACTTATAACTAGTGGTTGCTCAAAAAATTGTCTAGTAAATCCTCTCCCATTTTGTTAACAACCATACATGGCTAGGCTACACACTACCAACAACGGAATAGATAGTAAGTGACACAGCCAATCAGAGAATAACACATCATAAGAGAACATTGTGTAGTAGATTTTTTATTTCTTTCATTCTGATATAATTTTTTTTATCAAATGAACAATTATTGCAACAGTGCGACTTGGTGGTCTGATGTCTCATATTGATACGATTCGCCGATGCCGTAGGATATTGATGATTGCTTGTGGCACAAGTTATCACAGTGCTTTAGCTGTAAGTATATGTCAACATCACTAGTACAAAATGCCATTTTCGGCTGCATGAATCTCCCTTGTGCTTGTACTTGCTATGTAATTTTATGTTATGTGAAAAATATCATTTGTATGGGTAACCAATTGGTGATTAATGAAATTAGGAAATTATTTCATGCATGTTTTTGTGAAAATTTCTAATAAATGAATTCCTGCCTTTAGGCAAGGAAAATTACTAAACTGTACAATTTTGACAAAATTTATGCAAGTGAAATTACCAGAAAAACAAGAGGCCTAGAGGCCTTAACATGGATGTTTTTTTTTTGTTTCTGTTTTACTTTTTACATTTTATTATTATTTTCTTAACTGATAAGTTCCAAGCTAACTACATGTAATTATAGTTTTTATCCTTATCACAAGACTAAAATGAACTTAAAGATCTTATTGATAAATTAATGTGTAATGTTAAATATTGTTTTAATGGCAGACAAGGCAACTGCTGGAAGAGTTAACAGAGCTGCCAGTTGTTGTAGAACTGGCCAGTGATTTCCTTGATCGGTCAACACCAATCTTCAGAGATGATGTGTGTTTCTTCATCAGTCAATCAGGTAATCATTTGTTTATTGTAAGTTCTGAACATTTTGTTGAAAAGAAGTTTGCTTTCATTTTGTGAGAGAGTAAATTATAAGTTTTCTTAAAAAAAATTGTTGTCTTTTCAGGCGAGACAGCAGACACTCTGAATGCTTTACGTTACTGCAAGGAAAGAGGAGCTCTTATAGTTGGCGTCACAAATACAGGTACAGCAAACATTAAATAAATGTGATTACAGTATGTCAGGTGCTTTAATTTGTTTTGTGGTTTAGTTCAGAAAATATCCATACCCACAAAATACAAAAACAGGTGGCAGGGTCTCAAATGCCAAAATTTTTAAAGAAATAAAAGCATCAGGACTGTAGGACTCATCTGGAAATTCCATAGGGGTCAAGGAACAGGACTTGAATAAAAAAGAAACTTCTCTATTGACCTGAGCTGGGCATGAATTTTTTTTTTAACAGCGCTTATTAATACAAGGGCTAGAGAATGCTTCTTTCATGCCAAACTACAAGTTTTGGTCATTCTGATATCCTTCCCTACAGTGGCTAGACCCACAGTACAAGCACCAGTCAACAGTTCACTGGCCTACCAAAACAACATGATAAAAGTGCCTTTCTTACAGCTACCAAAACATATTTAGGCAATTATAAGTTACTATGGCTTCTTCCAATACTAAAGTCAAGAATTGTGGGTTTAATTTGACAAGGAGGAGCACATTTTGTTCAAAGTGTCCAAAATGATTGATCTGGCGAGAGCGACCCGAGAGTGAGTTGCTGGGTGTAGGCAAAACATTTTTGGCACCAAATTTATTTCTGTCATATTTTTCGCTTTTTGCACTCTCCTATTGTTTTCGGAATCAAAACATCCCTTTTCCTGAATATTTAATGCCATCTCCAGCAAGAAAAGATGCCCAACTTCAGTTAACATGCATTTGACGTTAGGACAGAATAGTTTTTCCTGCCTGCAAATTCCTGAGTGCTTTATTTAAATTTCAGGTTCTGTGGCCATATGCAAAGATCATGCACTGCCTTGAGGGGGATATTTAGCGATTTTTGTTTATCTTTAGGTGGTCCTTTTACATTGCAAGCTTGGAGATGATTGCATGAACCAGTATTAATTTTAGAACTTGGAGACTATTATGTTCAAATGGTCTTGTTAGGAAAACAAAGACTAGTTAGAGGACATTTGTGCCGACTATAACTGTGCTGTGGCAGTGTATTACTGAACAACTTGTTAACCATTCAGCTACTGTTTCTCCCATAAGATGAAATAATGTAAATAATATTATTTTATTACTCTTTTTCAGTTGGAAGCTCTATTTCCAGAGACAGTATGTGTGGGTGTCACATAAATGCTGGGCCAGAGATTGGTGTTGCTAGTACAAAGGTAGAATGTAATATGGCTAACTGATGGAGAAATGACTAGGCTAAATGACTAGTAACTTTCAATCATGTAGTTCCAGATAACATTCATACCTCCTCCGTAGAAGATCCCCCACTTCTCTGGAAACTTTAGGCTTCCTCCATTTCTTTAAATTTTTTGTTCTTACTGGAACTCCAAAACCCCAGGAAATTCCAGTCCTTCTGTGGAGAAAGTATTGGATATTCCCCGGAAATGAAACTGTTAGGACACTCATAGCTAGAGCCTGTCCACTGTGGCCAGCTGCTAAATAGGGTTGAACTTCATTTAACCTCAAATGTTGGGCAAAAAGTGTGGGAATCAGGTTTCAGTTAATAGTAAGGCGAATTTTGCATGAAAAATATGGCAGCTCCAGAAACTCATGAAATTGAACCATGGCATTGTACGTGTATAATGAAATTTACAACAATTTATAATATAATTAGCACTGTGTTACATAGTAGACTTTCTAGTACATCTTCTGTTGTGTTCTGGTTGCAGGCTTATACCAGCCAGTTCCTTGCTCTAACAATGTTTGCCCTAATGATGTCTGAAGACAGAATCTCTATGCAACAAAGACGAAAGGAAATTGTTGAAGGAATGAAGCAATTGCCAGGTGAGTTTATGGTGTGGAATTGTAAGATAAAACATTTTGGTCTTTGTTGTTTAAAAAAAACTACATTGTATGTTTTACAAAAACTGCAGTAATTTTCTTGCACTTCTCATTGGCTAATTTTCATTGTCAATAAGCAGACAGATGCATAAATTTACTTACAAGAGGTTTCAAATATAGTTTTTTGACTTGGAAACTCTTGTCATTTTGGAAAACTGGTTGCTGAGGAGAGGTGGTTGCACACAAGAGACAGTTGCAGCCCAGGTTGAACTGTACTTTGGTAAAAGGTTGTCAGTTGTCTTACAGGGTTTGTTGCTGCTCTTGAATTGCTCTAGATATCCTTGACTTTAAAAATTGATTACTCCTTTTTTTAAGAAAACTTCTTGAAAATTTTGCTTTATTTGTACCCAATCCTGGAAAGCTTCAAGACTGCAAGCAGTGTCCTCCTTTTTCACATGGCATGGTTTCCAAACGGCCTTATGCGCCTACTGGCGCAACGAGACATGATGATGGTTTTCAAATCTTGTGCCCTAAACATTGGAATTGTGTATTTGAAATCTTTTGTTTGAGCCCTATATAATTTTTGTTCATAGATCTCATTAAGAAAGTTCTGAAACTGGATGGAGAGATTCAGTCCTTGGCAGAGGAGTTGTATAAACAGAAGAGTCTTCTTGTTATGGGCAGGGGATTCCAGTTTGCCACATGCCTGGAGGGAGCTCTGGTAATATTATTTATTTTTTTGCTCAAAATACTGGGCATTAGATTTCAAAGGACTCAGACAAGTCTTGTTTAAAGCGTGATGCATCAAATTGTGAATGAATTGTAATTTGATGGCAATTTTTAAGAGTTTGTTCACCAAGTGCTCTGCTAATAAACAAACCAGATTGAACATCAATCTGTCCAATGGCTATAAAGGGAACTAAAGATGACAAAAATAGAGAAAGTGCTTCATCATGAATCCAGTGCTTGTTTCATATGATGCTGGTGGTGTTATTCTACTGTCTCGATTTGGTCCCAATTTTTCATCAATTGTTTAATATTTGAACACCTTTACTCTAACATTTATGCGTAGCGAATAGTATAGCAAATTGCCAAACAAATCAGGTTATTGAGCACTGACATCGAAGATTTTTGTGAGATGAGGTTGTTATGAATCTCTGTCGCGCTTGCCTAACTGCGTCAATTTGTGTCCACAGAAAATCAAAGAGTTGACTTACATGCATTCTGAGGGCATCCTAGCTGGAGAGCTGAAGCATGGCCCACTAGCACTTGTTGACAAAAACATGCCTGTTATTATGTTAGTATCAAGAGATGCTGTCTTCCAGGTTTGTTGGCCCACTGCTATAACTTGGTACATGTAACTGTTCCTGGGAGGAGGGGGTGGGGAGGCACTCATGTGAACAGGTCTGGGGTGCTTGTCAGAGAATTTGAATGAAGACTGCTAAAAGAGAGCTAAAAGAGACCAATCTGGGCGTGGCTCAAGCAATATTTGACCCTTGAAAGATGACACTTTAAGATGAGCATGGCAGTGTTTAAATTGTGATTTCTTTGAAAGCAACCCTGAAAGATACCTTCATGACTAAAAATAGTCACTGCGATATTAAACCCTGAACACCCTAATTAAAACCAAAATCTGTGATTCACACCCCAACAAGAAATCATGAGCTTTTTGCGCAGAGGTCCTGCAGGAAGCTTTTGACATAACAATGGTGCAAGCAAAGAAATTTTACTTTTCAGTAATTATTACTTAAAATAATTGACAAGTGGTTTTCTTTGTCTCTCGGAGTGTTTTCTGAAAGAAAATAAAAAGCCTTTTCTGTGAGTTTGTTTCTGTCATTATTCTACAAACTGGTTTTGCCTGCTAACTTACGTTTGCCTTCTTTTGTTTGCCTTTCAGAAATGTATGAACGCATTACAACAGGTTACTGCGCGGCAGGTAAATCGAAGGGTGTCAATATTTTTTTTCTCGAGATTGTAAGAGTTTAAGAACTAAACAAAAGTGCTATGAGTGGTGTTAGCTTATTAAATGAAGAGATGTTGGATTTTGGCAGACCTTATTGTTAATCCATTATTGAACACTTTGGTGATTTTCTTTCATTTGTAGGGCCGTCCCATAATTATTTGTAATGAAGGTGATGATGAAGTGAAAGGACTTGCCTTCCGAACTCTTGAGGTACCAAAGACTGTGGACTGTCTCCAAGGAATCTTGTCAGTTATCCCACTTCAGTTGCTGTCTTTCCACATCGCTGTTCGCCGTGGATATGATGTGAGTATTCACTACGCTACTTAAGTTGTGTCTCTTTTCATTGTCTTTGCTCAGTTGTCTAAAATAATTTAGCATTAAGTTCCTTGAAATATGCACAAGAGTTAGTTCACACCAATCCAATATTTAAAATGTTATCAATGAAGTATTTTAAAAACAGAGAACAGATGAAAATGTTTAAAATTGCACTAGTTCACCTATATAAGAAATTTCATACATCACTCATGTAGTGTAAATTCTTAATACTGGTATATATTGTCCTGACATTCACATAATTACCTAGATACTAAACCACAGTACCAAGAAATATGAGTTTTCCAACATCCTTGAAATTATCAAGTGTCCTAGGGGAGAGTTTGGTAATTAAGAATTTATGATACAGAATAAAATGTTTTTTTAATTTCATTGTAATGGGGAATCACTAGCCCCTAGGGGTTGATGACGAGCTCTGTTGGTATTCCTCCAATATTTTTTAAATACTATACTATTTTTAGGGTTTTCTAATTGATCGAATGCTTTGGAATGTCTTGATTTCTGACTAGTGTTCTAATTTTGCAGGTTGACTGCCCAAGAAATCTGGCCAAGTCAGTGACTGTGGAATAATCATCTTAAAAATATTCAGAATATCAGCACCAAACTTCATAATGATATCATCTTTTTACAGTACAGTATCATAAATTTGGTATTTAAATTCAAAATAATTAACTTAGCATAACCCAAACTAGAAGAAAACAGGCAAATAATTTATTTATTGTTCATGATTTACCACTGTTGTCATCAATTTAATTGTATTCATGCAGACATCATTTTTTTGGCTGAATTTGGAGATTATATTAGATATTTATTAGTATGCAACTCCAGGGGATCTGAATACTGTAATTATTAATGGTAATTATTTTAAAGAAGTTATTTCCCGGGCCACAACTGCTCTGTGGTCTGCGATGCCTGTGGTGCTTCATTGATAATAAACAACATTATTCTTAATAAAGTAAGGAACTGATTTTTTGAACATGAACTTACTGTAGACGATGCAGTTAAAGTTAGGAAATAATTTGATCTAGATTCCTAAATGGAATTTACAGGAATGGTTTTATTAATAATAATCATGAGAAAAAATTGGAATGGTGCAGACAAATCATAAAAATAGATTTTATTAGTAGATGGGTATGACATGCATTTTACTCTTAGTATTAACTCTCTAGATAGGTGCTATTCAAGTAGTGGTTGCACCAGTGTCTTTTTAGAATTGTCAATGATTTGACAGCTACAAATGTTAAGTTACGTATATACCTACCATTAACTTGAGAAAAATAATGAACTCTGTACGGCTATGTTGAATTTAGTAGCAGCTTCAATCCTCACCAAAAGTCCTTGGGATATAACTGTGTTTTACCACATTGCAAATTTAAGTCCCTTGAAGTGAGAAGCCATTATTCGTTTTTCCAGACTCACCTACTCCTGCTCACATTGCCCCCCTCTTCTACCTATCCCCAGCCCAAAAAAGAATAAATGAAGAATGAATTAATGAAGTCCAAATATTGTGGCTAATACATTAGATAGGGGTGGTGAAAGGGGGAACTGTGTGATCACTAAGGTCATTATACAGAAAAGGTGTTAAGTATACCATGACTTCTTAATAGGATCGGACTTCAAGCTTGTGCAGTTCAGGGTAGATAAATAAATAATCCTTGCATTGGCATTTTAAGTTTTATCTTGCCATTTTACCTTGTAGTTTATCTTGCAGTTTTATCCTGCGGTCTTATCTTACAATTTTATTTAGTAAGCAGTAAGTAGGTTGCTTTTTCTCTTCTTTGCATAATCACCAAGGGTCATGGGCAACAGATTCATCGAGATATCAGAATATCAATTATCAACCATACTTCTTTGACATATTTAAAGTACCTACATGAAAAGTATCAAAAAATTATATTTAGAACTTAGCATAGATAAAGTATCAGATGATTTACATACATTCTAGAAAGAAATTTCCTTAGCTCTCTGAATTACAGCTAAGTAAATTTTTGGAGATATTGAGTCTATTATCAGACTATTTCTAACAGTGAGAAATTAATTTTATATTTTAAACGTGATTTATTGGAAGTTCTGGGCTAAATGTTGATTGTTTTTCCTTGGGTGCTGAAAACTTTTGGTTTTAAAAAAATTAGATTTTTTGGAATTAAAAGAACTGTTGGATGTCAGGAGAAGTGATCAATCGACACAATATTTTTTGTAAATCTTGAGCTCTACATTGTGAAGGTGTGGCTGACTTGTTACCGGTATCTCCCACAATACGCAAATTTTAATATATTATGATGATAATTGGATTTCTTTATCAGACCTATTTAGAGTTTTGACCATATAGGGTGTTTTTGGGATACAACTCATTATTTGATATTAATTTTTCATTACTAGTATTGTTGTTGGAGAATGTATCAATGTACTGTTGTGATATATTGATTGAAGATTTGATTTTTAAATAAAGGCTTAATGGGTATGTCTGCAGTGACAATGTTTGACCATATCAGTTAAAGAAAAAGATTCTATGTCACCTTGTGTCTGTTCAGTAATAGATCACAGAATATTTCAAAATGACTGGATAGGATGAAAAATTGTCATCAGTCCAATCAAATGCTCCTACGCTCAGGGCTGAGACTCATAGTCGAATTCCCAAGGTTAATTTTAAAAGTCAGATAATCTTCTAAAGGAATTTGAGGTTCACCCTTAAATTCATGCTTGGTACTGACACAAAATGATGCACTGTGTCCAGCAAGAATCATTTTCAAGTGCTATGTGTGAATTTAAAACCCATAAACTGTGTAGGCATTCTAAAAGCCATTCTTTCTGTATTCTTTAGCTGTCACCTGCTGCTTTATTACCCACAGTTATCTCTTGTCAGTGTGCAAGAAATCTATCCATCTCAAAGTTGTTTTTTTGCAATTTGAAAATGAGATTTTAATATGTAGCAGTGAAATATTCAGTAGCTTTTTAAGAATTTTTTAGAACTGGTTAAACGCATTCTCAGAATTTGCCAAAGGAATCACACTTTTGACACTGTTATATATGTTGAAAACCCAATGATTTGTTTATAAAGAATTTTTTTGTAGTGTGTTTTTTCTTTGCAGCACTGTAAAAATATTACTTTTTAAATTCCTGGTCTCACTTTGGATTAATTTTTTTTAATTCCAAGGTGGCAGAACCAACAGACGATACTTGTTATAATAGCAAATTTTTATTCTTGTGTAACTTTAATATGACTATACATAGATAAAGATAAAAATCTTTAAATTGGCAAAAATGGATTCAAAACATAGTGGTAGACTTAACAAAATCATGCATAACAAACAAAAAAGGACTTGTGGAGAAAGCTGAGGGAGGTCTTATCTACTTAAAACAAGTGTGTTTAAAATGAAAACCCAATGTCTGACCACCTCCCCTGATGTGAGTCTACTTATAAATGTACAAGGTGTCAAGGGTCTTATTCACTCCTTTTAAAAATCAGTTACCCCTAGCTATAAGAAGACAACATTTTTCTGGTTCACCAGTCGTCATAAAAACACACTATTACTGTTTAACTGGAAAGAACACCACACATAAAATTCATCCAAAACTACATACATCCAGGCCATCACTAGTTAGCAAATTGATGAAAACATCTTCCACTTTTTTATGATTGCTTGTGCAAACAGTCAGTTTCTCTATTACACAGTTGCTTGAAGATCTGAATTTTAGTTTCTTGTGTTTAAGACTCTGTTGACCGCAATGCTTACCTCTGATGACGCCTGCAATGCATTCCCGTCAACAAGGAGTCTTAAACATTTAAACATGCAAAGTTAATTTTTTCTGCTCACTTACTCTTATATACTATCTTCCCCATAGATAAAATCTGTGTTGCTTTTATAAAACAATTGGCCTAGAGGCCTTAATGCAGATGTTTTTGTAAGTTTGCAATGACAATCATTGGTCTCTGTTCGAAGAGTGGGGTAAGTAAATGAAATAAAGTGAAAATGGTGAATGTTTTTTTTTCTAAAGAAAAGATAAAACCTTAGTTGTTATGACTTTTTCGATTGGATTGAGTTGAATCGTGACAAACTTCCACTGTGGACAGCGCTTTAAAAAACGATTAATTAATGAGTTAATTGTGGCAATAACAAAATGCTTGAATCTGATTGGTTCTTAACAGCCCTTATTTATCGCTTAACCTGGCTGGTGCAGCACCAAACTGTCCAATTTGACCTGTCTGATTACTGGCAGCTTGTAATCGGACAGGTTAAATCGGACAGTTAAACAGCCAATGAAAATTAAGCACTGAATGCTACTAGCCAATAAAATTTAACTACCAAGCCAACGTTAGCCAATCAAAATCAAGGAGAATTACTCAAGTGAGCGAGTTGTGCAGGTTCAG
>OMLO01004775.1_pt1 | contig 11342 bp, 5 predicted proteins | sample 1674811 | NCBI WGS metagenome assembly OMLO01 (sample SAMN06265003, study PRJEB25207) | coral metagenome | isolation source: Coral host | place: Mexico:La Bocana,Puerto Morelos, Mexico | collected 2008-11-13 | reverse complement strand
ATGCCCTCAATTTATAAAGAATATCCAGCAATGTGGACCAGAAAAGTAAAAGGTAAATAAATATAAATTTTCTAGAGTATTAATTTAGCTCTATAATAAATTCATTTGTTTAATTACACATTGTTGTACATGTTCCCATTTACATCTTGCCAGATCCGCTTTAGATTTCTCAAGCAAACTTGTTTTTTTTTAATACAATCTCCATATAAGTCCACAAAATTATTCAATACTTAAAAACATTTGGACAGGAAATATTGTAATTCCTCACAAAAAAATTCACAAAAGGCAACTTCAACCAGTGATAAAAGGCATAAAAACAGCATGAAAAGTACTTCACATGTCAAGTTTCTGACATTATATATCTCTGTGGCTGCTACAAAAAAAAAAACATCATTAGGAGTTGTCCCCCTCTTGCCCTGAAGCACATTTAAGGGACAAAAGTTTTACAGGTAGGTTTTCCAATCAGAATATTTACTATATAAAACACACTAAGACTGTCTATGTTAGCTACATGTACACTATGTTATGCATTCTCAAGTATTAAATAAACTTCTTAATAATCACATTCAAATTTTGTAGCTGAATTTTCTTAACTTTGGCTTAGGAATTTGATTTTCTAACACTGAGAATGTTTCTTCCTGACAGGATAAGACCGTTGACTTGCATACTAAAAAAAACCAATAAACAGAGTGCAACGAAAAACAATTTTTGACCTTGCTCGGGTAAGCCCTAACTATGAAGCCCTCACTGAAAATTCTTCTCCATAGCTCCTTAAAGTTCACCTCTCATAGTGCTTCTGAAAATTGACTGTCCTATATTGTACATCAGGCAAGTGAAGGACACAGTCAAGTACATGTACCCAGACTGGAAAATCCACTAGCCCCAGGTGATCAGACATGACTAAGCCGACTAACATTTTCAAAATGCTGTTCAGTTAACAAATAATATTCAACCTAATAACAACTTACTGCTTTGTCGTCCAGATGCACTTGATGTGCGTGGTATGGTGGTTGATGATGATCCCCTGGGTGTGGAAGATGTGCTGCGTGGTAGCGACTGACTGGCCAGTCCATGAGGTTTAGCACTGACCGAACTAGACTGAGATGAATGACGTGAGCCTAAAAATAAAAAAGTAACCATTATCTCCATACTATCCCCAATTATATAAAACATTGTGTAACTTCTCTCGCAAAAATGTTCTAATGGCTAGCAGTTTGGAAGCCATTCATCCGCTGTTGTTCATGAAAGTAACTTTGCTGCTAATGATTGGTTCAAAATTGCAACATAGATACACATGTCAAGGCTGTAACTGTCATTACTGACAGTACAAGTTTACTCAACTGTACCCTTGATCTTCCAAACCAAGATAAACTTTTAGATGAATTATATCAGCCATAGTCTAGTTAACCTTTAACATCAAGGGCCCATTAAACATACATCTCTACAGGTGTTACGGGTTATGGCCTTAATTGACAGCCCTGCATGTCAGAAGCTACATGTTCAAATGTACACTGTATGGGCCCAGGGTCATGTGTGGGTGGAGTTTTTTGTTGCTTATTGCCTTCTCCAAGATTTCTCTGAGTACTCTGGTTTTCCTCTCTCCACAAAAACCAACATCTCCAATTTCTAATTCGACCACAATAAAGGACCAGCATGAAAACGACCTAAGGCTGATGCAGCTTCGTTTTTTAAATACTGCAATTTATTTATTTAATACACCTGTTACCTGTTGGTGTCTGGTAGCCATCTGACAAGCTTCCAGGTGGATTGTTAGCAGTGGGTGTTCGTCGGCCATCCCCTGAACCATAACCACTCTGGCTCCCCGGACTGTAAGGTCTTCGGTAATCCTCAACAGAGGAATGTGATCCAGGGCCACGTCGCCCAGCCGACCAGTACTCGTCACCTGGAACGTACTGCTTTGTTACTGGTGTAGGTGAGTTTCCATTCACAGCTCGGTTGTCAAAAGTATATCGCTCTACTGTAGTCTGAGTGCTGCCAGGATCATATGTATCTTGTACAACCTTCCCATCGACTGTACGAAGTGTACGAACTTCTGTCCGTGTGACAACTTTCTTAACTGTCTGTCCTGGAGTAAGATCTAATAAAAGAGGACAAACCCAGGGTCAAAGTATCTCATTTCCCAGTTGATTACCACAAATTAATCACAACAGTTTCAGAGAATTTAATAGAAACAATACCGCTAAGTTGAGTATTATTCTCAATTCTTAACACCTGTCTTTTAATAGCAAAAAAAATTATATTGACATTATATAAACAATAGCCTCTGTTTGGGGAGAGAATAAGCTCTGATATTTGTTGGTGGATGATTAGTTCTGGGAAGCATACAGTTCCTGAGAGCTTAATGTAGCTTTGACTCTGGTGAGTGTTGCCCATAATATATATTATGGGAGGTGTCTCCTTGTGTCTTTCAGTGGATTTCTTTAATTTTTCCAAGTGTGTACACACTTGGCAGCAGTCATGTGCAAGTAACAGAACTGCAGGGCCACAGACTTTCAATTTGTAAACAATGATCAATACTCATAAGTACTAACCGGCTTCCATGAGATCTTTTTCCCAGTCTTGATTCATAAGTGCATTAGAATGCGATCCAGGTGCTGCGGCAGTATTTCCACGATCCATTCTGCTGTCATATAGAGGGTCTTGATCATCCCTACAAACAAACAAAACATGTACTCAACATACAAATGTAGATACATGTGAGTGAACACACTCCCTGATGTGGTGTTTAGTTTATAGTCATATCGTTACCATGGTAGAACAACTGTATAATTCTCACTTAGGAGTTTCATACTCCTCTTTGTTCTCTAAAATGTCTCATGGTGCCTTGTGTTCTGGGGGTTCTACTTTTAGACCACCTGGAGGATCACAACAGAGAAAGAAAGGAATGAAGGGGGCTTGAAATCCTAGAAAGAAGTATGAAGACCAGTAGAGGACAGAGAAAAATGGAGGCACTCTGAAGAGGCCTTATGTGACACCCAGTCATGAAAGAGATGAAGGTGATTGTTATGTCATTATACATGTATACCAGTTTATTTCATCACTGGTTAGTTTGAACAAGTTAGTCTCGCAAGCCTGAACAATAAGAGACAAAATTCTTCTACCATAAACATTTCATCCAAATACAGTAAGTTCACCATTACACAGAATGCACAAGATAAAACAGAATAGTGCTGCTGATAAACCAATTCACATAACACCATTCACATAACATTCAGACATTCACACAACATTTATTTCTATATCAATTTCACAATTTATCCGTCGCCAAATTCTGTTATCCATTTATAGTTTTAACTGCAAGCCACAGCTTTCTTTAAAATATAAAATAATCTGAAATGATTGGCAATATTAATAAATGAAACCATGTCTCTAATTATAATATTATAATTATAAGGATAGTGAATGGTACACGCTGTGAAACTTGTTCACACTTTGTGGTTTAACTTGATGTGGCCTTTTCTTTTTGTGTATTTAACAGATCAAATGAAGTAGAATTAGCATTCTCATAGCTACTGGTATTTTGAATTATCGAAAGACCATATTTTAAATCCCAAAGAGTCTCCATACCCTATTTCTGTTAGTAGACAAGTAGTATTTTCTTCCTTCACCTTTGAAAATGACAACACCAGAAAAAGAATAACACCAGAATAAGAAAACAAACTGTTTCCCACTGAGAAAACGACCCTCTAAACCTCACAAAGACTGCCACCGACATAATGCCAATAAGTGAATTTGCACAGTTTGACACAAAGTAAACAGAGCCACTTAGAAAAAATTAAAATCTCACCTATGGTACAATGTTACCGACACTGTTATTGTTAAGTCTTTCATATGTTTCTCAGCACATGAGATTTCAAAGTCACAATTTGTATACACAAAGAAATCTGGCATGCTTCCTTAGTGACTGCAGTTGATTCAATCATGGATTAAAAAGCAAAGACCAAGACAACAAGGAATAATACACTAGAAGTTGATGCACGCAAGCTGTCGTGAGGAAAATGCATTATATAAGCTATGAAAACATAAGTAGTAGTGCATTATTTGCTTGAAGCAATTTTTGCACCTGTCGTGGATGATTTTTTTAAAAAAACAAGATCGTCCTTGAGTGCTTAATTGCTTTTTGTTTACAGTTTTCAAAGCTTAATTCACAAACTCTGAAATAGCTAGTGTGCAAGGAATCCTCATTCACTGGTACCAAACTTTATGTTTCATTACTTATATACTCAGTCAAAAAAGTGAATTTTGTTATCTTCATTTCAACAACAATTTCTAGTTTACTGTTTGGGAGGTTAATTAGCACACAAACTCAACTTAATTGCTGACAGTTAATTAAGAAGGAAGTCAAGTCTTAAACTCAGTAAGCTCCATACTACTTTAAGTTCATTAAAGTATAGAGAAAATGCCATGACATGTACCTTGAGTCAGAAAGACCTCTTTCTTGAAGAACTTTCCTAAAGACAAAAATAAAGAAAAAACTCAGAACAAAGCACAAAAGCATAGTTACAAAATGAAGCCTGGATTTATTGATGTGTTCACTTCCTAATGGCAAAGTTACGAGTACCATGCAAGATCTTCTCAATATATACCAGACAGATTCTTCCCAAAATTATATAAAATAATTATACATGTTGTACACAACAAATTTCCACTGGTTAAATTAAATTTTGTGACTTAAATCTTCTCTTTTGCATGCTGTTCCAATGAGTAAATTAAAAACACTATACATGTAGGTTTCCTGCTGTGTGAGAAAACCTTGAAGTGTTTTGTCAGTCCCTGCAAATTAAATTGTCACCACATGTCAGTAAAAAATTCATCATTATAACTATATTTGAATACGATAAAGAGCACTTGAACCAAAGTAAACATTATTATTTTATAAGTTCTTTCCAAGATGACCACAAAGCAATCCACAAACCTTAAAATGGAAAATGCCATCTAATGAAAATTGATATTCATCCAGACATTTTGACCGTGTAGTTTTTTTATTTGCCACACAGAGTATTTTACAACACACTAGCTAGTCCTTAAAGATGTATGTTTGATAACATAGAAATGAGTAATCAACTCATGATAAAGATAACGTGGCATGGTAAAATTATCTTCCAATAAATGTACATAACGTGTGTCAGACAAGAATAGCAAAAGGATTGACCCATCGCATAACAATCTGTCCTTGCCAAAGTTACTGATGTGTATGTTTGTACCAAGTCCAACTAAACAGAACTTCTGTGGATCTTTTCATGGGAGTCTCTTAGTTACTTATGATCTGTGTGCACTTTAAGACATCGCGATCATGATGCTCTTGTTAAACAAGTCACAAAATTGTCAAACCACAGAATGCAAGTTGCCATGGAATGGCCTCCTTTCCACAGGAATGCACAACACACGAAAGACGTAAAATATTAAACAATGTATGAGCTGGATTAGCATTCCCTCTAGACAATAATAATTTTGCATGTTCTTTTGTTTATTACATAATTAATATTTGAGAAACAAAAGAACAAGGAAAAATCTATTGAAAATGAATTCCACATACACTGTAATGTACCAGGTACAGTTTGAAGAACATGTATCATGCAAACTTGAACACTGATTATTTACAATATTATGTTAGGTAAGTACAAAATTATGTTAGGTATAAAGTACAAAATTATGACTTGTGTGGCTCACATACAGATAACAAATAAGGTACAATTTGAAGACGGCTGTGGTATGTGCAGTATAAGTTGATGTTTTAACAAAGAACTATAACAATGTTTTTATCATTATGAAAAAAGGTATGGAGTCTTTCGTGTGTTTTATGTACTAGCTTTACCAGAGAAACTTTAAGCCAAGCTACAAGTGAGAAGTGTCAAACCATGTGCAGTGAATTCTAACAAGTACTATTGTTAAAAATTCATCTAAAAATTAATTCTACTTAGCGTAATCCTTTAATTCCCAGCTTATCACTTAATGCTTTTAACCTTTTCACCTGAAAAGTGGCCATTTTCAAAACTAAAAATAACACCCATAACATTTTACATTTTTTTGTCTGTACAACAGATAGTACCACATAAATCACTACCTTTCATTTGAATAGCCACACACTGAGGTTTCATCTGATTTTTAAGGTCAGACTAGTGCTACATGTAGACACAGAAACTGGATAAGCTCTGGGCTGACAGGACTCTACTTGGCCCATCTTTATTATTTTTGAAGTACATGTACCTTCTCTGTATGCTTCAATGGCATAACAGGCACGTTCTGTTGATCAGTGATTTGTATTTTGGCAAGACACAAGGCTTCAAGCCAAAATACAAACGGCAAGACCAAAATTAAATCAACTTAGTACACGTTTATTTACACTACCCAAATACCGTAAAAGATCAGGAGATGTTTTTTACAGTTACCAGTAATCTGTCAGGTGCTAGTAAATGCCAGTGAAGTTTTGGAAGAGAGCTTTGACACCTTTTAAGCCCTGGAAGTAACATCCACTACATTAACACTATTTCTAAACCGGCGACTCATGGAAAAATTTCTTTTGAAAGTGACTACGAATATAGTTTCCACATTTGATACGACAAATTTCAGGGCAGTAGGCATGGCAACAACTCGATGCATTTTACAAGGATTTACACCAGAGCAAGAAATTGCATCACACGTACACTGCACATGCATCAGATATTGCCAACCAGCTCTATACCACAGGTGTGTAGCAAAATTAACATGATATGACTGGCATCGTAAGCTTGACTGTGCAGTATATCAAAACTGATAGGGCAGACAGTGCGTTTTGTCATACATAAAAGAAGATTATATATACAATCAACCTAAAACTCAGGTTAAGATATATATAAATCACATATTTTTGTATTGCTCTCTTGTTGTTATAATTGCCACGATTGCTCATAACAATACCATGTACTTGTTGGGGTTTTCCAAGTACAAAGAATTTTACACCATCTCAGATATTTTTTCTGCCATACAATATTAAAATATCAAGTACATAAATTTAACCTAAGGAACACAACAAATAAAGACAGAGGCCAATTTAAAAATCAAAGTAACTCCACTGAATTGCTCAAAGAAACATAATTTTCTGAGTTATTATAGACAACATCAACACACACATTGAACACAAGACACAAGTAATTGTGAACTTAACTCAAACTCAAGAATCTGTGCAGTGTAAAATTTAAGCCATTTGAGCAGCTGATCAAAGATTCTATCTGCTGTTGTTATCTCCTCATGAATATTTCAATTATTCACAAACCATGCCCAGCTCTAGGAAATCTTGCAATCAAACTGTTTGTGCCACAGTTTGATTTCACATTTTGGTACCACATTGCTTTCACTTTTCTTAAAAATCATTCAATTTATTTCCTTGGTCAGTGTACATGTAGATAAGTTTTTTAGTAACAAGAACAATATATCCTTGTCTTTTACTTCTCAGTGTGATAAATCCTTAATTTCTTTAGACTAAAATATTTAATGTCCCCACTGTGAGAATCTCAGAGTTACATTTACCTTGTAAAACCCTTGCTGTACATCCAAAATCACTGTTAGTAAGAATTAATGTCATACCTGACTACAAAATCCTTTGTTTTTTCTTATTTGAACGAAACCAATCTATAATTTATTACTGTATCAGGTTGTATTTGTAATTTAGTTCTAAGTTTTCCAAACCTCAGGTGACAATCATATAATGCAGATAAATTAGGGCAATCAGGGGCATGTCTACACATACATGTACACAATGTACAGTACAAGAAAAAACACAGACCTAGTTCATCAAAACACAAAAATATTTTTTGACAGTACTTATTAACCTAATAAGTACGTAAATGCTTTTGCAGATAGTTTTTTTTTGCAAATTACCTAGTGCTCAGTATATTGTATTGTTCAGTATTACTCTAACACTGATTTTTATTTTATTTTATTATTACTTTACTATATTTTATCATTAATATTATTGATAATATATTATCTATCAATTTTAAAACCACTGAAGGTTGATTCTATTCGAGTTAATTTTGATTTTCCATATTACCAAATGAATTTGAGCAGTCATATTAAATAGCTATACATCTGTTATAAGGAGTACAAAATCACGGAATGAGTATAAATATTCCACACAATTACAAGCAAAATTTGTATTCCTTTTTCGCTTCCCAGGCAGTGTGCAGTAACAAGCATTGTCAGTGACTAAAATTGTACTAAATTCACTGTGATTAACACTAAAAATACTTTCCAGACAAAAAGGAATTAACGCAGATTCCGCTCAAGGTATGAACAATACAATGTAAGAGCAAAATTATTTTTTAAAAATTTGCTCATACTGTAGCATGTAAACAATTTAAAACATCTAACTTTAAATCATGTCTCTAAGTGACCCCCAGGATTCAATTCTCAAGCATTCTCGAAAGAAAGTTTGTGTCAAACCTCATAAGGATGATTTAAGGGTGTATTGTGTTTTGAACTGACATGAAATGTTCATTTTTATTAAAATATGAATGATAACTTCAAATTCAATTTTCTCTCCTGTGGTTAAGCAGTTTTTCCTTTCATCAAGACTCTTATTTAAACATGAACATGTAATTGGATGCTTGTTGTTTTTACCTGTTACTTTATCCTTTATTTTCTTTCCTGATCTGTTATTATGACAACTCAATACAAAACATTGTACACTGTACACACGCAAAAACATCTGCATGGAAACATTGCCAAACAATTTCAGTTGGGCTAAGGATTGCCAATTACATTGTGTAAATGTCATGTAATGTGCCATGAGATATCCCACTTTCAATACACTTTAATTTAGGCCACAAAAAGTGTATCAGGGTCCATTTTACAAAAGGAGGTTGCCAAAAATAACTTTTGGAAGAAATTACAGTAATCTCCAGGGGTTCTGCAGAAGGCAGGTAATATTGAAACATAATAGAAGCATTTTGAACCCAAAACACCTGCTTCAGCTTGCATGCATTATGAGCCCCAGTGAACTTCAAACCAGTGTTTTCATGGTCCTGAAGATCAACATCAGGTGACACAAAACTACTGACAGGTCTTAGGGATATACCAGATTTTAACAGTCACTGTAAGAAACCAATCCAAACTTTGTGCTTCTTACAGTATTTGTATTTTTTCAGTTTGTATTTGTATTTCAGTTTGTATTACAGTTTCTATTACAGACATGCTGATTAAAACTTGGCTTTCCAACCCTTGAAATACCTCTGTCTGCACAGAAGAGTAAAAATATTAAATAATGTTTTTAGATTTTTGTTTTTATGTGTACAAGGATACAACAGTAATAATGATTTGTTTCACAATATACTCAATTGATAATCAGATCAGATCAATATTGATTATGCTGCACCATTATCAATATCATGAAACAGTATTCCTGGCTATTAATTCTTGTATACCAGGAACTTGAAACATTCATTTGACATTTTTTTTAAGTTTTGCTATTACAACTCACAAGCATGAATCAACTAGAGCTGATCCACTAAGCTGGCTCTCGTTGTCTGAGAGATCCTGCTCATCACCAATACTTCCTGGACCTTGATTACCTCGCCACACAAAGGAATCATCTGTAGAACTGTCAAAGGAAAAGAAATGCAATCAGCTTGTTATTGATGTTGTCAGCTGGCATAGAGTATAGCAAGTTTTTTGAAGAATTGGTGAGTGAACAACAATAAGAACAATCTTAGACTGCTGCATGTACATTGTACCATATACCACTGTTTGTTGTAAAGCTTTACTTTTAATTAATATAATTATATTAATTGAAACTAAAGCTTTATAACAAGCAGTGGTATATGGTACATGCAGCAGTCTGAGATTGCTCTTTAATTATCTTGTGAACCCCTTCAAAGCAGTTTGCTTCCATCAGTCACTGATAACACTTTACATGTAGGTCTGGTCTAATCCATGAAGAGGTAAAAAAATTTTCTCACACAGGACGTTTTTGTAGAACAAAAAATGAGAAAACTCCTTTCAATAGAAATATTCATGTAATCAAACTCCAATAAAACATACGTCTGCATATGAGCCAAAAGTTCCACCAGGCCAGAGCTTATCCTGGTTTTTGTAACATGAAACCACCAGGAATATCCTTCCTGGATGGATTGCTAGTCCATCACAGGGTTACCCCCAGCATTAAATTTTCTGGTAGCCATTTCTACACCTGGGTGGAGAGAGAGACACTGAGAGTAAAGTGTTTTGCTCAAGAACGCAACACAATGTCCCCGGCCAGAGCTGGAACCCAGACCACTTGATCAGGTGCAGAACACACTAACCTTTAGGCCACCGCGCCTCCCACAAAACTCCTAGGGATGTACAACTCTACAGCCAGATGTATAGAACTAGATGTATGGAACTATTTATAGTTTACAAACACTAAAATATCATTTCTTTGGTTCTTGAGTCCCCAAACTAATAAGCTTTCAAATCCAATAAGAGACTCAACAAAGCTTCTATTTGAAGCTCCACCCAATAAATTATTTGTTGTCACGGTGTGTGTGTGCTACATGATGACCAGTAGAATAGTGTCATTGTATTCTTAAGACACAAGATAATTTTAAACCAGAGACAAGGTCATCAGCATGACATTTTGCACTGATTAAATCTCTTTCATATATTTTCTACAATTTTTCTCCAGAAAAACTAAATTGCACACCTGACACAAAATATGCTGGAAATTTCTGATACAGTTTTTCCTATGAAAAGATAGGCTGTGAAATAAAAAAACTGCTATGCCAGGGATTAAAGTTTACTGGAACCTTGTAATTAGAGATTAATTACATCACTTATCTCTGCAGTTTTTTTCTGCGCCCTGTGAAACACAATACGTTGCTTGCCTCTCAGGAGTGTTAATTGAAACAGATGAACAAGACCATTTACATGATAAGGCCACAAAGGATATCTGCATATTTCTTTGACTTGACAGACACAGTAAAGACTAGCAAGAGTATCTTTGTAAATCTTACTCCAAAAAAAAGCTGCTTTCATTCAGTCATGGAAGTTGAAAAGAATGGTGAGAACCAGAAATTGATTCAGAAATACAAATGTAGGTATAACACATAGTTCTGCATAATTTTTGTAAAAAAAAAATCAAAGTGCTTGCGCCTCAACTCAGTCACATTGCAAAGGCAGAGCCAGTGCTGTCAATAAGTTTTGAAGTAAACGGCTGCACTAGGCAAGTAGGCGGCAGCCTACTGTTCGAGCGCCAAAGGCGCAAGCCTCCTAGGGGGGTCTGGGGGCATGCCCCCCAGAAAATTTTGAAATTTAGATGCATGGAAATGCTATTTTCAACGTTTTCTTGACAGTATTTGGGCCTAAAG
>OMLO01004774.1_pt1 | contig 11344 bp, 11 predicted proteins | sample 1674811 | NCBI WGS metagenome assembly OMLO01 (sample SAMN06265003, study PRJEB25207) | coral metagenome | isolation source: Coral host | place: Mexico:La Bocana,Puerto Morelos, Mexico | collected 2008-11-13 | reverse complement strand
ATATAATACTGAATCATGACAGAAATTGTCACTTGTATATTACTAGCAAGTAATCTAATTACCGGTATTTTTCTCATACAATTTGCAATAAATACACACTTCTAGTTATTTATTCCAATTCGCACTCTAAATAATTTGATTACCTAATAGATAAAAATATTGTCTTATCGTGGCATTCCTGCTCAGAAAGCAAACTTGTATAATTTGTGAACTATGTGCATGTACCTTGGATGATAGAGAACTTGTTAACTGAACAGAATCAACAGGAAATGTCAACGAAGGATTGCAAAGACACTCAAGAAGCTTGCTCTCCAACAGTGGATCTACTTTTACAACTTTATCTGCTTGTTTGTTTGTGGCTGAAGTCTCTTCTACTGGAGCAGGTGTTACATTTTCTGGTGGAGGTGTTGATGTACCTGTCAGTGCAATACAGAAAAAGAGGAATTTCACAGTCCCCAACCTGTTTGAAATATTTTCCTCATTCTATATTTTTATCCATAGTTCTCATTGACTTTCTACCCTGAATGCACCAGTTAATACTTGTACGATACTTCTTGAAAAAACATTTACAATCTTGTTCCTCCAGTCTTATTTCCTTTTAGCGCCAGCTTGATGAAACAGGCAACTCTTGAGAGAACAGTTACAGGATCAAGTTTTTGATGGTTGTAAAAACAGTGCAAGTAACCTGAGCTAAAACATCTAATACATCAAAGACTCAATGAGTCACATGATTGCCAGCCGGGCACATACAATTAAGTCAAAAATCTGATAATTTCAGGACCCATTTTGCCTCAGTCACTAGAGTAATATAGATTTACTCCAGACTTGAGAACCACGAGAGGTTGCATGTTTTGATCCCACCCAAGATTAATTTTTTTTTGCCTCTTATGATCTCCACATTTCTTTCTAGGGCTATACTTACTGTAGGAGGAGATTCTTGGGTTGATTGCCAGTGCTACAAATTACTTCAGAGATATATACCAGTATGTTATTTGCTGGTTGGGAGGTCCATATAGTACAAAACTGTGGTTGAGGTCTTGAAAATGGGACCAAGGCCGCAGGCCAAATACAGCATTTTCAAGTCCGAGTTCACAGTTTTTGACTATATGGACTGACCCTAAGCCAGTAAATAACTTATTTATTTTTCCAAGCTCTCAAATGGAAAAAAACTCACTGAAAAAAACTCATGCAATTGTTACTGTGACTGTGGTCAGAGATAGGAGAATCCACACTGTGCTAAGAACCAATCAGATTGTAGGATTTGTTGCTGTGCTCGCTGGGAAAAAATAAAATTCTTTATTTTCCAGTTTTTAATGCACTGATCGGCTTTAGAGCTTACTAGCCTGCAAACAGGTTCTTAGTAGAAAAAGAAAGCAAAAAAGTAGAAAAGGAAAAAAAGAGCCTGCCCACATCCCTTAGTTTTCTGAATGATGCCCCCAAGAAACCCCACTGATGTGACACAGAGTGAGTTGCCAAAAATCAGTCAAAGAATGTACAGCACCAGAAATGGATGTAAATATTGTCCACAACTGCTCAAATCTGATCATCGGCAATGCTCTGTAAAGGCTAGACAACTAACATGGTGTTCTATTTCAGCCACAATAACAAAGAGTTAAAAATTAGAATTTTCTATGGGTAAGACAGCAAGAACATCATTTCTTTCTAGTGGGGAGGACACCCCATTGCATTGCTCAACTTTCAAATTCAAATGAAATTAGAATGTTCAGATATTTTGGCACTGGTGGCCATCTCTGCAGGCCATCATTTTACTCAATTTTCTAAACAAAATCCGATCACAGTTGGATAACATCACCATGCCAACATATTAATCTCAGACAATCAGTATTTTGAGTCCAAATGTGGATGCACCGATTCAAAATTCAAAGTTCTAAGTGCAGGCTCTTCTTCTTCTCTTTTTTTCTCTTCTCCTTTCCTCTCCTTCATTCTTGCCATGTGAAGAGCCTGCTAACAGGCTCTATATGTAGTAATCAAAGATTCTCTTCGCATGGCCTGCTTTGTCTCTCAATTTGTTTTATTCTGCTGGTAGCAGTAAAAGACATATCAAGCATTCTTGGGGTAAAATGTGCCAGAATAATCCTATACCTCTTCCAGACCTGTATTTTGATTCGTTCCCTTATCCCGCAGCTTCTATTGTTTCCGGTGACATGGTATTGTGTCATTAGTTCTTCTATTGTTTTTTTAGCCAATCCCAGGTCCTGTCTGGAAAGGTACAGGCATGTAGAAGTTGATGTAGAAGTTTGTTGTACACGGTAACCTGGGAAGAACGCTGGGTAAAATTCATGTCACACACAAAGTGTTCTCGAGTTTTGCATAAGTTTTAAACTAAGACTACTTTTACAAAAGACTTCCTGAAGTGACAAAACAGCTCATAAGTACTGTATAGTTGTAAGCTCAAAAGCCGATCAATGCATAAAAACTGGAAAATAGAGAGTCAACTCTGAAATACTTTGGAGTACTGGAAATCAACCCTTTCCTACCTGTTTTTTATTTTGTCTACTAATAAGAGCCTGGTTGCAGACCATAACATATACAGATAAATGGGACTCAGCAAACCTGATAAATCGTTTTCTTGTCCACCTATTCCTTGGCGTTCCCTTCTTCGCCGCTGAAGACGATCTCGTAGGCTATCTTGCCGGCGTTTGTGTTCTTGAATTTCGGTCCAAGTGTCAGACATCTTTTTACGGTTTTTCCACGAAATTGATCAAGCTTAGTAGCCTAGCTCTATGTCTTTGCTAAGTGGCCAGGCCTTCTTCATATATAGCCGAGGGAACAGAAAGTCATGGAGAATTACATTTCCATCCTTGAAAATTTAGACTCGCAAAACGAAGAAAATGCCGTGAAGGCACTCAAACAATTTTGTTCTCAGAACGAGAAGACATTCACTTTCTTCCACATAGATATTAACCTTAGGAAGAAATTCATCGACGTGATTCTCAACGAGTTAACAGCCAAAGACCTCGGACTTCAGTTCAAAATACATGCCCTGACTGCTTTGCGGATTTTAAGCCGGGACAAAGACGGTCTAGGATCGCTTACATCTGAAAAGTCAACCTATGTTCTGTTGTCTCTTGCGGAACTTATACTTGAAGAATCTAAACCAACGGAAAGTTGCTCGAACGAAGTCGACGTGAGAACGAAAAATGAAAAAAGTAGAGATAGCGGTTTGGAGAGAGTTATTGCCGTCAGTGATGTAGTAATTGAAGCTCTAAAATGTTTATGCAATGTAGTGTATCATAGCTCAGTGGTCCGTCAGCAATGTTTTAAGAACAAATGCACTGAAGCAATCATCGGAAGGGTGAAGAAATGGTTCGACACCACTCGGTTAGATACGAGTGTGAAGTATTTTGACTTGAGATTTCTATTCTTACTGACGGCTCTTGAAAACACTGCGAGAGTAGACGTTGTTGCGAACAATGGTTTTTGTGTTCTGACTCATGCGTTAGATAGCAGTATTCCAGGAAAGGAGCAGAGAAAAATATGCCATGAAACCAAAGTCAGGGATGGTTGTGGGCAGTTGACTGGAGCAAAACTTCAAGCGCTGACTGTCGTAGAGAGGTGAGTGACACCCATATGGCTTTTTTAGCGCTTACTTCTTTGTAGGACCTGAAGTTTGAGCCCTTAATTCTCCTCAGAAATCCCCATTCCCTTTTAAATTATCTTAGTTCCAAGTTTTATAGTGTTACATAAGACGAAATCGTCCAGATTGTGATTTCCTGTATTGTGATTGGCTGTACTCACTATTGTAAGCAAATCAACTAAATCAGCTTCTCAACATTCAGGTAATGTGATTTATTAAGGGCAATTATTTTTATTAAAAAAAGCCAGATTCAACTGAACTCACTTTTTGGGTACATTTTATTACTCAGTGTTGATGCAACTGTTTTTTTTTATATCATAGAAAGCCAAAACTTTCTTATGTGGGTTTTTATCATTACATGTATTTGGTGTGGTTTCGTCATTATATTGTGTGGGTTATTCATTACATGTTGTAGTTACTTTGAACTACTCCTGACATGATGTGTTTTTGTCATGATATGATGTAATAACTTTGTTATGTGGTGTGGTTTTATCCTGGTGTATTGACATTGCCAAGTTATGTTTTGCGCTCTCGTCATGATGCAATGTGGTTGCGCTGTTATGTAGTCTGGTATCTTGGCCGTGTGGTTTGATCATTATGTTATGTGGTTTTGTTTTTGTCTTCTTGACCTCACTTCCAATACCAAGATCTAGTTCCCAGGCTTTACTCGCTACCTTCTCTTCCTTGGTGTTAAAGTCAACAAAAATGCAGAAGCACGCAATTCTGATTACTGTAGCTACATTATGGATAGTATTCTAAGGGACCTTAAACTTAAGTCTATTCTTTTAAAATTTGCTAAAAGTAAGCCTGAAAATGTGTCAAAGTTGTCTAATGAAGAGCTTTCATGTCTTTGCCTTATTACAGTGGTCATCATCTGCGTGCCCTGTGCTATTACTAAAAAGCAACATCAGTCTGCAGCTGCAGCTGCTCTTAGCTCTTAGGTGTCTGTGGTGGTAAAAGATAACTTTCTTTGAAATGACTTAGGCATTGATGTTTAGCCAGCCACCATCAGTCTAAGTTTCCATAGCTTTCCCAGGGTTTTTAATAAGGGCCGGTGGCCGGCAAAATTCGCCATCTACTTCTCATGATTTCGCCGCCTACTTTGATTGAGAACTTGGGTCAAATGAGACGAATTGCATGAAAAATTGTTGTGTAAAACATGACGCTTGGATTGGCCAACATTTGTTCATAAAACGCAAAAGAAAGTCGCCTGAATTCCCAGTAATAAGCGGTGGTGAGACGCGTTTGTTTTTTCTTTCGTTCAAAAACAGTTCCGATGAGTAGCCATTTTTTTTCATAACCTCGGGATCTGGGTGTGAAACCTGCACAACACGTGCCCAAAATAAATACACATGCTCTTAAAATCTAATCATATGGTTAGGAGAAGTATCAACATCAGACTCTCCTGAAGTTGCTGTTGCATCTGTAAGTACTGCTGCATCAAGATCTACATGTGTCAGTACCTCTGCTACTTGAATGCAAAAATGCATTTTAAGAGGTCCAAATTTTAAGAATCTTCCAGGTGGGGCTCGCTCCCATACACCCCCACCCCAAGATTGTTCCTTCGGCTCGAGTTGTACCTTCACCGCCTACTTTTGAAGTTTTGCCGCCTACTCTGATTCCTATTGAAAACCCTGCTTTCCATAGTTTAAAGAAAAACTATTTTTTGAGCTTGCCCTTTGGGCGAGCTCTAACTTTGATTTACTAGTCCAAACGTCATACTCACTAGCCCCCCAAATTTTCTCTTTTACAGTACTCTTTAATTTGAGTTCCCAAAAAGGTTTCTTGAGAAACTCCATTTTCCCATTTTGCCTTTCCATCTTGTTTATCTGGTGTTGCAGGCTATGTAGATTCAATTGTCATATTTAATTACTTTGGTCATGCTATAAATAAAAGTGAATGTTAACATGATTATCTGTATGTTGTTATTCTTGCAGGGCCACAATTGAAGAAAGTCCAATAAACTACACTATGACTCATGATGAAGTGCGTCTCTCAGCTGAAATCCTAAAAACAATGTTTAACATCACAATAAACCTCCCTGACCCCAGCAGTACAGACACACATGAACATTGTGAGAGGATTGTGTTCATTGTGCGATCCATGTTTGCACATGTCCAACCTCTGCCTGACCACCCAGAAAACCTTCCAAACCATGCAATTAACATTGTAAGCAATATGCCGTCTAACTGCCTTAAACATCTCATATGGACAATGCCATCAAGTGTTTCTAGGAAGCTTGCTCAGGATTTTGAGACTAAGCATCCATCCAAGAGATTTAGGATACAGTTTAAGGTAAGATTGCTAATGAATAATTATATTCACAGGTTGTTGTATTAATTTACTGTTTTGAGTGGAAAGCATATGTATATGTTGTACTTTAAAATTATTTTTAATTCAAAATCATTTTCAACTAGTCTGCATTGATTGGTATTTTCCCTTATAATTCCCAGATTTATTCCAATAATCCTAAGACAGAGAATTACAAATCAAATTACTCTGAGATCATTTTACCTGGAATTCATTTTAAACTACAGCACATATACATGAGATTACACAAGATTACTCTGATAAGATTTCTCTTGGAAAGCAAACAAATTATTTGCTCCTGTGTTGTGCATTCCAAGGACCATTTTATTGTAAATAGAATTGAATAAGACTTAAATCCTTGCAAGACCCTGTCACCTAATCAGCATTACGTCCTTGGTGCACAAATGAGGAAATATTTCTTATGCAAAACCAAGGTGTTTCGGAAGAAAGATCAGGTTATATTTTTCCTGCAAATTTTAAAATACCTTTGGGGTTGACATAGATGGTTGTTTCAGATGTTCTGCTGTCACAACCTTGAAATCAAAAATAAAAAAGTAGTCATCTTTAATTCAGATGTAATTTCAATTTGTTGCTTTTAAATCTGAGAATTTGCTTTGCATTTGTCATTTCACTAATATCCGAAACACTAGAGAACGAGAATTACTGAATTCTGGTGAGTCCCATGCTTCAAGCCAGTGTTCTTAGTATAGTTTTGCTTTCTTTGAAAAATAATCATTAAAACATGAGATGAAAACTTGTGCAATGTTTATTGCATTACAAAATATTTCAGGCTTTCTAAATTGAACTTAATTAACCAAAGTGTTACCCAAATTAGACAGTGTTACGCTGTATCTACAATGTACAACATTGTACAACCTTTATTTTTTACCTTAGTAATACACAGTTACATGAACAGTAGTGTATGATAATATTACCATTTTTCTGTGAGCGTTATGAAGCTATGTCCTGTTCAATTTGCGGATAATTGTATAGTAATCATTGTCAGTAAGGGATGTATTACAGTACTACTGCATGTATTTGTCCTGTTTCAGAACTACAATATGTTAGCAATTAGGGCCATGTTAACAGTTCTTGATGATCGTCTAAAAGCTACCAGCAGACCACTACAGGAGAATGTTGTCCCCATTGTCAGCGCCTTTTGTCAGATGGCACGGGGAGACAGGGTGATCAGAAAGTATCTGCGACAAGAAGTGCTGCCTCCTCTTGGACGGGTTGGGACCACTCGCCCTGAAGAAGGAGATTTGATAAGGAACCAGCTAGTCAGGTTAATGACATCTCCAATGGAAGATATTAAGGTGGGTGGCACACAGTTGTAATGGTCTGGAATGTTTTAATGAAAAATCAGCAGGGAAATAGGCAAACAAAGCTGGGAGCTGTTCTTCAGTCGCAAACTTGAGAACTGGAAGCAACTTGTAGAAAATTGTAGCAAGCACATCTCTGTCACTCAAGATTATTACTATTATGATAATGTTGTTACTTGAAATTCTCTGTGAATTATTGACTTTCAAATGTTACATGTTTCTATGCCAGCACCCTCCACCCATTTCTCCCATCTAAGAAGAGCTGAAAATAAGAGTCTCTGGTGAGATCATTGTATCAATTGGCTGTAGGAGAAAAGTGAACTGCTGATATAGCTTGAGACCTTGTGATAATGCACTTTTGAAAGTATTTGGTGTGTTTTTCTTTCTCAGGAGCTTGTAGCAGACTTTCTGTTTGTTCTCTGTAAAGAGAATGTGAATCGTCTTATCAAGTACACTGGCTATGGGAATGCAGCAGGGCTTCTGGCATCACGTGGCCTCATGGGAAATGTTCAGCCTCAGAGCAATGGAGATTACTCTTCAGATGATGAGGATTCTGAGACTGAAGAATATGCCATGGACAAGTCACAGATTGATCCAATGATTGGTGAGGAAAACCTTAGTTATATAAAATTCTGGTCTGCAGCAAATAAAAAAGCTATTTCAATTTTGAGGCTCAACAGGTCGTTATATAATGAGGATTACTACTAAAAAGTAATACTACTTAAGAGTGAGGTCATTATGGGAAAATCTCAAACTGAGGCCTTGCTATATTTACCGAGCAATAGTGAGGTCAACACAGTAGGCTGAAGTTTGAGATTTTCCTGTAACGACCAAACAGTCATATGGCTTATGAATTCTTTGAGTCTTCAATTTACAGCCGGCAGACAACAGGGCGTTCATCGATTTCCTTTGGCAAGACAAAAGTTTGATGTACACGTATAAACTCTTTCCAAACTCAGTTGCAAGAACTGTCAAAACATCTTTTCCTTTGAGTGAATACAAAACAGACTCTTTTTGCTCGACCCTCAAGTTGTCAACGCTCTACTATGTTCTGATGAACTCTATTGTCCATTCGACCAATCAGATGTTGCTGTTGCTGGAGTAACTAACTTCACTAACACAAGAATAATGTTATTAACCCTACTGCCTCTACTCATGGGCATTTTTTACTCTCCCCGGTTCTGCTTGCAAATTTCAAGAGACCAAGGGTGGTTTATCAAACTCAACAAGCCATGTAATGTAGTGTAAAGGAGTTTGCTAAAGAGGACTCGTTATCTTGTTGAAACATCTTTGTTTATTTTTGGCAATCAGTTTATTGTTACTGCTTGTTTAGTGTTAACAAGCAAGAATTTCAAGATGTTTCTGTCAATTTGAAAGTAATTTTTCTCACCAATGAGAGACATGACCTACACCTTGCTTAAAAATATGCCAGTTCCCAGATTATGGATTTTATTTGTTATTAGGAGCCATTCCAAAAGATGATGGCAAACCTAATCCACTGGATGAAATGAGTGAGCAAGAAAAAGAAGAAGAAGCTGAGAAACTCGCCAATCTGATCCATGACCTTAACAGAAAGGGTGTAATCAAGACAGCTCAGGTGGGTCCTGATGGGAGGCCTCAAGAGTTTCAAGGGGCACATTACATGGGTGAACAGGCCTCAGAGCAGGATAATGAGCCTATTGAGCAGCCACAGTCAACAGCAAATGGAAGAACAGAAGATAGTAAGCCAATGGATAGTGAAGGAAACCCAACAAGCTAAGATTATATAGATTAACAATCCTAAAACAAATGAGGCCAAAATGTGGAAAAGATTTTAAAGCATCTGAAACAAGTGGTCAGGTTTTCAAGAGAAAATAAGCTAATAAGCAGAAGAGCACTTTAAGCTACGTCAAACCTGAAGTATTATGTGTGTTGCATCTTATTTGTTAAAAACTGTAGTGTTGTTAGACTTAGAAGACGCATCCAACCATTCTCAATAACCTGTAGAAGCACAAGAAAGGGAGAAAGTTTGGTTTTGTTAAGTCTTGTAGTCAAAAGTGCAAATTTCTACATGTAGCTGGTTTTATCAATAATAAGCCACTAAAAAATTTTTTCTCAGCTTGTTGGAGCTCAACTGCGTTATCCTTGGAGCAAGAAAACAGTTTCTTTCTCTGTCTGAATTGCAGGGAATATTATTATATTAGGATTTTAAATGTACTGTCGGCTACATGTAATAGCTTGCTAATGCAAGGTCTGGAATTGGGAGACCTTCAAAACTGAGCTTTAGGGGAAAAAAAGCAGTTGTTGATACAGCTTTATACTGCACATTTTTTATTTAGTTTTTAATTTGGACCATGACTAAAATAATGATTTTACGATAATCCATTATTTCTCTAGGCTCGTAATTAGGTGTTCCAAGAATTTTCTGCAATTTCTTTGCCATCCCAGAACTGTGAAATGGTTTCCACATAGATCTAAATGTAAAAGAAAGGGCACAATGTAACCTTTGACTCTTATTTTCAGTGACACCTCTTATTGATTGGATTTGACTGATAAATTTTTCCCAATTTCTTTTTTCTTGGTGACTCACGAACATCTTACTTTGCTGTTATTTAATGACTTCAACTCTGTCTCCGAGGAAGAACTATGTAAAATGTATTTAATTTTGCAAGTACTTTGAATCAAGCCCACGGCTCACGAAAATGATTGCATGGTCAGACTTAAGCAATGCCAAGCCACAGAACAATGTTTAATTTAACAATAACTTATAATTTCATACAGTTTATATATGAATTTAATATAAAAAGGCATGTGAATGGGAAAGGAAGTGCTATACATTTGTACAAAACTTTTGAAAAATTAATTGAGAGTTGCTCTTTCTCTCTGTTATCTTCTTTTTTCGCTTTTCTTTTGCTTGTTCGATTAGTTTTTTCATTTAAAAGAAAGGACCCATATTCCTCCACCCCCTTCCCTTCTGGGGGCTCAAAGTAATACGTAGGTTTACCTTTTAAGCTCAACATTATCTAAAAAGTAATTTGATTTTTTTCTTCTGTTCACTTGTTACATGTTACGTGCCTGTGTGTAATGAATAAAAAACAAAATGATTGCCAATGATGGCATTTATCAAGTCTTGTAAAATACAAACAATGTAACAGGTGTAAAAAGTAGTGTGCATGTAGTTTAGAGACAAAGGACTTTAGCTACTATACATAGTTCAAGTCAAGACAAAATTAAACATGATACCCTGAACGTTTGAGTGAGAACTAGTTTCTTCCAATGAAACATTCACTCTTAACATCTGTAACTCGTCAGTATTGTATAAACTTCTGGTTTGGTGTGCCTGTCAGTGACAGGGTGATTAAATAACCTTTTAGAATAACCCAAACACTTTTATACACTTTCACAGAAGCGGACTATAAAAGTTCTTGGAAACAACCAATTTTTTGTACAAATTTCTCTTATTCATTTATTTTTACTTTTTATTTAATTATTGGAGTGTTAACAATCAGTTATTTAAGCTAACAGGATATTTCGTGGGAGATTCAAACATACTGAATTCTGTAGTTCGTATAGTGTGATCGTCCGTGTGAAGGTAGTTCTGAAAAGAACTGTCGTTGGTGACTGACGTTTCGACAACCTGAGCGGAAGTCATCTTCAGAGTAAAGTGAATAGTTCGTACTGTAGTTTAAGCATTGGGCAGTGTCCCAGTCAATGTTGTGGTTAGTCAGTTGGTGATGTAAAGCGATGTGATTGTTAGCATCACCATTTCTCGTGGCTCGTTTGTGTTCAGTCAGTCTCGTGTTAAGTTTTCTGTCAGTCTCGCCAATGTAGAAACCCAGTCGAAGCATTTGATCTTGTAAACTGCTTCCTGTCTGTTGTTGGGTTCGTCTCTGTCTTTAACGTTTTTCAGCAAGTGTCGTAACGTAGTTGTAGTTTTGTGCTGTAGAATCCGTGAGATGGTTTAAGAGGTGCCTTCGTCAGCTTCGGAAGGACGGTAAATGTTTCGTTTAATAAAGTCAGCGTTGTAGTTGTTCACGTCACGTAAGCTGTTCGGTGTGTATTGAATCACAATAGTGCCTATTGTGTCTTGCTTCGTTCTTCAAAAGATTTTGACACATGTAAAACGGGTGGACCA
>OMLO01004773.1_pt1 | contig 11345 bp, 5 predicted proteins | sample 1674811 | NCBI WGS metagenome assembly OMLO01 (sample SAMN06265003, study PRJEB25207) | coral metagenome | isolation source: Coral host | place: Mexico:La Bocana,Puerto Morelos, Mexico | collected 2008-11-13 | reverse complement strand
AGACCAGGCCTACTTGTCCGCCATCTTTTATTTTACTTTTCTCTTTGGCGCGTTTACAGTTTTTCCACTTAGCCGAACGGCGTAAACTTACACAATACCACCATGAGACAGCTGTTTTTAGTGCTAGTATGCCTTTTCACACGCTGGCCGAACTACTTAGTGTGGTTGGCACTTAATTAGCTATCTCAATTTTGGAACAATTCGAGTAGGGCTCCATTTTTGAAGGTTCCGTTCCAAACAGTGTTTTAAGATACATGAATTATCGATGATAACGATGAATAATTTCGAATTATCAGTGTGAACGATAGGCAAAAAGGCAAAAACGAAATTGCACTCCCGATTTCGCAACACCACTATCAGAGAGAACTTGCCCCAAAATTCATAACGTGAAGTGCAATATCATGGGCCAGGATCGACAGTGATGTTTCACTGAATCATCCTGTAAATGGTGTCAAACAAGTTTGCAATCGACGCTTGCAAAGTAGGCAAAGAACAATCGGTTCCTCGTCTCTCCGTGTCCGTCGAGCGTGCCTGAATTTTTGCGTAGAAAAACTCAACGTTTTTTTTCACGGTGCGCACGTCTTCTCTTTCTTTCTTTATATTGGCGTCACTGAACCAAGGGACAAAAGAGCAAGCTAGAGGCCCACTTGTGGTCTACTGCCAAAGATACTTGCGATAATTTTGAAGATGTAAATGAAAGAAAAGTAAGAGATTAAGACGAAATCCGAGAGAAAAAACGAGCAATTTAATTTTTTAGTGGACAAAAGTCAGTTCCAGTATAAAGTCCGTTTTAAATTTTCTTAAAGCTTAAGATACAAATAATTAACTGAAATAGCAACAAAAAAGCTAGAGGAAAAAAGAAGAGAAAAAAAATTGAAGTTCAGAGAAATTGTGCAAACACAGGCTGAATTTCGTAATCAGTTTCATTTCACAAGTACTTTCAAGTGTTTCATACGAAGTTTAATATTTGTTTTCGACGTTTGGTGGTGTTGCTAGAAATGATTATTTTTGAGAAAATACATATCACAGTCGTACAGAAGTCTGTGTGACGATGTAACTCGAACACATGGTGGATTTCGTCTTAATATCTCATAAAAAATTATTTGACAATATATATATCTTATTAGACATTTTAGTGTGTATAGTATCGCTGTATATTTTTACGAGTCAAAATACAAATGATGAGTAATAATTTACAGCGATACTACACACTGAAATGTCTAATAAGAAATGTATTATCCAACGTTTTCGTTTCCCCATAATTCTGACTTGCCAAGGTTTTTGATCTTTCGCGCGGTCGGGGGAATAAGACGAGTACAAATATGGTGTGATATTTGTACTCGTTTCGCGCGTTATTTGTACTCTACGAAGCAGAGTTGGATAGTAAGAGCTCACATTTCTAGCATATTATTCGTCGTCCATAGTCGAGTTCCTCAAATAGCGACAGTCTTTTAACTCATTCATCATTTCGGCAAGCGTCTTTCCTGGGTTTTTCTGTCTTTGAGATTCCAAGCCCGAGAACCCTCCATCCGACGTTTTCCTGTGCTTTCTATCGATCAAAATTCGCGTTGTCAAGGCAGCCTGACTAACGCGTCGAAGATTTCTGACACCGCTGGCTGACGTTTTACCAGAATTAATTCCACTCAGAGATTTGCTTCTTGTTGTCAAGCCAGGCGTTTTCGAAACCGTTTCTTCCAGATCTTCCAGTACATTACGCCTCAAGTAGCTTTCGGTTGGTCTTTGCAATTCTTCCAATCGCTCTGTTGTTGACAGCTTTCGTTCAGGAAATGCAATTTGACGGTTTCCAGTGGTCGGTTTGGAAAGTCTTTCTGTAGCGACGGCGACTAAAGCCAAGCGGCGAAAATCACGCAGTGCGTCATTACTTCGCACCGTTTCATTTGTCGGGCTCTGTTCCTTATCCGTCTTTTCGTTTGACGAAACTGAGGAATTACCGTTTATTACAATTCCCTTAGGCGCTACGACGGTTGATATTTTTCTCCGGCCAGTTCTGTTTTGTTCCGTCCACGCGTTACCATGGTGATGAACAACCCCGGTTGCATCTGCTTCTCGTGCCGAGCTTGTTAACGCATGCAAATGTCTGCTTTTATTTCCTGACAAGCTTACCCTTCTAAAAAAGCGTTTATCGCTTTCACTACCTGTTTCGTCGTCATTACCTGAGTTAAAATTAAAATTGCCACCTTTTTGTGGTCGATCTTGTGTTTGCACTCCTTCAATTGCAGACTTCCTGCAAAGAAAAACGTCGCTTGCATCGATGGCAGTATTTTGAAATTGTCCATTTGTAATTAAAGCCGCAGGTGATGCTGTTTGTAGAATTTTGTCTACATTGCTTTCCTGTGGTTCAACTTTGTCGTTGGAAACATCTGGAGGCTCTTGAAAACTGGAGTTGCTCTCATGCGAAATCTTTCTCTGATTGTCGAGAAATTTGTTGGAAACGATTATCAAACTGTCTTTGAGATATTTGTTCTTTATTTCATCGCTTTTGTCATTAATCGTTCTGGAGGTTGTGTTTGTACTTAAATATGACGAACGCGTCTGCAAATTCATTTTCTCTAGCGTACAATTCGGATCAGATTTCGAATTCGATGAACGTGTGCAATGAAGACTAGCGAGTTCACTTGGTAGTTTTGCGTTCAAAAGATTGGCCCTTACCTTTTTTTGATATCTCGTCGAAGTGTTTTTGATGATATGCGATTCTGAATCTCCAGATTGAGGTCGACTATCCTTTGACAGTGCCGTTAAATCAAGTTGACCAGTTGTGAGTTGTTTTCTTCCCGACACAGTGACGATAATCTTGCTGTCTTCGCTTACTTGGCTCGAAGACTGCAGTGGATCACTGATCTGACGAACAGGTCTTTTCGCACTTTTTGTCTCACCCGACACAAAAGACAATTTTCGATATCTCATATCGCTCGGAACAGATACCTTTCGAAGTCGTGGGTTTATTTCCATATTTTCCGGGTTTCCAGAAAATAGGTTAGAAATTGAACCAGCTCTTGATCGTCCATGCGAATTCATTTCCAACAGCGATGTTTCCATGCTCGCATATTTGCTGGTTTCGGCCGCCAATGCGTTGGCCAGTGTTTCCTGCCTGTTTAAGATTTTTTTAATGGACCTGTCTTGCTCTCTTTGAAACTGGTCGAGGCGTTTTTGCAGTATGGACCGCTCGTGGAGATAAGCCTGTGAAACTCTTCCATCATGCGATAAACCTGGCGTTTTTCCCTTATCCATCGGAAACTGTTGACAAAGTCACTTCAGGGAATTTCAACTCAGAACGGTGAAGAGAAGTGTTTGTCTAAGCCGTAAATACAAGAAGATGTCCTAAAGCGATTCCTACCCGTTGCGCGTTGATCTTTTTTGCCAAAAATATCACCCGAGGTTAAATAGTTGTGAACAAAAGAAATATATGTTCCGGAATATTCCAAACCTAATGATCGAAACTTCAAGCTGAAAATATGATACTTGTAACTAAATGACCTGCAGGTCAATATTACTTTAAAAGTACATACATCGATCGACAATCGAAACATGTTTGCACTTCATGAATAATTTAGATTCAAATCTGTTTGATGTCTGTTTTGTCCAAGCAATTTTCTTTGAACGTACATTAGCCTTAATTAAAATAGCATTTTTGCTTTAGCATTCAAATCTTGCTTCCGATGAATTATTTTTTTGACATTTTTTAAGCCCTAAATATTAATGTAAGACTTAAAAGTAATAGCTGTTTTCATGGAATTATTCGATACGTTTCAAACTACTTCTAAAACGAACACCGCCCCCATCAATTCAGAATTTTCATTTTTTTCTAAAATGTGGCGCAAAATCTTCCCGGCCAACCAAAGGATCGAGAGAAAAATTAAAATTTGTCAGGAAAACTGTGTAGAATTCAAAGCAATATATCGTAGTTACTCGATTAAGCGCCGCTATTTGTTAAATTTATCGTGATTCGGGTACAGCTTTTTATTCAAAATCAAATTTCTTGCAAACAATAGTATGGCAAAAGTAGTACACTCATTTCGATCTGAAAAATATTGTTATTAATGAAAGCAAATTTCTAAAGCTTGTCTAAGCTGAACTACCGTACATTGTTCTCGTGTTTTGTTTATATCCCTTGGAGCTTCGGATCAGTACTGACATTAAAACATTGTTACAATAGAGGAAAAAAATAATTTAGGCTTGTTCAAACTTAATTATTACGTAGTTGCAATAATTATAGTTGAGTTGTTGTCATGTTGAGTCGAGGAAGAATAAATACATATTAGGCCATTTTAAGACTGCATAATCCTGTAATCTTAAAGTATTGTACTTAAAGTAAGTTATAATAACTTGGCCGCAGTTTCTGATTCAGATCCGAACTGAACCGAGTCAAATTAAGCGTCAATGCCTTCTGAGCAATGGTATATCTAAACACCTCGTGGCCTGTTATAGTATGGCTATAGGGGGTGGAGGGAAGAAGGAAGGGAGGGGGGGAGGTGGAAGGGGGGAAGGGAAGGGGGAAGGGGAAGGGGGAAGAGGGGAAGGCAAGGGGGAAGGGGTATGGCGGAAGAAGGAAGGAGGAAGGAGAGGGGGGAAGGGGAAAGGGGAAAGGTGAAAGCGAGAAGGGTGAAGGGGGAGGAGGACGGGAAAGGAGGAAGAAGGGGGAAGCGAGAAGAGGGAAGGGGGAAGGGAATTGGGGGGGGGGGAGTAGGCGATTGCCAAAAGGTTGCGTTGCAGATGCTATTTGTCGTCGCGAGGTCATCATTAACCACATGCGGGAATTTTAAATATTGTTAAAGGAGCTACGGTGATGGCACATCAAGTGCAGCATTTGTAATTCGTTTCAACCTTTTGCATCCTCAACCACCCTCGTTTCCTTATAGCCTACTATTACCTCTGTGGTGCTTTTCTCTCTTACTAAATGAAGCCTTGGATCTTACTGGATCATAGCTGTCGGAGCTTATTCCCGGTTTCTGTAGCATGAAGCGGCTAGGAGTATTTCTACTCCTCCTGGACGGGATGCTAGTCTGTCGCAGGTCATTCCCCCGCAATTTGTTAGGCTTCCCCAACAGCCGGTACCCATTTACACCCCTGGGTGGAGAGAGGCACTGTGAGAGTTAGGTGTCTTGCCAAAGAAAACAACACCGGTGTCCCCGGCCAGGACTCAAACCCGGACCGCTCGCTCCGGGGACTAGCGCCTAGCGCACTAACCACGTGGCCACCGCGCCTCCCACCAGGTTTCCTTCCATTCATAGGTAATTTTTGTATGCGGCCAAAAACTATTAAAAACTATTACTACCATGATTAACTTATTAAAACTATTAACGAAATGACAGCAATCCATTACGTCAGTTTTCAATCGAGTTTCTTAAAACCAAAACCAAAGTAATTATGTGAACAAATTAAAACTCAAAGTAATAACATGTTACGGATGTAGAGCGCGAGCGCGCCACGACTGGATTTGCTTTCACGTACTTTTGATTGGGTGAAAAAATGGCGCGAGTTTTTTTAAGCCAATCGTGTAGCGTAGCTGATGAAAAACCAATTACTTTTCGACACTCAAATGAAAACTGCTTTATTTACTGAAATATTACTTAACCTTTCATTTTATCCTACCCCGTTCATACACAAAACCAACAATCAACCGCGGAGAAGACAACAAGACTCACGATCTCGTAATGACGTTTTGTGACACGTTTGGAACAATGAAAAATTGTCCAGATAACTTTTTTGATTCGGTGTTTTTTTTCATTGACACTTTCGGATCATTATCTAACGTTTTCCAACATATCACCTTCGCACGACGCTGGAAATTCCAATTCCGAACATATTCGAAGGATTGACGACTGCTTTCAGATTACGTTCGTGACAAATCGGATTAAATACGAACGTTTTCCGAAAATTCGGTGGGTAAAAGATCACATTCGTGACACGTTCCGAATATTGACGAACGTTTGACAAGGGAACTGTTTGAATCAGAATACTTTTCGTAACACGCCCAGAATAATAAACGAAATTTCGCCAAGCATATACGATTGCCCAGCCGTAGTGTTGAAAACTCTCTTTTCTTGGTTGAAAATATCGGTAAACAAAATATATGGACCTGGTGCAATGGGTTAGAAGATAGTTTGAATTGACAAAAGACATTTCGCCTGTGCTTCTGTTGTTCGCCAATAATCATGAAACTTAAAGAAAAATCAAACGCGTCGTGTATGCTTAACAAATAGAGAAAAAACACGCATTTGACAAGCTGCGAGAAACAGATTTTATTTTTATGATTTCAAGGGCTTTTATTTAATTTTGTTCAGCAAGCTAAGATGTCGTTTAAGGTAATTCGATTATACCTATAAAATTGTCAGTAACGTACGTTTGAATAATATACAATTGGGAGGGTTTTCAGGAAATTCTTATTATCTTTGCTAAGTAGATTACCATTATTGTTAAAGGTGGTGAAGGTTTCATATACAATGTACTGATTTTATTAAAGTTAAGATTAGATTTTATTCAATTTATTCAATTCTGAACAGAATTTCACACGTATTTTTCTAACCGCAATTGAACATCGTCTCTCTTTCATAAATTAATGCTAATATTTCAAAGCAACCAAATGTTCTAGCGCTTTTTTTGTTTTTTTAAACGGAAAATGACCCCAGCTGTTTCCGCTACTCAAACTCTTTTGGCTTTCAAAACATATGATTAAAGTGCAATTCTCGGCAATATTTTTCCAACAATGGCTTAGCTAAAGCAAAAAATTTCAAACCTTAATAATCATAGTGCCCATTATTGGCAAAGAACGGATCCTTTTCTAAAACTTTTGCTAGTTTTTGACTGATTTCTGATGATGCTTGTAATAATATTCAACCATAGTTTACATAAGGACAATGTGTTTTGCCCGCCGCGTCAAATTCGATTGCTTTCTTGGCTTTCTTTGGAAAACCTCAAGTATCGACAATGTCTTAGATCTTCAACATTGTGTTCTTTGTCGCTGAGATCGATCGCCTCAAAGAGGTCGTCTTGAAATTTTTGGACAGGCTTGGCGATACTCTTGTTAGATGATTTATGTTCGTGGGCGTTTTGTAAGGATTGAAAAATATCACCTTGACCATTTGGCACCTCTTTGGAGGCCATTCGCTTGGCGGGAAACTTGGATTGCTTTCTGGAATCGTGCGACGAAACACGGGGCGGTGCTACTTTAAAATTCATCGCTATCTGTGTATTAGGAGACGTTTTTGGTCGAGAAAAAACATTTGCTGAATCACCTTGAGTTTGAAGAGAATGAATCCTTGAACTCGTATCCGCTACTCGTGGTGAAAGCCGGCCCCTTCTCGCTGTACCTTCGTCATTGCTGTGTCGATTCGAAGTCGAAATTTGTATTTTCTTTCTCATCATCTCAGGTGTCGTTTTTAAAAGAGGTTGCAGCATTGTCACTGGAGCCGTTTTGGACCTTTCCAGCTTTTTATGCCCCATCTCTTGCCAGTCGTTCTCTTCTCTACCCAGTGGAAGGCTGTCGTGAATCTGAGGCGAACCAATAGATCTGGCCCTTGATTTGGTTACATCATTTGATGCCGTCCTCTCGCCCGATTTCGAAGCATGACGAGCAACACGGTGGTCACCTTTGAGGGCGGGGAAAGACGAAATGTTTGTGCTACGAATGTTTAATTCATCTAATACCTCAGGAAAGCTCTGAGTGCGACGAAGTTTCGACTTTTGCCCACTGGTGACAGGACTTCGAGGAAGGTGAACACTGCCGTTAGGTTCTGCATTGTTCAAAGCGTGCGTTCCTAACAGCGGGTCTGTCGCAAGCGCTTTCATAGATTCTCTGATTTCATCGAGTTTGCTTGCAACTCCGGCAATCTCTTTGTTGTGAATCTTTTGATACGCGTTGATTCTGCGACGAAGAATGTGATCTTCATGCTCATTTAGTGTCGAGATGCGTTTAGTTGTTGATGATCCAATCCGTTCAGCAGGCTCCTTGCTGTCGGGCGAAGACATTATCCTGCTGGTTGCTTTCAGTGGAAATTGAACGCCCTAATAACAATTGGCATGTATACCACTTCAGACCGCAATTCGATATAGAACATCACAAAATGTCTAATCGCGCGAGCTTTTCCGCTAATTCTTCAGCCAGATTTTGTCTTTTTGAATTTGCTTTTCACTGGAAGCACTATATTATGAAAAAAAATTCCTCTTTTCTTTCCAAATCAAAGGAGTTCCGATCCTCTGTTATTTTCTTTGTCCCTGGGGATAGCTATATACTAAACTAAACCACGCGCTAGTTCTCATTATTTTTTAACATGCAAATTTGAACCTTTCTCGTGTGTTTTGCTTTCGTTGCTGGGCGATATGAAGAGCAATATCATTTCTATTTACCACTAACTGGGCTCCGGGCAATGCTATAAAGAACCACCTGTCCGGGAAAATGGCAATCTGCCACGTTTATTGAAATGCCTATATCCTGTTTTTATTCTTAGGTACCCGTTTCTCCTTTTCGCAATCACCAAACTACTTTTAATATTTCGATCCAGGTCCATCTTTCATCGGGTAAATCTATCATTAGAATTCAAAGCAGGAACGCCCAAACCTTTACCCAGCCATTCACACGCATGAAATTTGACAGTGTTCAAAAGATTTAAAGTAATAATAAAAGATGTAATTAGTTTATATGATCACGCCTTCTTGAGAGTTCACGGAAACAGCGTTTTATCCTGTCAATTCTATTTGCCACTCATAACTTATATTACTACAATGAAGGGAAATCACTTAACATAAAATAAGTAAAACTTAATACTTAAAAGGAATTAATTTGCAGAGAAACTTCCTACGTTAAACTTTGCTTTTTTCTCGTGGAACTCTTGTGCTGTTGTGAAATTGTGTGTATCGTATGCAATACATTATGCACTTTGTGTTTCGTCGTTATTTGAATTGCATCGTAACAGTCCAAAACAGTTTTGCTGATAAACGAAAACTATCAATCAAGTTCAATCATGTTTCCTTGAATATGAGAACTTAAACTTGCAGAACAGGTCCAAAAATCAATTCTTCATGCTGATTGCGTACACCTCTTCCCATGTTAATAATGAGAATATGATATCCCATCGAGGAACTTACAGTGTCTTTTTTTTCGTTTCATCGTTTCATATTTAAGGTGAGATAAGCAAAATTAAGGGAAAGCCGGGTTTCATAAAGCGAACATGCGACCGTATAGAAATGTCGAGACTTTCCACCATCTCGAAAAGGAAATCTCTTAGATTATAAGACATTAGCTTTCTTTTTTAAATTGAATGAGAGCCGATCTCGATCTTCCTCCACGCTAACTTGGTATACTGAGCCTCGCCAAATGCAAGAGGTTTATATAATATATTTTATATACACTAGTAAAAGGTTTGCCAATTTGTTTCCAAAAATAAATTTATGTACATGTCAGCAAGGCTTAATTTTAGCCAGAGCTCAAAAAGGGTCTTTGTAACTAAACTTCTCCAAGGAAACATTCATTGCATTGCATCGTGGTAAAAATCGACAAAATTCATTCAATGGCCTTGTAGTTATACAAAGTCATCCATAAATAACCAGTTTGAAATTGACACGCTATGCGTCAAAACGTGCATAAGCCGCAACGCGTGATTGTAAGGATATCCTCCATGGACTTTGTACCTTCGATTATAAATAGTCTTTTTACTGCCTTTAATACCGGTATTATATGTGTGGAACAGCACGACTTTGCTACAAAAATTACCTTCTACTGTCACTACTGTTATTCTATTACAGATGGACCACTGGTGGACACGAACATTTTGGACTAAATTTAAGCTGAAAACAAAAGAACACTGGCTTCATCTACGGTAAACATCGGAATCATGACAAACTAGTAAGTACTTCTCTTTGGCATAATTTTGAAAGTTAAAATTCAAAAGTGCGCCAACATACACAGAACTGTGTCACATCTCTAGTTCGATTTGCTTGCTAGCAAAAGAATTATCTTCAACACGGTTTAAAGGCATTCAGACCCGCAAAAGAAGAGGAGACCATTGTATCTGTTTTAATATTCAAGGAATGCTTTCATTTCAGTATGTTTATTCCTTAATTAAACGACCTTTGTTCTCTGACTTTAATTTTGGCAGATGACAAATCTAAAAGTCTAAAAGTTCAAGAAAATTGTTGATACGTTGTTGCTATTTCAAAGAAGTCTATGACGCGATCCAACTGAGGACGTTTTTCCTAGTTAATGACTTTGCATGACTGTGCAAGTGCTACGCAGTTCACCGTTTTAGCCTCGCGAGTCGGTCGCGCATGCCACACGCGCGATCGGTTGGTCAAAGTCCTAAATTATTAACTCGATTACGTCAAGAAAACTGAATCGTCCAAAAGAACAGATACGGGCTTTTAGTAGCCTGCGACAGCCGGAAATAGGTCTACGTTCGCAGGCTAGGCTTTTAGGGGATAAGTTTTGTTAAAATGTGCTCGAAGCGATGTTTCGATTGTGAATGCTAATGAAAGGCAGATCCGAAGATGACAATTTATAACACAGGCCTGCCCTAGTTGGCCTATGTTAAAACGTTAAAAGTCGAATCTCGTTAATTATTCCCTCTTAGCTTTCTCAAGTCTCGGAAGAGGTTGGCAGAATGTCACCGTCATAAATCTTCCTCATGGAAAGTGGCAAATAGGGTCTAAAAAGCAAAATATGTATAAATTTATTTTCCGCTTTCAAGTCGTAATTAAAAACGCCGGGAAATGTAATTATTTTGCAAAATAGCTTCAATGTTGTTTTAAAATTGGTTATCGCTAACGAAAGACCTTAAAATTGATCATCCATTAACGACTTAACGCCACAACATGCACAATAGAGGCATTTAAGTTATTAATTTGTGCTGCGTGAATACTTAAAAGGATTTCAACCTTATTTGCTATAGACCCCAAAAACAGTCTCCTGTCAGTACAAATTTGTTAATTACAAAACAAAATTTCTGTAAGTTTTCAAACTCACAAAATTTTGAGCTATTTTGGCCCTCTTACAAAACGTACTTCCTTTAAATTGAAGAAAACCTGAAAATAGTGGTTTCAACTAAGATAGAAAAAACACTGAACAGATAACCACAAACCATAAATGAACAGGATGGAGTAGATTAGCACGGATTACAAACGACGAACTTGGAAAATTCAGGCTGAACTTTTCAAGATCCGCAACGATTGTAACGTAGCTTTTTTATGACGGTAAGTTTATAAAAAGCTTATGGAAATCGACCTTGTACCTCTCCGAGGACACTGCTGTTACCAGAGATGAATTTCCTATGTATCTTTGGTGAAATTAACACAGCTAACGACTTGGCAGATTTGCCGAAGATTTCTTGGACGAA
>OMLO01004772.1_pt1 | contig 11347 bp, 9 predicted proteins | sample 1674811 | NCBI WGS metagenome assembly OMLO01 (sample SAMN06265003, study PRJEB25207) | coral metagenome | isolation source: Coral host | place: Mexico:La Bocana,Puerto Morelos, Mexico | collected 2008-11-13 | reverse complement strand
TGACATGGCAAACACACAAAAACACGTCAAAAACGACACATAAATTACATAGAAAAAACACACACATCATATCAAGTCCTGGTAGGGAAAATCTCAAAAACTGCCTCACACCAGGGAAATTAACCTTGCTGGACTCAAAGAAACCAACGATGGATACCAATGTTACCACAGTAGCGCCTAGAAATCATGACCTCATAGGGAAGTCATCTCATAGAAGAACGGATCGGGAATAATCCTCCTCTCTTTTTTTGTGCCATTGCCGATCAAGCTCAGGGCATTGTCGGTCAAATCAATTCTTAGTCTATTGAAAAATGAACCTGCGGGTAATTATGCAAAAAATATGGGAAGCTTTAAAACAGGCAAAAAAACGCAAAAAAAACAAATAAAAACAACAAACAACAAACAAACAATACAGCCAGGAAAGCTTCCACAACTCCTAGAGGTGAGCCCGCAAAAGGAAGTGAAAACCTACGTTTTTTTTGATCCCATGCTGCGCGCATCATGACGATAGTGGCAGTCGATTGTTTACTATGACCCATGAGTCATCCAATTCTAGTTAGGCCAGCAAACCCAAACAAAAAAACCGCATGAAGCAACTTCCACAAACAAAAAAACAAACCAAAACCACCCAGGCCTAGCTAGAGACGATAACTCTGGTGTATAGCTTGCCGGTCAAAGCCCAGTAGGATGATGTAGAGTCAGCACTTTGTCTCGAAGCAAAGACCACTTGATATCCACCTTTTCCCGCACGAGGCGACAACGCCGTTTTCCTTTTACAGCTTGCTGTAGGAACATCTGCTAGCCATCTGTGAGGTCACTTGCATTTGCAACAGATGTCGCTAACCAGGATTAGTCATTTATCAGGTCCGGTAGGAGCAGCATGCTAGATCATAGCAACTGTGAGGAAACCAGTTGGAACTGGATTGACACGTTCTGTCTGTGTTTCTGTGTGTCGAGAAATCTTAGCAGCTCAGCCTTTTCCAGACCATGACAGCTCGTCACTTGAGTGCTTCCTGCATGAAGCAGATTCATCTAGCACAGTTCGCGCACAGCACATGTGGAGCATCCGGCACTTGACATTTGGTTTATAACAGAGAGAGTCAGAGCTGCGTCTTGACAAGCGCAGCATGGGTTCAAAACAAATTTGTTGCGCTGACATCGTTCCGGCTGCAATCTGTCCTTGCGTAATTTGTTTGTTTTCTGCGTTTGGTACGCAGACTTTTTGACTGAAGGGCGATCTGTTCGACCTTTGCGCACTCAAGTTGCATCCAGGAAAAAATTATTCCAGTCGTTACAGGTGTTGATATCATTTTGGAGAGAGAGAGGCAACGAAATCGGATTTTTTGTATTTCACGTTTCATCATTTTGTGGACGATGGCTACAGACTGCCCCCGGTAGCTACTAGGAATGGTTAGCGAAGAGGAAGGAGGCAAGTTGCTCCGCGCAGAGGAGTATGTTCCTTCACATTGGTTGACCCTGCCCTCATGTGTGCTCCTCCAGTTGTAGTTTTTTTCCGATGTTGCCGATCTAGCTCCAGGCATTGTCGGTCAAAGAGGCTCTTAATGTCAAAGAGTACTTGCAAGAATTAGCAAAAGATCCGGGTACCTTTAATGCTAAAACAAACAAAAACCAGACAAGAACCCAAACACAGCAAACCAAAAAGGGCAACAATGGTACCCAGATATCTAGGTGAAAAGGGGTGAAACCGACGCGATCAACAACCCTGCACTCAGCCCTTCTCTTCCGTGAAATAGTCTCCCTTCCCAGGTCTCATAAGTCTTCGCAGAAAGCTGCATAGCTGTTCATTCCACCTTGCAAGAACATAGCCCAGCATAAATCCACGTGTATCCATTTGGTGGTGCAATTTCCTGGCAAGCAGTATGGCGAAAAAACCATTGGTTGTTGGTCAGGTATCCATACTCCTACTCATCAAGGAGCAAGACCCATAGATATATGCTCATATAGTATACTCATCTTGCGGAGTCATCCAGTATACCACCAACTGTACACCATAGAATAGCAGACCGCACCATTGCGTACACCACAACACCAGGATAGTCCCGCACATCCGGGGACTTTGCTTTGTGTGCCAGACCTGAGCAATGGTGTGCTCCTGCTGTGCAATCCATCCCCAAGCAGCTGCATCCAGGTAGTCCAACTTCTGGAAATGGCAAGAGGGGAAGAGAGCAGTGGCATTCTGAAGTACTTGTTTTCCTTATATTTGACCTGCCCCGTATAGATGCTGAGAAAAAGCCGATCATATAGTTCCTTCCACCTGAGGCCAGTGGCATGCTTGGTAGGGAGTCGTTTGGGTAGTTTTGGCCAGTCAAGATGAAGTTCCTCCCAAATGTGGCGAGCTTTAAGCCGGCGTCGCTCTCTCTGCATAAACTGCTCAGTAGGCAGGTTTGCGGCAACTGCATGAAAGGTCATCTGCATCGGCCACATGTGTCTTTTTCTCCTGGTGAGAATTAGCTTCAGCTTCCAAGCTGCCAGGCAGAAGGAAACTCACAAGTAGACGGCTGGTTGGAGCAGGATGCCATGCCATTGAGGCTTTCTGGTTGAAGGTGTCTTGCAAGATGCCATCATACAGTCGTGGAAAAATAGATGCAAAAAGTTCAGGGTCTAACGTGAGCCAATCAACATTGGCTCTAGCATGTAAAACCGGGCTTTGCCCCCTTCTGTCAACCTGCCACCTCTTTAATTTGTGGCTAAATTCCCTATTATCAGGAATACGTGTGTGGGAGACATCAGTACGGGCAACAGCGCCCTGACAACGTCCCCTATCACCCCACCTGGCCGTCTTCCAACGGATAGCTTCTACCACAAGAGGCATCCACGCAGCAGGAAACCATACGAACAAGGTGTCCACCCAACTGCTTGTCCCAGTCTTACAATCTAGAAGAGGTTCAGGCAAACAAAGCTCAAGCATGTTTCAGCGCCAAACCTGAAACATCCTGAAGGCAAATTCTGTAATATACGCATTGCAATATATTTGCCATATATATATATATAAGTCGCCCCCGCGTATGAGGGTTACGTCGAGCAGGTCACGTTTGGAATACACTAAAGGTAGGTATAAATATCTTATAACTGATTGTATCCACACATCAAAAGGCAAGACACAGTGACAAAACATCTGAAACACGATCACGCACTTTCTTGGCTTTTAGTGATTGATTATCCATCGAATGTCTTGGGTGAAATCAAAATAGAAGATGTTGTTGTCTTCCAAAGTTAGTTTGTGAAGCCCAACAAGATTTGAGCACGTTTCACATTCGACCCGTATCAAACGGCTAGGGCTAGGCCTGAAAAAGTTGGAATGCTTGATCCCTCGTTCCAGAGGGAGTGACCCTTGTAATGTTTAAGGGTGGGATAAGGGTGGGCCATGACGAACGAAGATTGAAAAAGGGCTCCCGCCCGCCACAACCCTTGATGTGTAAAATACGGTACGATATATAATGATTTCAAATGCAAGGAAAGGCTTTCCAAGAATGCATAAGAACAAGTGAAGTACCAGAAAAGAACTCTTTAGAAAGACATGTTAACGAGACAAATTAACAGCTTCACCAAGTCCATCAAAGTTAAGTTTGCGAAAAAAAAACGTCAAAAGGTTTTGCAAGATTGACGCAACGCAGACGCTTCGCAGAAACCTTAAGCTCACCAAATTGCGCCAGAACCTTCCGCCTTCAAGCCAAGCTTTACGGCCAAGATTGTAAAGACAGTTTTGTCTATAAATAGAAAAGAACCGTCTTACAATCTAGAGGTTCAGGCAACAAAGCTAATGCAAGCTTTAGCAACAACCTGCAACATCCTGAAGACAAAATTCTGTAATTCACGCGTCACTAAATATTCGCCATATATATATATCGCCCCCGCGTGTGGGGGTTACGTCGAGCAAGTCAAATTTCGGAATACGCAACAAATTAGGTGTATACATCTTACCTGGTTGCATCCACACGTCAAAAGAAAAGCAAGACACATTCACAAACATCCAAAACACGATCACGCCCTTTTTTGCTTTTAGTGTTTGATTATCCAAAGAACGTCTGGGGTGAAATCAAAAGAGAAGATGTTGTTATCTTCCACATTTAGTTTGTGAGACCCAACGCGATTTGGGCACGTTTCACATTCGACCCGTATCACCCCAGTTGACGTCGACTTGGATAGATGATTCACTAAACAGAGATATGCAAGGTCCCAACACCGCATCATCAAGTAGAGCATTCACCAGTGAATCAGGTATGACCAAATCGGCAACTGCACCATTTATCATTTTGGCTGCTTCAGCACATTGCTGTCTGGAAGGAAGATCGGCAATGTTTGATTCACTAGCCACCCTTTCAAACCAACATTGAATGTTGTCAGTTTCTGAAAAAGCGTGAAAACTTTGCGCCATGCACAACATAGGAACCGATGTTGACACCGACTTGATAAGTGCCAAACGTGCTGCATCATTATCTATCCAAAAAATGCATCTTCGGTTGACATATTTCGTGTTGAGATACCATCGTGCAAGGACTGCTGCAAATATTTCTGCCTCGCATATGATCTGCTGTCCAACTTGTCTCAGCCAGCGCCGCACCACGACGTCAGGAATTTGTCCACCAAAAACCAACCGAGTGTCATCAAGCGGATCAATCACAACAAAACCCCACCTTGCAACAGTTCCGTCCCAAGAAGCATCTTTGAATACTAGCAATGGTTTGGTTTTGATAGTCAGGTCAATGACTCGTGGTTGGACCAAACCAATAACTCGGCACATCCAGTCACACAGCTCAGAGAATTCCTGCGCAGTGCAAGGACACCTCCCCGCCGACAACGAGGAACAAGCCCTTGAACACAGCCGCAATGTCACCCCCAATGAATTTGCAGTAGCATACTGTAAGAGTCCTGCAATCACCTGCATATCATGTTTCTTCGGCGGAAAAGTTTTCTTGGCCTCATTGATGAGTCTCTGAATCCTCTCAAGACGTCCCACTTTGTTGCGTACCTCCAGACGACCTGATTGAAGTTTTGACAACTGAACCGTCGCACCAAGCACGTCAAAAGCCTCAGCATATGAGAGCCCCTTCTTTCCCGTGGTCGCATGATGCCACCCCAAGATGGTCAAAAATTTTGACATCATCTGGTCAAAAAGCTCAGCACTCACCGCAGGCTCAATGAGAGGGAAGTCATCATAGAAAACTGTCAAAATGCCCACCAATAGTTTCTGCACCAAAAACTTTATGGAAGCAGAAATGCGATTGAATGCATAAACACTACTGCAAGCACCAAAGGGAAGACTCTGCGATATAAAGTATTTTGGAACACCCTCAACAGTATGAACCAGAGCAACACTGTAAGACAGCGAGGAGTGAGAAACTGGCACTTGACGATACGCCTTCTCTAAGTCCAGGCATTTACCTTTCCATAGGATGCTTCCCCCGAAGTCCGGATGAAGGTCAGATGTCGTTGTCTCCGTTTCGCTCGAAGACATGACTACCTTACCACCACGGATGCACGACCCAACGTATGCAGCTAGCGACGCAAAACTGTCAATATCCTGTAAAACAAGTTTGTTGTTCTGTGTGAAAGCATTGTTGACACCACTGGTCTTGCAATCGTCGATAGCTCGTGGCTTGTTGGCCTCGCCTTGAAGAAGCAAGAATCTACGATTCACCACAACCTGCTCCAATCCAAATTCAGATCGGATCTGTTCAAGAGAGTCATACGGCCCCTTTAAGAAGCCACGCCCAACCTCGTCGAGGGTCACCTGATACAACTGTTGAGCCATGTCTGGATCGTCTTTATGAATGGGAGATGCTGCAAATGACTTGTTCCTCCATACGGATGATTTCACCAAAAGTTCAGGCGAGGTCGTAGCCCTCACCATCTGCTCCGGCATCAAAGGTGATGGAACATGCTCTCCAACCAAGTCAACACCACTTTTCATGAAGTCTACCACGGCTAAATCTTGGTACCCATGCTGTCGTAAAAGCGCCTCCCATAGCAAGACTCTTTTGCCTTCCAACACTTCTTTCATATGCATGGGCAAGGTTGCTTTCCACTGATTCTCCTGCTCGTCCATCTGTTTGGCCATTTTCTCACATTGAATGAGCGCATGCAACCTTTCTCTGCAAATTGCAATGTGACCACGAGTGAGCATACCATGTATGTTTTGTTTGGATAAGCCGTCCACCGTAGCAAAAGTATCAAAAGGATGTACCACGTCCAAACTCTTGGTGAAAAACTCCAATTTGGTATGATAAATTCCATACCTAGCCAGTTCTGTATCGCTCCCGATTGCCCCCCCGGAGCTTGAGCGATGATCCAACAACTTGTGAGGAAGTGATGGTGCTGGGGACATAGTCACAAATGTAGCGAATTCAGGAATCAAAGGTGGATGTCGACGATGTTGTCTATGAGCTGATGCCATTGCTTGTGTTTTGGGGTGAGATATCGACATATTGTCTGGATACTTCAAGGCTTTTGCAATGGCACGGATTGCTGCAAAACACAGCTCATGAGGGTATTCTGCTTCCTCTGAGGTGGAAAAATGCATTCCTTTGTTTGTTTTAACCGCCACATAGGGTTTGTGCACATGAGAATCTGATTCGCCCGGACATTCACGTTCAAGACTGTCAAAAACCTTTGGTGTAGAAAGCCATCGTGTCGACTTTGGGCGCTCGCCACCCCAAGCACAGTTACTAAACGTAACAGGTGATAACTGTTGAAACCAAATTCGAAAGCGTTTGTCGTTGTGAGCGACAATTAATTCCTTGAGAATAGCCCACAACCATGAGTTTGCTGGGTTTTCCAGCGAAACAATCACTCCATGAAGAAAACAAAAATACAAGACCTCAACCACAAAGGAGTAAAGAACGTTACTTTGTTGCACTCTCAATTTGTCAGTTCCGGTAAGAGTCGCAAATCCAAAAAGGTTGCGCTCGTCCCTTAAAGGTTGAGGAGCTGACTGGCCCAATTCTGGCAGCGGCTTCTCACGGGCACGACTGCAAGTGCCACAAGGTGGAGCCATGTGACATGCTCCCGGCACTTGTTCTTCCAAAGTCTGTAGGAGTTGCGATTGCGCAGAACTGTCGGTCAAATCCATCAACAATATTTCATGCTGAGGTCGATGACGGTTACCAGGATGGTCCACTGATATTGCTTTGAAACCTCTGTTAGATGCCGCACTGCTCAACTTAGCTGATCCAGCGAAAATCTCAACAAAGATAATCTGATCTGTAGTTGCATCAATGATTCCATCTGATCCATCATTTGCGCCCCCATGAATTCGTTTAGGTTGCAATGAATTGTCAGGTGATACATCTTGTCTGCGCTTTAGTCAGTCATGCGTACATTCAATATATGGTTTGTGTTTGAAACATTTGTCCTTGAAGCACACATGAAAGCCACGATCACACCGTTTGCCTGCTGCTGCTCGCCTACAACGCCCCCAATTGTAATTGAAACATATCGGTTTATTGTCACTATTCTTCGGCACACATCCATCAGGCAGTTGTGGGGCTGCTCCACTTGATTTCCCACCTTTGGGATTGTGGATTGCCTTTGCCACCCTTGCGCCTGTCGCCTTTTGGATTGTCATAAGGCCCCGGCCGTGGTGGTGGCGCATGAGCTTGCGGCAAAGGCTGCAACAACAGGAGAACATCAGGAGACACCATCAATGTTTCAAACTGAATTTGCACTGGCAAGGTTCCATCTGTGTTGACCTTAAGATTACCTCTTGTAAGCTCTGATAGTTTGGTCCAAATAAGTTTGTCCGCTTCCTTGCACTGTTGGAGAGTTGTACTGCGATACCCATTTGGTGGGCTTTTGCTAAGACACTCAAAAAGCTTCTCATGCCACTCTTCATGTTTTTGGAATTTGATGATACCAGTCAAATCGAAAGCCAACGCACGTCTTCTTAGTGCTGCACGAATCTGGATTTCGCCCTTCAACTCAGACTGCGCTTCAACCTCCTTTTTGGTCATCTTCAAACTTCCATGCGAGTCAAAAACCAACTGCATGTCCTTCTTAGATAGTTGCAATTCGTCTGCACGTGATGCAAGCTTTTGCCATGGCAGCCAAGTCAACTGTTGATCAGATACCATCTGAAAGATTAGATCCACTAATTTGTTTGAAGGCTCCGAATGAACTGAGAAATGAACACCCTCCAGCCTTTTCTTCTGAGCCTCCATGCGGTGCATACGCTCCGCTAAAGGCAAAGTAGCGGGCTCTGAGCTTTCACCACGTTCAACTCGCTGCTTCAATTCAGCTATGGCAATTGCACTTGCTTCATAGAAAAGTTGACGAATGTTTGCTTTCTCAAAATCTGCTAATTCCCGACCTGCTACTTCATTCAATTTATTGAAGAGTACTGAGTCGTCAGGTTGTCCCGGCTGATATGCTGTGAGGTAAGCCAGCCTAGCAAAAGTGTTGATACTAGCATCGTCCAAAGCATCAAGAAGGTCCCCACCAAGGCCAAGTTCCTGTGCTCTTCGCTTGAACACAGGCGTGCTGTTAGCGCCAGACATGACGGCCGTAAGAGAAAACAAAATTATCAAATTGTTATCATCTCAAACGACTCGATATGAATGAACTTCACTGCATGATGTTTCTCACAAAAGGTTTCGAGAAGAGAGTGACGAGTTCAGGAGTCAAAACTCAAAGGAAAAAGTCAGCTTCAAGTTTCAAACAAAGTTTGTTTGACATTCCGATGCGGTGGATGAAAAGGATATCCTGGTTGTCATGCCTGCTCAGTTTGACCCACTATTGGCCAGGAGCAGTGACATGATGGATAAGTGGTCAATCACGGTTTGATTGTACATCCACCCTCAAATGAAAAGTTTGATCATCACGGATTGATGAATCGCAAAGATTGTCACAAAGTTTCTAAAATGCGATCAGTGAATGATTGACACGGCTTGCCAACTGATCATCCGTCAAATGACACACATGACAAAAAAGGTAGGGGGTACGAAACTGTCCGTTTTTGGGATTCCACCACACTTTCGTACCCCCTAAATTTTTGACTCATGTTGCGTTGTTTTGACTCATATGGAATTCATTCATGTGAAACACAAGGTGAGACAATGCAAAGGGGTGAAACAAAACTTAGCCACTCAAGACATGCTATCCAACGGGGTATCCAACGGTCCAAGCTCGTGTCGAGCCCAATCTGGAAAGTCCGACGCTTGGCATTCAACATCTTCTTCGGCACGTTCCGATTCACCTTCTTCATTATGAGATGATAGCGTTGCAGAAGGCCCTGTCAATCTGTCCAGTTTGGCTCTTTCGCACTGACTGCAAAAAGGCATGCTGCTGAGCACAACACTCTTCGGGACAGTGAGGTGAGCTGAGCCAACTGATCGCCCACACATTAGCCTCCCATCTGCTGCAATCACATGAACGATAGATGAAGTGGCATGCATCACAAACCCAGGTTGGATCTCAAAGTCCATATCATCATCATCAATCTCTTCACATCTTTGTACCTCTTCAACTTCTGACGGTTCGATGTCAGATTCATCAAGGTCACTCTGATCATATTGTTCATCTTCCCCTTCAGGAATCAGATCCTCGGCAAAGTCATCAACGCCAATGAGTTGTCGCAGCCTGTCAATCCTGCTCAAGTCGGGGTCAAACTCTGCATTTTTGATAAGCTGCAAAACGCTATGAACTTGGGCTTGCATTGCAACCTCACCATTTCATCCCTCGAATAGGTGAGTGTGGATGATGCATCAGCAGCCATGTGATGTCCCAACAAGCGTCTCGAATCGAAGTCCATCTGATTGGACTTTGCCATCCAGCTATGACAAGTGTATTGAGATGCAACTACAGACATTCCAGACAAACCAATAAACTCTCGCAAAAAAGTAATGGCTTCACCTGTAGACATTGGTCGGTCTATCCACTTCTGGAACGATTCCGACCACGCAGGCATAGTGATGCTTGCATTTTCAAGATCCATAGCCTTACGCGCCTCCATCCACGGCGCTGCCCATGGTTTTGCGTACAGGCCTTTCCCCAAGGCCACCAAAGGAAGAAACTGTCTTTTCTTCTCAGCATTTCCCATCTTGTAGCGCTTGCTCATAGCTTCCACCAACCAGAAATTTGTAGTGGCTGAGAGGACCAAGCTGTCCAAATAAACTGTGTCACCAAACCGTGCACAACTGTATGTGCAAAAAAGGATGTGTCCACAAATCACCTTCAAGTGATCTTCCTCCAAACGATACATCAGTGCTTCCAGATTATAGACAATGTCTGTTGTAAAAGGAATAGCTTGCTTCAGCGGCCATTTCAAGGATTGCATACCATCTGCAATACCCCTCACTCGCATTGACATAATGTCTGAAAGCACATATTTGTATGATACAAAAATGTCATAGACTGGAGAAACTGCTTACCCACGGTTGCACCTCGTCCCGCATCGCGCATTCCCTCCAAGTAGTGACATAGGTCAGCTTCGTTTGCGTGAAATGCCGAAAGTATGCCATGCTCAAAGCACCATGTTTGAAACTGCCACAAAAGGTTTGCTCGCTTGACCAATGTTGATGTAGCTTTGTTGATGAAGACTGAATTGAAAGTCGAATGCAGTTGCGACTCCTCAGAAAAATTTCCTGCATGCTCCTTCAGACACTTTCCAAGCCCACACTGGTCGACGTCCTGCAAAATGATGTGACGAAGTTTCCTCAATGCACCATGTCTTACCACGTCCTCTGTCTGAATCAGTCTGGCTAATAATAACCTCTGTTTGACAAAATTCACAGGTTTAGGAATTTCATGAGATGCACTTGGCGCAACATATTCATCTTGCCCTATTGGTTTCAATGCTCCCAGTCTCGGTTTCTTTGTCAAATTTTCGACAGCAGAATTGTCATCGTTGCTGAAAACTTGTTTGTACCATCCTTGTTCCCAGATCTGTTTAGGCAATGCATTTTCACGAGATGCACTGAAGATCTGATCTTGTACAATCCAGTTCAAGCCTGCCATCAGAAATTTCCCCCGAGTACCATGACGAACGGAAGATTGAAAAAGGGCTCCCGCCCGCCACAACCCTTGATGTGTAAAACACGGTACGACACAAAATGATTTCAAATGCAAGGAAAGGATTTCCAAGATTGCATCAGAACAAGTGAAGTACAAAAAGAACTCTTCAGGAAACAAGTTGACTAGACAGGTTGACAGCTTCAACAGTTCAACGAAATTAAGTTTGCGAAAAACGTCAAAAAGGTTTTGCAAGGTTGACGCAACGCAGACGCTTCGCAGAAACCTTAAGCTAACCAACTTGTGCCAGAACCTTCCGCCTTCAAGCCAAGCTTTACGGCCAAGATTGTAAAGACAGTTTTGTCTATAAATAGAAAAGAAC
>OMLO01004771.1_pt1 | contig 11347 bp, 11 predicted proteins | sample 1674811 | NCBI WGS metagenome assembly OMLO01 (sample SAMN06265003, study PRJEB25207) | coral metagenome | isolation source: Coral host | place: Mexico:La Bocana,Puerto Morelos, Mexico | collected 2008-11-13 | reverse complement strand
GTGACTCAGAGGCCAACCTTTGAGACACTTAGGTGGTACCTTGGCCCAAACCTTGGTGAACCTAAGTGACTCAGAGGCCAACCTTTGAGACACTTAGGTGGTACCTTGGCCCAAACCTTGGTAAACTTAAGTGACTCAGAGGGCAACCTTTGAGACACTGAGGTGGTACCTTGGCCCCAACCTTGGTGAACTTAAGTGACTTAGAGGGCAACCTTTGAGACATTGAGGTGGTACCTTGGCCCAAACTTCGGCGAATAGAAGTCTCGTATCTGGCCATTACTGTCCCATGTAGGCTCAGGAAGCGCCCATCATGCGTCCGACGCAGGAGATGACACGCCGTATGATATCTTGATTGCGGTCCCCTTGGATTGAAAATGGCGATGGTACGGAAGGTTGGCATCTGATTTGCATCGCCACCAGCCATGCGTAGGCTTACAAGAGGTGTTGCTGTTGGTTCAATGCCATTCACAGATAAAAGCCCCCAAGCGAGCTTGCCCAGCAGAAATTGAGGTGTCAAGCCACGAGACGGCCGGGTGTAACAACACGAAACGCTCGCGAAATTTTCAGTTTCCTGCTTGGCCATGCGGCTATGATAGCTCCCGAGCAAGCTGTCCCAGCAAAAATTCGCGTAACAAGCCAAGATACGGCCGCGTGAGACAACACTAAACGCTCGCGAAACCTTCAGCGTTCGTTTTGGCGAAAACTTCAAGACCTGAAACATGTGATTGTTGAATTGTGTGAAAGATGTATCAGTGATGTGGTACGAACAGCTGCAGGGGAGGGGGCAGGACGGCCCATCAATTCCACGGCGTAGTTGCCGTTTCAAGCTCGAACCCACCTGTCCTGCGACCGGGCCGTTTCGACGGAGGCGTGTTTAAAACAAAGACTGACACAGGTTTCCATGAAACAGACACGAGAAACTGCTTGCCCTATCAGGTTGTGCCGTAGAGCTTTGTGCGATGACAGTCCCAGCCTCACTTCAAGCAAAGTCAACATGTCGAGAATGTGCTTGCAGTGACATGTGTTGAGAACCAACTTGTGCAAGAAGCGTTAGAAGATGCAAAGCGAAGCCCCCAGCGACAAAGAACAAAAAAAAAGGAACAAAAAGTAGATTAACAAATTCATACCACCCTCCGGGGTGGTTTTTGTAGGTAAAAACAAGGGGAAATTCTCGCGAAATTTTTTTTTTGGCCCTTTTTTTCGGTACTTAGTGCGTTCGCGCCCCGCGGCCCCGCAAACGCACGAATCCAGGAGCAATATATCGCGACGGCCGCGTCTTCGCCCCCCCGCGTCGCAAGCAAAACGCTGCGTGGCACCCATGCTTTTCAAAAATTTCCGTCCCCAAAATTTCGCGGCCCAAGTTGGCGAAAGCGAGTTCCAAAGAAAAACCGCGAATCCAACCAACTTGCCACAATTTTGGGCCTTCCGCGTTGCGATCGAAACGCTGCGTAGCGCCGATGCGTTGCCAAAACTTTCGTTCCCAAAATTTTCGCGGCGCAACCTCGGAGGAAGAAGGTTCCAAAGGCAAACCTTGGAAGAAGAAGGTTCCAACAACAAGCCGCGAATGAAGCTACCTCGCCACAATTTTTGGCCACCCGCGACGCGAGCGAAACGCTGCGCGGCGCCCTTGTTTCGCGAAAATTTCCGCACCCAAAATTTTCGCGGCCCAAGATGGCGAAAGCAAGTTCCAAGACAGACCGCTAATGCAACCAACTTGCCACAATTTTGGGCCTTCCGCGTTGCGATCGAAACGCTGCGTAGCGCGCAACGTTCGCGAAATTTTTCCTTCCCAGAATTTGCGCGGCGCAACCCTGGAGGAAGAAGGTTCCAAAGGCAAACCTTGGAAGAAGAAGGTTCCAACAACACGCCGCGAACGAAGCTACCTTACCACAAGTTTCGGCCAACCGCGTCGCGAGCGAAACGCGGCGCAACGCACCCGTGTCGCGAAAGTTTCCGCATCCAAAATTTACCCGGCCCAAGTTGGCGGAAACACGTTCCAAAGACAGACCGCGAATCCAACCTAAAACTTTCGCAGCGCAATCGCAGATGGAGAAGGTTCCGAAGCCACCTCAGAAAGAAAAAGGTTCCAACGACTCACCGCGATCGAAGCCAACGCACGCCCCGCCCTTGCGAACCGACTGCCGAAGCATTGCAAAAACAATCCGCCCCAAAATTTGCGCGTCACGCACAAATGACAGCTACAACAAGCCCTCCGCCAAAGGCCACGTCCCAAAGTGCATGAAGCCCAGCTCTCCGACCTTGTTGAAGGTTAGACATGTTAGATGACTTGATCCCTATTTACATTAGTTCAGGTGGAGCCACAAGTGATGCCTGCACTGACTGCACGAACCCAAGAAAAATCTAAACCATGACAAACACACATAGCGGCAACCATTCAGGTAAAAGCCCCTTCAGGGCCACCTCCGAAGAACTTCCTGGCAGTTGACACGGTGTCGCAGGTGAAACACGATGTGAAACAAAACGGGCATGTGCAGTGTAAAGATGAAGATCTGTCGTGTTTTCAGCACAGGTGGCAGCAACAACTGGTCCTCCCCCAAAGAACCAAAATGCATGAAGCTCAGCTCTCCGACCTTGTTGAAGGTTAAACATGTCAGATGACTTGATCCCTATTTACATTAGTTCAGGTGGAGCCACAAGTGATGCCTGCATTGACTGCACGAACCCAAGAAAAATCTAAACCATGTCAGACACACATAGTGGCAACCATTCAGGTAAAAGCCCCCCCGGGGCCACCTCCGAAGAACTTACTGGCAGCTGACACTGTGGTGCAGGTGACACATGATGGAAAACAAAACGGGCATGTGCATTGCAAGGGATGAAGTTCTGTCGTGTTTAAGTTGTTGGAAAAGTCAGCCTGGCAACAGGTCAAAGCCCCGCCGGTGCTGCCTGGCAAGGCAGGTGAAAAAAGCAGAACTCTTTGTCAAGACGAAATACCATCTGGTTACTCAGGCTTTGGCAGTCGACGACGGCCAAGGGCCGCCGCCGCATTCCCCCATGACTTGGAGCCGGCTTCAGCAGTTGTGGCAAAGGGAGGAGGCCCGACATCGTGGCCTTCCTTCTCTTCAAAATTTGACACAGTTTCATTTTGTGGAGCCATACGGTCTGACTTAACTTGTCTGCAGGGAAGCACCTCGTACAAGGCTCCGCCTCCCAAAAGGAACATGGTCTACAAGGCCAAGGTTTTTTGAAGACTGAGAAATTTCAGGACATCATATATGGTCCATATGGTTGCACTCGACTCCATTGTATATCGGAAGCTCCACAGAATTCGAGAAAGTCTCATTTTATAAATCACTGAGTTTTGCCATGTAGACCAGTTGCTCGAACCAGCCTCTCGGGACAAACCTCACCTCGGTAGTGAAAATGGGCGGCCGTGGACGCTCCTATGGCGGTCGGGGCGCCTCTAAAGGCAAAGGAGTTGGGGCCCCCGTCAGAGCAGTATCAAAGGATTCGACCCTGCACTTAGATCTCTTAAGGGCCTATCCGGCCGACGATGGCTCAATTTTGCTGCATCGCCAAGGCGCGCGTTCCGACGCGCAGATCCTTGAACCATCCTTCCTGACCCAACTGATGAGCTCCGACAATCAAGAGCTGCTGAACAGACCAGGAAAAGGTCTCAGCATGCTCGCTGGGAGTTTGATCCATGGTGCGATCGCATTGCAGCGATCAGACGAACCAATGGTCCAGGGGGACCGTGCCGCCTTGCTTGGCCACCTGCAAGAGCTCGCAGAAGCGTGCGAGAAGCTAGACTCGACCAGAAAAAAGGAACCGTCAGTGCCAGAGGTCAAGAAGGCCCTACAGGAAGTGCTTACGTTCTTGAACACCGTTGAAACCTCCGGCCTGCAGCGGCTGGCAGTGGTCAGCGCCCACTGCTACATTTGTGCAATGCAAGTGCTGGAGGCCGAAATTGAAGGATCTGTGGGTTGGATCATGCATCACGAAGCACCATCTCTTGAATGTTCAGAGAAGTCCTAGCCACGAGACGCATATGAGTTCTAATTCAGTTGTCCATCAAAATCCAGAAAACACCTTACAGATTCACACAGATCACCCGAACAGTGTTGAGGTCATAAGGTTCTTTCACCAAGGGTGACCTAAGAGACAAGGATTGCTTTACGTGAACCACGTAACAAAACCGGCCAGGCGCAGACCATCTTGGCCAATCGGGAACAGTGGGCGTCTGAAATCGCCAAACAGATCTCGAACCATCACCAGTCATTCCGAAGCTTTGTGGAAAAACCTACCTCAGATGTGTCGCTCTTAGAAGCCTTGACGGCAAGCGTCACTTCCACGGCCGCTGGAGCCGCCCCAGCGGAGGACTTGTTTGCGCCGCCAGCCGCGAAGGCAGCGGCGGTGGCCCCCGCCGCCACGGCCACTGGAGGCGAACGGGAGCGCAAAAAACAAACCAACTTGGCAAGTAATTTGAAAGACATGGTTCTGATATTCCGACCTGATAGACGTGACGACTCATGCACACACGTGGTATGCACGGTCCGTGTCATATCGTTCTAGATGAAATCATGAAAACATACAAGAACCTGGCACACATTTGTTCTGTGACTATCCTGAGGTCTTTTTTCGACGGCTCCAGAGGAACCGGCCCTTTTTGCCGCAACTCGAAGATCAGCGTTGAAGAAGACGCATGTTGCTCCTCCTGGGGCCTCAGCAAAGGCTACCGGGCAACCACCGCTGAAGAGGCCTCGGACAACAGAAGCGTTGCACATGCCGGCATCCTTGCAGAACCTCACGGCACATCCAGAGAACCTGGACCAAGCACTAGAACTCAGCGCTGCTTTCCACGTGCTTGAGCTAGGATTGCATGAAGAATGGCTCGGACATGGGCTCATCGTGACCTGGTCAGGTCACGCTGACTATCCAGCAGAGGCCATGACCATCGAACTCGTGGAACTGATCAGCCAAATCCAAGCTGATCCGAGCGATGCTGAGGTGGCCAATCGCCTCAACGAGATGCAGAGGGCAATTGTGAAAGGATTGGTCCCCTGGAATGCAGCAGTGGCAGCGTACGCCAAGACGTATAGTCTTTGCGTCACTGCACGAACGGAGATTCGAAAAGAAGAAATTGTGGAGCTCATGGAAGGCCTTCCACGGGTCGTCCGTCACCTGTCGGGTTTGAGTCCGACCAAGAAATACGCGCGCCAGAAGGCGCACAACTGGCAATCCGACGTGTCCAAGTTACTCACTCTGGCATACTTATGCCTCGAATCTCACAGAGTCACCGAGGTGCCTGCGGCAGAGGTGCCGGAGGCTGAAGCCACCCAGCTGGAGGCGGACGACAGCGAACAAGAAGATGTGGACATGTCGGCAGATCTTTCCGCTCTGGCGGCGGCCGTTCGCGGCCCTGAGTGAAAATTTTTCGGCCAAGAAGTGATCCATCTCGTTTGGCAGCAGACATTGGATGTCGGCCATGAATAGCAAAACTTTTCCTTGATAAGAAATCTTGTGTAGCCTCTTGTTTCAGACCAGATAGAACGAAAACGCATTTCTGATCCTAAATAGCATCCAAACAGTGACCTGCCAACACGCTGCATAGGATCCTGGTATGGCAGCACAGCAGTGGGTGTCGAGAATTGAAAAAAATTGAAAACTTTTTTGTGGATATGCATTTTGTGAAGCCCATTGTGTTGAAACCTCACCCTTCTTCGATTCTGGACAGCATCCAAACTGCAACCTGCCAGCACGCAGCAGATGACCCATGTTTGACGGTCAAACTTTGGATGTCGGAAATTGAAAAGAAAACATTTCCTTGGCAATAAATCTTGTCAAGCTAATTGTTTTGAGACCTGATGGAACGAAAACACATTTTCGATCTTGAACAGCATCCAAACAGTGACCTGCCAACACGCAGCAGATGGTCTTTGCATGCCAACGGAACTATGGATGTCGGAAATTCAAAGGTCACTTTCTCCTTGGTTAGAAACTTTCCGAAACCTAGTGTTTTGACCAGAACTAAAACTTTCCGATCCTGAACAGCGTCCAAACAGTGACCAGCAAACACGCAGCAGCCCTTCGGGTGTCGGAAATCAAATTCCAGAATCTAGTCTTGGTGATGACCTTGTGAAGCTGAGTGTCATCAGATGAACTGAAAAGCCATTTCCGATCCTGGACAGCACCCGAAGCGTCCTGCCAGCACGACCGTGAGATTCCCTTCCGGTCCCAAAAAAAGCCCTTCAGGTTCTGAACGCTGCATCGCAGCTAACAGGTTGCCAGTTTTTGACATGCAGATTGCATCATCATAGTTTAAACGTTGCCTGTCGTGTTTGCCTTGTCATACCAGGTTCCTGACCTCTGAACCGACAAAGCCTCTGGGAAATGACTGCGATTTTGAACCAAAAGTTTGCAAAGGCTTGAAGCCACGAGTGCGCCTATTTTCTCTCTCCTCGGCAACAGAACTTCCGATGTCGGAAAATGTTGTCATGTTCCGTACGTGGATCTGGACTCAAGCGGCAAGGTTGCCATGTTCTGTATGTGGATATGAGTTCCAGCAGTTCAATCGGTTGATACACCAAAGTTCAAGAACGCACACAAGTCCTGTGACAGTGCCACTTCGATAGTTTAAGCAGGTGCACAGAAATACATGAATCATATGTTAGCCAACTTGAAGGCAGTACACATCGCATCCCTCCTATCGGACGTGCCCTTTTCATGTTGGAGGCGTTGCAGGCACTGAATCGACAGCTCGAGGACGGTAGTTGTCTTTGTGCGAAACTGTGATATCTTTTTGCTCCACTTGCAGACATTCAGTGGTGTCCGCCCATATATATATATATATGCCAGCCTATATATGGATATATATATATATATTTCATATATGTATATATATACACATGACATGTGCATCGTATACCTATGCACATATGGCCTACTGATAGACACACATAAATAGGCAGCAATATACATGTATATATTCCTTTATATACAGATACTGAAACGTCCACTCCCCGCCGGTCCGGGCTTATATCCTTGAAACTTCCACCCCCGGCCAGTCCGCGTTCGCAGCCGAACGTATGAAACTTCCACCCCCGGTGTAGCGGTTGAAACCTGAAAACAAAAACAATGTATGAAACTTCCACCCCCGGTGTAGCGGTTGAAACCTGAAAACATCGCTCTTCCACCCCTGGCTGAAAAGGTTACCGTGCCACATATGTCTAATGCAAACTGCCTAAGATGTCTACCTGAACAGGAGCCACAAGAGGCACCAGCAGGACCCGTGCGACCAACGGCACCAAAGTACTGTTTGGGCCTGCTAGGCCGAGCCTGTCAATTCGGTGAAAAGGGCAACGCAGCAAGGCTGCATGGTGGCCAAAAGTGCATCTTTTGTGACTTGACAAAGTTGAACCAGGCATTTTTGGAAGGTCCCAGCTCCTTAGCAGTGCGGAAGCGATTCAACCGCCTGACGCCCCAAGCCCAGGGCGTGGTGTTGAATCGAGTGAATGAGCCAGGGTATCGACAGTGGTTGCAGAAACACAGTATATATGGCAATGAAGCCATGTCCAACCCTGTGTTACCACAGGGCCCGATTGAGAATAGTTCTTGGAAACGGGCCGACCCATTCACGCCCGCCGAACTTGCCGAAAAATACCGACTGGCGCAAGCCCTCTGGTCTACGGCCTCGGAAAGCAGGCAGGGCTTGAGAACATGGAAAGAGCCTATTCGTTGCTCACTTTCTGTCCTTCTATGCATTCATGTCGTGAACCATCATAGTTCTGTTATTGCACCTTCCAAGACTCCAAAAAAAGCATACTCCACGCATCAACAACACTCGCTGTTTGGAACAGGTACTGCTCTGCTGGACCCAGCCGTTCTCCCAAAGAGTTCCGAGACAAGGTCGTGGACGACCGAAGGAAATCGTTCAACATGATGAATATCCAGGTACCTCGATTGGATCCTGGGACAGAAGTGACCAACAGCTGCCCACTACCAAAAGCAGGGAGTTCGGTCTTGACCGCACAAACACAGCTGTGGTGTGAATTCAATTCCTGGGGAATATGTCCAGACTGTCAACGCGTACAACCGCGAGATCTCACTGTGCAAGGTTTCCAAGGCCTTTGGCGACCCAACAGATTGTTCAAGAAGTGCATCTTCTGTGCTGCCACCAAAGCAGTTCCTTCTGTCGTTCACCCTCCCGCAGAGCTACGCCAGTTGCCACCAGAGCTCATCGCAGCATTGTGTCCCTTGCAAGTCAACTACGGGCCTTGGTTACAGGCAAAGGACAGATTTGGCCGTGGCAATGGTTATCGTTTGCACGGAGGCATGATCAACTTTGCATGGCAACCCATCTCGGTGGAACAGCAGCTGCAGCAACTCGCACCAGAATTGCAGCCTCTCGCAAGGACAGCCCTGCAAGAGCTCTTGCGGTCCTCCGGGCCGCGCAGGGAGAACTCTGCCTACGGTGAGTTTTACTCGGAGCATCATGCTTTTCTGACCAAACACACAGCTCCGACCGAACGAGAACGAAAAAGGTGGCTTCGGTTTCTGGAAAGGGAAGGCCTCGAGTGTGCATTATGGCCACATTTGTTCCTACAAAGACAACAGTGCATGACTTGGGCACGACTGCAGTCGACGACCCGTCAAGCCCGCGGGCAACATCGCAGCACTTTGGAGGAACGCAAAGATGCCCTTTGGAGACAGGGTCCCGAAGAAGAAGACGATCCTGCAGACGTGGCCGGTGTGAGGCGCACGTACATGTCCCATGTCCTGTCTGAGATCTTGGATTTTGGTGCCTCGTACGAGATCTTACACTTCACCTACGATTTGGCTTTGTGGACAGACATAGGCTCAAAACGAAATCTTGGATATGGTGTCCCTTTGCGACTGTTGATGAAAGGCCACTCTTTCAGTAATGAGTACTGGCAGAGCATGCATCGTGCTCTGGTGGATTTGGTGCGACAAAAAGGGTACCCACCTGTCTTTTCGACACACAGTCCCTTGGAATGGTCTTGGCCGAATCATCACCTCATCATCGATGGCATGGCAAAAACTCAACGAGGTACCGAGCACAAAAGGTTCAAGTCGTGGTACACAGTGTATACACAGAAGCACGTATAGAAAAAACATGTATATGTAGCTATATCTTGGTATTGCGCATTCCAGTCCAGCCTAATGTAAAGGTTAACTTCTGATCTACTGCGGTCAGGTCGTATGGAATACCCTATCCTGGAAGCTTTGCATCAAGCACATCTTCTGTTGCAATTGGGCAAGAGCTTTGTTTCGGGCCACAACCAAGAGCGTCTGCGGCTGAACCGACGACATGAGCACCAACTGCTACAACGACTTCGTGTGGATGGACAGCTTGCCTCAGTCGACACCTTTCTGCGATTGGAATATCAGGATGGTAGAAAAAAGGCTGCAACACAAGATTACCATGGGTCTGGGAGAGCGCACTTGCACCAGCTCAATTTCGTCAGAAAGAATGATCGAGGCACGGAAACGCAAGCTTTGGCACTGGAGCAATGTGTGGCCGCATCGGTGGACGCGACTGACGGTTGGCTTCAAAATGTGGTCGTTGCTTCACAGGCAGATCGGGATGGAAATTCTGGTTGGCCCATCCACGCAGAAGAAAGCCGATTCGACCCTGAAGGAGGACAGTACCTGATCCACCACAGTCATGCGGACCATTCTCAAGGCATTCGTAGTTTCTTTCAATCTCTTTTGGAAGTCACAAAATGCCATCAAGATGTCCAGGTGGATGGCCACGGACAAAGCAACCTGGCGGCCTACACGGCCAAGTACGCACCGAAGTTTTCGGATGCCATGCGGGATGAGTTGCTCAATGATGACGCAGCAGCAAATTCCGTGGCCGCAGGGGTCCTATCTCGGTATCATCCTGGGGTGCCTGAAATGGCACATCAACTTTTTGGAAGCATGTTTCATCCTTGGTATGTCAGCACAGCTTCCAAAGGAAAGAAGGACTTTAACGTCCCCGTGCCCGACCAAGCTGAGTTTCCAGCGGAGATCAAGCGCTACACGGAATGCAAATGGCGTGGTCCTGACATGTGCCTTTTGGACTTCCTCAGAAAAAGCAATGAAGAAGGTGGCATTGCAGGATGGCTCAAAGAGAAATGGCAAAAAGATGGGCAAGGCGCGGACCTCACATCCTTTGCACAAGGCTACGTTGCAGATGGTGAGAAAATCGTGGCTTGTGCAATGGGTTCCCGCTTACGGGACAAGTACTTTGGCCAATGGTTAATGTTGCATGTTCCTTTCAAAGAACCCAGAGAATTCATGGAAGCACCTGGAGTCAACAAAGCGCCACAAACAGACCGGTATCTTGCGGCCTGTTTGGCTTGCTCCCATCCAGTGGCAACAGCTCAGTGGAACAACCCAGCACTGCAGGAAGAAGACATGTTGCAAGAAGGTTGCGGTGTTCGCTACCGTCAAGAAGTCCTCGAGCACATTGCGACGCAGAGCCACCTGGTGCGTGGCTACATGAGTGGCAGATTCCAGGCATGCGACCTTCCTGTGCTCAGTCAACCCAAGACAATCAGAAGACAGTATCGCTTGGCGATGCTCCCACAGTATGTCTCCCAAATCGGAACAGGCCAAAAAACAGTTGAAGGACGTCTAGCCAGAGGAACAGTACTTCGAATCCGAGTGGCAGATCTCCTGCTCGTCGGAGATCTTACCCTGGAAGTGGCAAAGATTGAAACTTTTCCAAGCTTTCGCCAAATGCTGCAACATGTTGGCTACCTTCAAGCCCTTCCCAACGCACAATCGCTGGATGAAGCTGTGGCTGAATACCTCAGTGGCTTGACAAAAAAGGTTTACAGCACAAAGCTAGGCCGAAGTGATTCCAGTCTTAACTCATCCTGCCTCACAATCTGCACACTAAGGTTTCCCGGGATATGCCGAGAACGAGCATCAATGTGGAGTTGTGGCCTTTCACCTGATCTGGCCAGAAGCCATTGAAGAGAAGCAAGCTTGGAATGTGGAACAAGCCCGGTGGTTGAAACTTATGCTGGATGACGTCCACCGAGGAAGCCATGCCTATCTGTCAGTGGAAGAAGACATGTGGGACAAGGTGCCAATGTGTCAAACTAGACCAAAAACATTGTTTTACATGTGTGAAATACGTTTCTAAGTTGAAACTCTGTCTTTTGAGCTCCATGTCGTGTTCGAACCCCAACAGGCTCGCGATCAATGTTGGCGCGACACGCGCATCCGTGCTTTAGAAGGGCCTCCAGGATCTGGCAAAACAACGGTAGCGTGTGCTCTAGTGGATGAAGTGCTGGCGCAAGGTTTGGAAGTGCTATGGACAGTGTTTACGGCGCAATTAGCAAAGATCGGAAGAGCGTCGTGTAGGGAAAGA
>OMLO01004770.1_pt1 | contig 11348 bp, 7 predicted proteins | sample 1674811 | NCBI WGS metagenome assembly OMLO01 (sample SAMN06265003, study PRJEB25207) | coral metagenome | isolation source: Coral host | place: Mexico:La Bocana,Puerto Morelos, Mexico | collected 2008-11-13 | reverse complement strand
GGGGGGGGTTGGGGGGGGTCCAAAACCCCCCCCCCCCCCCCTCCTTTGAGCAGCATTTATTTTTACTTTGACTCTTCATAAAAAAGATAATATACACACTGTGCATTACCAGTCAAAGGATTGCAGCACCTACATGTGCATAAAATGTTTGAAGTCTACATGTATGTGTAGTATTCATGGACAGTACTTGTAATTACATGCATATAAAATTTACTGATCTGGTAGTTAAATGCATTTGTGTCAGGAATGTGTCAAGAATGCTGGAACTGGCAGGGGGTATAATTGGAAAAAATCTTTTTGGAGGCATACATGTACATGTAGGCCTGAACCCTCAAAAAATCTTGCACCTACTGTATGGCATTTGACATTCGACTAATAGGGTTACAAGTTATTAAGGTGTACAACAACCTCCTCCTTTCAGGAATTCTTGGATCAACCCCTGTTTTTGGCAATTTTGAAAATTGTGTTAGTAACTTTTCAATACAATTGAAAACAAAGGAAAGCATCCACATGCACTTTAAGCTTTTGGGTTCCTGACTTTAAAAAGGAAATAAAATTCTGAAAATACATGCATAAAAAAGTGCATTGAGCTGAAACTTAAAAAAATGTATTTTTACCTTCCAGTTAGAAGTGGTGGAAAATTTGATGAATCACTATTTGGAAAACCTACATGTAATAAAATATTTAGATAGCCGGAACTATGAGCTTAACATGTAATTTAATATAAGGGTTGCATGCAGGTTATACAAAAATATACATGTATATGATGACTTATAATTGTGACATGCTACATCCGTTTGACTGGAGACACTCCCTGAAGTCACACAGTAATCTTAACCATGCTAGTGAGTTAGCGAAGCTTACAAATGTAGTTTTTTGAGCATTAGCCCTTCATTGTAGTATTGCTATGAGCACTGTGCATTGACAAAGGGCTAACCCTCAATATGTCAGCTTTGCAAACTCACTTTGGTGCTTAATATATACTGTATGTAGCTATAATATGCAGCAGTTAAGAGAAGGTGTATTCTGTGTTTGCATGCAGGCGCTCTTCATATGTCAGCCGTGGAGAAGGTTGTTATGACTCAGATGACAGTGGAATGTCTGATTTCATAAATGACGATTTAGAAGATGATGATAAAGACGAAACAGACTCCAATGTGGAGAGTGACCAGAGTTGCAACAGCATCAAGAAAGACTCAGGGGTGTGCAGTGTAGAAGTCAATAATAAAAGACGCAAGAAAGGAGCAGTGCTTAGCTCAGAAGATGAAATACAGAAATCTTGTGATAGTGACAATGATAATGTCCCTTTGTCAGAATTGGTGAATGAAAAAAGGTTAAAAGAGAAAATGACTCCAAGTCACGCTGATCCAAATTGTAGTGAATCAGAGGAGGAGTTTACACCAAAACTCAAAACAGCTAACAAAAGAAAGAAAATTATTCCGTGTAGTGATTCTGATGAGGAAAATAAATCTGCAAAACAGGAAAGCAAACTAAAAGCTCTTAATGATGAGAGGAAAAATTCTGATACTGATGATGAAATGTCAAAGAATTCTCCAGCTAAATCTGTCTCTTTGAGGCCAAGGTCAAGGCGACTGCAGCACCTTTTTCAGAAGCACGAAGACAAACGTCGCAAAACATTTGATTCTCTATTAAAGAAAAGACAAACCGCAAAACTGGATCCAAAAGTGAGACATGCACAAAAACAGTTGTCAAGAGATAGTGATGAATCTGAAAGCAGTGATGCATCTGGTTCAAAAGAAGGGCAGGATCCTCTAAAAGAGGCTGAAGCATGCTTTGAAATACACAGCAGTGAACTTGAGGAAGATGATGAGGACAGAGACTTTATAGTCAAAGATGAAGAGACTTCTGATGAAGGGTTGAATTCTGATGGTACATCACAGTTTCTTAAGCTTTTAGACACATTTACAGGCAAGCAACAGGATGACAAAGCTGCATGTAATGGTATGGAAGATATTCCTTGCAGCAGTGAGGACACTCGTTTCAGAAGACGACAAAAAAGAAGGAAAAGGAAAAAGGAGAGAAAAGCATCAAAATGGAGGCGCATCAAGATGGAGGAAGACAGTGATGATACTGATGCTAATGATACAGAAGTCAGTGAGATTTGTAATAGATATCCACCTCTTCACATTGCTGTTCTCGAAAATGATGTGCCTTTGGTGAGTAAGCTGATAAAAGAAGATCCTGATTGCGTTTATGAAATTGGTTACCGAAAGAGAACAGCCTTGCATCTGGCAGCATTAGAAGGCAAAGTGGAACTAGTGAAACTTCTTCTTTACCATGGTGCCGATCGAACTGCTGTGGATTGCTATCATCTTCCAGCCATTGCTTATGCTCTGGATGGACACCCAGAATGTGTTCAGCTACTACTTGATCACACAAACATCAAGAATATTAGTAAGAGTATGGCAAAAAATCTGCAAGAAATGAACTTGTTACACTTTGCCATCGGAGAAACAAGAGATGGCTTAAATTGCCATAACCGAGCAAAGTGTCTGGAACTTTTGTTTAGTAAAGACATGAAGACCTCTACAAAGCTGTTACAACAAAGTGATGTTAGGAAATTTTTCCCTTTGGTTGCAGCTGTATTTGCTGGACAACATGAGGTGAGCAACTGAACTTTTCTTTTTGTTCCACTAATGTGTTTGTGGTTTGGTAATTTTCAAGGTGACTTTTTTGTCATCTCTTTTGTGTCACATCCATTTATATTCAGTAATCTGAAGGAAACATTAGTCTGCCGCAAGCTAAGTGCTCTATGCCACAAGTGCTTATCACAGTTTCTGTAGCATTAAATGACAAGATGTGTTTCAAATTTTCCTGTACCCACCCCTGTAGTACATGTACATGTAGCTGTATTTTCCTTCAACAGTGTGTCCAAGTCTTGCTTAGAATGGGTGCAGATACGTCTGCTTATAAGACAGATGATGGGGGAAATATCCTGCATTTTGCTGTGGAGTGTGCATCTCATTTTAAAGGAACATGGGAGGCAACCAAGGACACTTCACAGTGCCTGAAAGAGCTTCTAAAGAAAACAAAACTTGTGGTTGACCAGCCTGATAACAATGGTATGCTTAGCAAAATTATTACTAGCTTGTTGCTTGCCGCCAATCAAAATCAAAGATCAATGTTCTTCTTATTTTTGTCTTAAAACCCTCATTTTTATTGACCATCACTCTATACCACAGTATACTTGTACATATACAACTGTATATATACTCAATTCTTGATTCTTTACATCCTAAAATTTGGCATGTACCGGTAATTTGCATTTTGAGACGAGAGAACCAAGGCCGAGACAAGATTGCTAACTTTCCTTTAAGTGTTAGCCATATAATATTGCCCTTACAGTATTTTAAATGATAAGCAGCATGTCCTTGCTTAGAACCATACTGGCTGGGTTAGGTAATGTTGGCCCTTGGTTGGTTTTGTACAAACTTTGCTACAGTAATGCATGGTCCATTCAATGTATAAAATTATGTATTACCATATCCTTAGGATAGTATTCCCTTGGTACAGGTAGTATGGCCCTAATGTTCACCAAGCACAGGGCATGTACGGTTCTACATGTATGAGGTACATATACAGGTACATTAAACTGGATTGTATGACTACACCCTAACATTTACTCAGGTTTGTTTGAATCATTCACCAGGTTTCACTCCATTGATGTATGCCTGTGAGAGTGGGGACGCTAAATGTGCCAAGCTGCTTCTGGAAAATGGTGCTTCAATCAAATGCGTGGTCAGTGGAAATTTCTGTTATATTTTTATTTTCATTTCTTGAACATAGTAAGAAAAATTAGTGTAATAGTTTATTTTAAAAATTGATTGATAAATGAGCATTGTATTCAACTAGTAAAAACCACTCTCAAACTGTATTAGTATAGTAAATTTAGATGACTTCAGTAGAAATTGTATCATTGTGCACACCGCTATTCACAACAGATACATGTACATTGTAGATACACTAGCCTTAATTTTAAAACAATAAGAATTAAAGCTACATCTGAGAAGGTTGTGTGATAATATCATTATGTTTTTATTTAGCACTTGATACATGTACATACATGATTCAATGTACAGTACCTGTGAATGTTATGTGACAAAACATTTATTAATTACTGAATAGAAACCTGTTGCATGCTGAACTTCATGTAAACAGTCAATTATGTAGATGTTTGGTAGATTGAGAAATGATGTGAAGGCACAAGGTTAAGACAAAGGTTTCCATGGCTTGTTCAAGTTACCTCAGTATTCCATGAGTGCTGGTGTTACTGTACCCTGATACATTTTGTAGAAATTCAGGGAAAGTGATATACATGTAATATTATAATTATACAGATAATCACTTGGAATGTTTGTCCTTGAAACACACCACTAGGGCATTATGGGAATGATTTTTTTACAAATTGTTCTGTGTGTTTGATTCCCATTAGGACAGTTATGACACATCAAGTCTTCATTTAGCTGCCATGTCAGGGGACACTGAGTGTGTCCAGTTGCTACTCGACTTTGGACACCAGGTTGATTGTGTTGACAAATGTGGTTGGCCACCACTATTATATGCCAACTTCAAGGCTCACGAGAGCTGTGTGCTGGCACTCATGAAACCTAAACCAGAGCAGGTGTTTGTGTTGGGAACACTGTTAAGAAAAGCAAGGAATGAGTTGGACAAGAAAAGAACAGTCAAGGTACATTGTACATGTATACTGTATTCACTGTACTGGTATTGTTATTGTATACTTGTGGCGACGTTGCCGTGTGTACATGAAGTTAAGCACTGTCTACCAGCTTATGTCATCAGCTGAAAGAGAGCTTTCACATAAATGTATCATGTATCATGGGATGAAAACTTCACAAGAAAACACACTTGGATTAATTTGAAAGATTACAGGCCTGAAAAGCTGGCTGAGCTTGTGAATAATCCTGTTTTCGTTCTTACTTTTTCGTAATGTAGCATGGTTGCTGACTGTATAGTTTTCAATTGGCAGTTACCTTTTTCCCACAAGTACATGTAAATCATAAAAGAGGAACGTGTAACACGAATGTGTAGTAAAATGTTTTTGCTTTTGTTGTAACGTAATTGTAACAACAGTTTATTTACTTTCTTAAACATGTATGTGTACATTTACATGTACATGTAGGTTCCATTTGATTTAGAAACTTTAAGAAACTGTGTAAAAACTAAAGAATTATTTGTGTTCAATCGTGTTGTCCAAAGGTTGTCAAGAATGTGCTTGTTTCCCTGGTAAATCATGATGCCTACTACACAGTCTTCAATGATTTCATTCGGCAAAATCCTGAAATGCTTGATGAGAACAACTATGGTCTCCTGCAGCACATTTGGAGAGCCATTCTGGATTTTGACAACAAGAGAAGATGGTTCCTCAAGAAACTGTCACAAATTAGGTAGGTTTATCTGGGAACTGCTTAGTTACAATGTACTTCCATTGCGATGACGACAGCTTACTTATATACATGTACACACACAATGTGCATACACCCTGCAGGTCACGTACTGCAATGGAAGAGACCTCTGGCCAGCTCGGCTTGAGTTTAACTTTGCCTAAATGTTACTTAGCCACATTAAACAATGCATTTTTTCAGCTGAAGTTTGCTTTATTTTCTGGATAATGGATATAAAAAACACATGGTTTTTGCTAGCAGTGTCTTTAGAAGTTTATTAGTTGAAAAGCAAACAGGTAGACTGTTTTTAGTGTATGGGGAGCAGGGGTGGCGCAGTGGTGAGAGCGCTCGCCTCCCACTAATGTGTCCCGGGTTCGATTCCTGGACCAGGCGTAATATGTGGGTTGAGTTTGTTGTTGGTTCTCTTCTCTGCTCCTAGAGGTTTTTCCCCGGGTACTCCGGTTTTCCCCTCTCCTCAAAAACCAACATTTCCAAATTCTAATTCTACTGTAGCTTGGAAAGTGTCCCCGATTAGTGCATGAGCGCTAGAAGACATTGACACTTAAATAAAGTTATTATTATTATTATTATTATTATTATTATTATTATTATTATTATTATTATTATTATTATCAAATCCCACAGAATCTTAGTTGTCTTTCTTTTAAGTCCAAGGAAAAAAGCATATTGAGCGGAAATCTGGGAAAAGTTGTTTACATCAGTCAGTTATTGTGATATGAAAAACAACATTTGAATCAATCAAGCGTCAATTGAAAGGAAATGCAGTACCTTTGAACAGAAAAAAGATGCAATGCTTTAGAGTTCTGTCAACTAATATTTTAAGCGTAGTGTTGAAGTATCTTGCATTCCTGCCTGGTGGTTAATTGAGAGACATCATAAAGGCTTGACAGCACGTTTTTGCATCGTGATACTTTCTAAAAGAAATAGAAAACATGGTATCTGTGTTTCTATCCAGTTATAGAAAGTTTGGGAGAACTCAAAAAAGCTGTGGAAACACAGTAAATGTTTTCTACTTTTGCATTACGGGTGTAACATTTTCCGGATACCTAAATGTCAGATTTCCTACCCTTTTATGTACCTCAATTTGTGAAACCCCTTTTCATTTTGTATGAGGCTTAAAAAATGAACCCCAATCAGTGAGAGCCCCCCTGTATAGGCCGTTGTAAGGAGTACTCCCCCCCATCCCTGGCAATTGCAGGATCATATCCTGTGATGATAGACTGCCTGTATGTACATGTTTGATATTACTGTTGAAATATTGTGAATTTATTGAAACATTTCAGAGGAAGTAGCCCATATAGCTGGGCATGTGAAAGTCTATCCCTGGACATCGACAGAGAAAATGTGCTAGGCAGTGCAATGAACCAGATGGGGAGAACACTTGGACATGCACTACGAAAGAGATCATTGCATGTCACCTTTAAGAATGAACCTGGTAATTTATAATTTATATCTTGTTAAACATTATCAATATAACACTAAGGATCTCAAAGTGTCAGAAGTCGGTATTTACATAGGTCTATAAATTTACGATAAAATATAAGAGTTAATGTATTGAACTTGATGTATCAAGGTCAGAATTTATATGCATTCTTCGCCATCTACGGGGTATATTACGAACTCACAAAGTGACCAGCTCCCAGATGGCTTGATAGCTCAGTTGGTAGAGCACTGCGCTGGTATCGCAGAGGTCATAAGTTAGGGCGCAGCCCGAGTCAACTATCACGCATAGAAATCGAGTTCGAAAATTCTAATCGTTTTAGTATAAATCTACTAGTCGTTTAAAACTTTGTAAAAATCCTCTTCACAGACACTTCGAAAACGCCAAAAAGCGGCCGTCATTTTGTTAACAAGGGCACACTGCTACGCTACTCACTATCTATCACAGAATAGACAGTGTGTAGCGTAGCCAATCAGAGCGCGGCATTTGTGATAGAACGCTAGTAGATTTATACTAAAACTCGGTAGAAACACGGTACATGTTTTCTGTTTCTTAACTCTGCATGTATTAACCAAGTAACAATGCTCTAATTTTGTGCTTTGTCATTTGAATTTTCCTAAAGGTATCTGCACTGGTCCTAAGAGGGAATTCTTCGCTTGCTTCTGTAAAGATGTTATTGATCCTAAACGTGGCCTCTTCATAGTCACAGATGATGCTCAATACAGGTAAAATTATGCTTTTTACCTATAAATAAATTTTTCTGATGTTTTTTTGTACACGTTTCCTTAATCAAGCTGCTCTGTATTGATTAAGAGTACTAATCTTTTTGTACAGACCTCACTGCACTTGAGGACCAATACTTAACAATACAGCCCATGTGCTTAGTTAATAAACTGTATTTATTATATGGCCTGTGTTTGTAGGGAATTATTCTTCCGTAATGCTCAGGATTACGGGCTTGCGCGCACACTTTCGGATGTAAAGTGATCACTTCCGCTGCGCTAGCTTTGGCTTTTTTGAGATTTTCCCGTAACGACCGAACGGTCGAGGTTATGGAGTAGTTTATTTTACGTTGTTTCCATGCAATAATTATGTTTCTTTGGTGCACTGATCATTTGTTTGCCTTTTGCCTTTTTCCAAACATGTACAGTCCAGTGCCAAATGCTTACTTTGCTAAATATGTCAAAGAAACACCGCAAGACTCTTCACAGAACACTGCAAGCCTGCCAGACACATGTACATCAGTTCAGCAAGAAGCACATCCATCAACAGAGTGTTCGGATGAAGAGTTAATGTCCGCGTTATCGCAGGCTGAAGAGCTTGCCCCAACTACAGCAAACACCAGTCATGATGATGCAGAGCGAATCACTGAAGATAGTCAGACGGCGAGCAATCTGCTGTCTGACGCACATCGTGCGACAGAGAATCATGATGTAAGCCCGCCTGGAGAGGAGGAGACCAATTTAGGCAGTAGCGTATCAGGACATGAAGGTGCAACGTTAGTTGATGAGGAGATGAACATGGCGGACTTGTCTAGTCAAGTTGCGTCTGATGAGAGAGAAGAGGAAAAAAATGAGAGAAATCCTTTATCTGAAGCGTACAGTGGTACATCTCACATCACTGGACAAAATTTATCTAGAGATACAACGTGGATTTCTTGTATGGTGGGTAAAATGATTTCATGTATGTGTATAGACCTGCACAGTACTTTAAGACTATTTTACCCTTTCACTTGATGCTGCGGGTAACCCTGCGATGGACTAGCATTCCATCTAGGGGAGAGTATAAATACTCCTGTCGCCTCATGTTACGGAAACCGTGATAAGCTCCGGCCTGATGGGCCACTTGGCTCTTGTGCAGACTTTACCTCTGCAACAGCCGATTTAAAAACAGTTTTCGAAAACTTTTAAAATTGCCGCGATTTTAACTCACTATTCGTCTTAGACTTCTCTCAGTTCAGTTCGAGGGAAATTTCTATAGGGTTTAGTGAGGAAAACGCTGGGAAGATGCGTTGCAAAGGACAACAGGATGCCAGCCATCATATGCTATCGTCAAAACAACACAAGCTGACAATTCAACGCTGATAGACCTTTTTACCACTATGGTGACTTTTGAATCCCATTGTTTCAAATGGCTATCATGGGATGCTCCGGGCGGGGGCTGGGGGCGGGCATAATTCAAAATGGCCGCCGTATTAATCTTCGTCGCATGAACCAATCTGCGCAGCAGTTTTCCGTTTCGCAAACGGTCGATGCCATTTTCGCGACACTTCTTTTAACTATAGACGATGTTTTCTCAACTAAATTAAATAAAAAAGAAAGTTTGTAAGTATCCACCCAGTATCGAACCCAGAAGCACATATATCCCTGTTATGGCCTTACACTATCAGTTTAATGCACCAAATTTCTGCAATATATAATTATAAAACGTAACTTTCTTAACTTTCTGAAATATTTTTGATAGAATTGCCCAACCATCAAACCGCAAGCAAACCATTGTAAGTTTGAACAATTAAGCATTTGGTGAGAGCGTGTTACTCCTTCAACAAGTTATAACCAGTTTCTACCTTGTCCAGGCCTACTAAATATGATATGATACCAGATATGACATCTTCCATTCTGAAAGTCTTGGTTACCAATGATGGCATCTCCCGTTTACGAAACGAAAATCAGCATCGGTGCAGCACAGGCTTAGCGCACAAATATTAATAAATCGTGATTTGTTCAAATCACAAACTTGTTCCTGGGCTTTCATTTAGGTGATTTTGCCAAGAAAGTTAAGAAAGAAAGCTATGGGCGCTTTCGCAGCTGATAGAGCAGTAGTTTAGCTTAAGTTTAATAATGCTTTGCCGCATATACGAAAACAAAATGATGGCGGGATAGTGACAGGGGGAAGTTAATTCCCATTCTAGGGCTTCTCTCTATTCATTAAAATTTATAAGTTGAAACCTACATATATATTATAAAATGAAGTGAATTATCAAAGTAAATTTAAAAAAGGTAAAATACAAAAAGATAAGCCAAAATGGCTTTTCCTATAATGGTAATGGTAATGGATTTATATAGCGCATTTTCTATTAACGTGTGCCGGTAAATACCTTACTGTTAAAACAATGTCGAATGGATATTACATGTACGACTTTGTGGTTCAACTAATAATAATATTACATTTGCTGTGGTGGCTTATTCATCAGGAACAGAGCAGCGGAGACAAGGCCATTACGAATTTGTCCTTGCGGTCCAAACTCAAGCAGCTTCGCTTCATTGGTCGCATGATAGGATTTGCCGTTTGCCAGGACTTGCTTCTGGATCTCCATCTGTCTAAACCATTCGTGAAGCAGGTTTGATATAAAGGATTGTTTTTCGGTCACATGAACATGTAACAGTAAACAGCCTTAAATCTTTAGGACACGTTCCCCCCACCCCCACCCGAAAAGAAAGAGTCCATCGTGAATTGAAGAAGCCATGAAAAGGAAATAACTTTTTGTCTAGATACCTGTTCACTTGTAATGCTGTTATTGCCAAGTCAGAAACACCCTTCAGTGTTGGCAGGGAGTTTTCTGTTTTCCCATCTGCTGTTGCGTGTATTTGATTTGGTGGTCACATGTAGTCGTGTTTCATCTTTCCTTTCAGATACTTGGAATGCCATTATCTCACCCAGATGACCTGAGTTCATTTGATTACGAGCTTCACAAGAATGCAGTGACCTGGGTACAGGAGAACAGCATCAATGACCTGGATTTGTCTTTCAGTGTGGATGCACTCAATCCGTGGAATTCCAAGCCTGTCACAATCGATCTTACTGATGACAGCGAAAAGAAGCTTACAGATGACAACAAGGTGCGTGATAACACATAACTTGCTCGAGGCTCACGCATGACCAATCTCGGCTAGGAGACTAAGAAGAGCACTCTTACTGTCATTCTCCCAGTCACCCCTGTAACTGCACCGTACATCTCGCCCATTACCTGGAATCTAAAAGCTGGAACCAAAAACAGAATACAATTGGGGGTAAAACTTTAGAAGCTTAATTTTTGCTGGTATGAAAGTATCAACTGCCATGTCTTACTGTCTCCTTCTGATTGTGAAAGTTGTGTTGCCCTAAATTAAATGCTCTTGGAGAAGCTATTTTCTAATTTACTGACAAAAGCCGTATGAATTTCTTTCTTTTAATAGGAAGAATACATCAAACTTGTGTCACATTTTAAGTTGGAGACATCAATAAAGGCTGAAGTTGCTGAATTCTCAGGTGGACTTCATGAGGTTAGTTTGAGTGGATAACCAACAAATTTAACCGCTGAAGAATGAGAACCACAACAATCTTCGAATTCAAGACAAAGTAGATTAACTGAGGAATATAAAGTATCACGATCTGGATCTGGAGTCAGTTTAACAAATAGATTCCATGTTGCCGTGCGTCTGTTCAGTAATAGATCACAGATGACGTCAAAATGTGGTAAGAAC